>QWCH01001550.1_pt1 | contig 33905 bp, 25 predicted proteins | sample 1972671 | NCBI WGS metagenome assembly QWCH01 (sample SAMN09866713, study PRJNA288562) | Human gut metagenome isolate term3_stool, whole genome shotgun sequencing... | isolation source: gut | host: Homo sapiens | place: USA: California
TGCACTGCAAATTTAAAAAGTATATTCGTATTTATTAATCTAAATTGAAAAAGTTATGTCTGAAGTTGCTGAAAGAGTAAAAGCTATCATCGTTGACAAATTAAGTGTTGAAGAAACAGAAGTTACAAACGAAGCAAGCTTTACTAACGATTTAGGAGCAGACTCTCTTGACACTGTAGAACTGATTATGGAATTCGAAAAAGAATTCGGTATTTCTATTCCCGATGATCAAGCAGAAAAGATTACAACTGTAGGCGACGCCATTGCTTACATCGAAGCTAATGCGAAGTAATCAATCCTTTTAATTAAAGGTATGGAATTAAAAAGAGTTGTGGTAACAGGTCTTGGAGCTATTACTCCACTTGGTAATACCCTCCCGGAAACATGGGAAGGTATTATCAACGGGAAGAGTGGAGCCGGGCCTATTACTCAGTTTGATGCATCCAAATTCAAGACACAATTTGCATGCGAAGTAAAAGGCTTCGATCCGTTGACAGTGATGGATCGTAAGGAAGCCCGCAAGTGCGACCGCTACAGCTTGTTTGCAATACAGGCAGCCAAGCAGGCGATCGAAGACGCAGCAATGGACTTGGACAAGGAAGACAAGAACCGTATCGGCGTTATTTTCGCCTCTGGTATCGGTGGTATCAAGACATTCGACGAAGAAGTATTAGGATATGCGAAGACCAAAGACACGATTGGTCCGAAGTTCAATCCGTTCTTCATTCCGAAGATGATTTCGGATATCGCAGCCGGACATATCTCCATGCTTTATGGATTTCATGGTCCGAACTTTGCGACAGTCTCGGCTTGTGCCTCTTCTACCAACGCGATTGGTGACGCATTCAACTATATCCGTTTAGGAAAAGCGAACGTGATTATAACCGGTGGTGCGGAAGCTGCTATTTCGGAATCAGGTGTCGGCGGATTCAATTCAATGAATGCACTGTCTACACGCAACGATTCGCCTGAAACAGCCTCTCGTCCGTTCAGCGCAAGCCGCGACGGATTCGTAATGGGAGAAGGCGGTGCTTGTCTGGTTTTGGAAGAAATGGAACATGCTTTGGCTCGTGGTGCCAAAATATATTGCGAGATTGCCGGAACAGGAATGTCTGCCGATGCTTACCATCTGACCGCTTCCCATCCTGAAGGATTAGGAGCTAAGTTGGTTATGCGTAACGCATTGGAAGATGCAGAAATGGCTCCGGAAAACATCGATTATATCAATGTTCACGGGACATCGACTCCGGTAGGAGATATCTCAGAAGTAAAAGCGATCAAAGAAATTTTCGGAGATCATGCTTACAATCTGAATATCAGCTCAACGAAGTCAATGACCGGTCATCTCTTAGGTGCAACCGGAGCATTGGAAGCAATCCTTTGTATTATGGCTATAAAAGACGGTATCGTTCCTCCTACGATTAACCATGCAGATGGCGATGATGATCCGGAAATAGATTATAAACTGAATTTCACATTCAATAAAGCTCAAAAAAGAGAAGTACGGGCTGCACTGTCAAATACCTTTGGGTTCGGCGGTCACAATGCCTGCGCGATTGTTAAAAAATTTGTGAAGTAACGTGTTTACAAAGCTATACAAAAGAATAAGGCTCCTCAAGAATATCGGTAAGGAGCCTTATTCTTCTTTATACAAAATACTTGGGTTTTGCCCTGAAAACATCCACTTGTATGAACAGGCCTTCCTCCACAAGTCATCTTCGGTTGAGAGCGGTGACGGCAGATGGCTGAATAACGAACGGTTGGAGTTTTTGGGTGATGCCGTATTGGATGCAATCGTAGCTGATATCGTTTATAAACATTTCCAAAACAAGCGGGAAGGATTCCTGACCAATACCCGCTCCAAAATCGTACAACGCGAGACACTGAACCGCATTGCCGTCGAATTGGGACTCGACAAAATGGTTGTTTACTCAGCCAAACTAAGCTCCCACAACAATCACATGTATGGAAACGCCCTTGAAGCATTGATCGGAGCCATCTATCTGGATCAGGGTTACAAGGTGTGCTATCATTTCATCCAGGATGTGATGATCAAGAAATATATCGACATCGATACAATCGCCCGCAAAGAGGTGAACTTCAAATCGAGCCTGATCGAATGGAGCCAGAAAAACAAGCTGGAAATCTCGTTCGACCTGATCGAATCGTTTACCGACAACGACGGGAATCCGGTATTCCAGACGGGTGTAACGCTTTCCGACACACAGATCGGCGTAGGCATCGGATACTCAAAAAAAGAATCCCAGCAATCGGCCGCCAAGATGGCGATCAAGAAACTGCGTACGGATAAGACTTTCCAGCAATTCATCTCGGAACTGAAGAAAAAGAAGACCGGCGAGAACACGGCCGAGCACGAATTTGAAGAACTCCCTGAAGAGGCAATGGAAAACAATGGCCAGGAAGAAATATCCGCAGAGACCGCAAGTGCAGAAGAAACAAAAGCGGAAACCGCCCAAGAAGCCGTCCCCGCCGAAAACTAACTTTCAATTTTCAACTCCCAAAGGAGATTCCCATCCGTTGCCCCTGCACAATCAGATCATGGTCCGGAGTCACCAGCTTCAGTTTACCGGCCACTTCCGACAGCGGGACAGACTCGACACAATCTCCTTTCATGCAAACCATGCGCCCGAACCGTCTCTCGGCGATCAATTCCGTAGCATGTCCGCCCAAGCGGGTTGCCAGATTGCGGTCGAACGGCGAAGGATTGCCTCCGCGCTGGATATATCCCAACACCGTATCACGGCATTCGATGCCGGTTGCCTCCTCGATGGCACGCGTCACATAGACGGAAGGACGCTCTTTATTCGGCGTCTCGACGCCTTCGGCCACGACAACGATCGAATAGGGTTTGCCCTTGCGGGCACGTTCCAGGATCGTTTCGTTTACCTTCTCCAGGTCATAGCCTAATTCGGGAATCAGGATCACATCGGCGCCTCCCGCCATTCCGGCATAAAGGGCGATCCATCCGGCATGATGGCCCATCACTTCGACCACCATCACGCGTTTGTGGGAACTGGCGGTCGAATGCAGGCGGTCGATCGCTTCTGTTGCTATGTTCACGGCTGTGTCGAAGCCGAACGTAATATCCGTTCCCCAGACATCGTTATCGATTGTTTTCGGTACGCCGATCACATTCAGCCCCAAGGCGGAAAGCATGCCGGCAGTCTTCTGTGTCCCGTTGCCGCCGATGCAGACCAGGCAATCCAGGCCTAACTCTTCATAATTCTGCATAATGACCTGCGGCTTCTCGCTCTCGCCGGAAGCCAACAATTTACGGAAAGGTTTTTCGCGGGAAGTACCTAAAATTGTTCCACCCAGATTCAGGATACCGGAGAGGCTACGTTCGTCGAACGTCTGTACATCTTTATTCAATAAGCCCACGAAACCGCTGTGGATGCCGACCACTTCCATGCCGTAATGCATGATGGCCGTCTTGCCGACACCGCGAATCGTTGCGTTTATACCGGGACAATCGCCTCCGGAAGAAAGGATTCCTATTCTCATCGTTATACAGGATTAAGTATGTAGCACAAAGATAGGAAAATATGCATATCTTAAGATATTAATAGAAAGAGAATGCCTACATTTGTACGCAATACAAATAAAAGGAGCATGGATATTCTAACGAATACGATATCACTACTCTTCCGCCCCCGGCAAAAAGAGATCGCAAGATTCGCGCAGGAAACCGACGTTATCCAGCGTAACCAGTTGCAATCCCTTCTATCTACCGCCCGCAACACTGAGTGGGGCTTGAAATACGACTACAAAAGCATTCAGGGATATGCCGACTTTTGCCGGCGCATCCCTTTGCAGACTTACGACGATATAAAGCCATACGTCACCCGTATGATTAACGGAGAAAGGAATATACTCTGGCCTTCGGTCGTCCGGTGGTACGCGAAAAGCAGCGGCACCACGAACGACAAAAGCAAATTCCTCCCCGTCACTCCTGAAATCCTGAGAGGGTGCCATTATAAAGGCGGCTTCGACACCGTCTCCGTCTATCTCCGAAACACTCCCGACAGTCATTTCTTCGCCAGCAAAGGCCTGATCTTAGGCGGCAGCCACAGTCCGTCGCCCCTGAACCGGAATGCGCACTGCGGGGACCTCTCTGCCGTCCTGTTGCAGAACCTGAATCCGTTGGTGAACCTGATCCGTGTCCCTGCCAAAAAAATCATCCTTATGGACGAATGGGAAAGCAAGATCAAGGCGATTGTCGAAAGCACCTGTCGGGCCGATGTGAACAGTCTTTCCGGCGTTCCTTCCTGGATGCTGGTCCTGATCAAGGCGATGCTGAAAAAAACCGGGCGGGAATACCTAACCGATGTCTGGCCCAATATGGAGGTATTCTTCCACGGCGGCATCAGCTTCGAGCCCTATCGCGACCAATACAAGGCGCTGATTCCTTCGGACCGGATGCATTACATGGAAACCTACAACGCTTCGGAGGGATTCTTCGGCTTGCAGGACGATCCGGATGAGCACAGCCTGTTAATGATGATCGACTACGGCGTGTTCTATGAATTTATCCCGATCAATGAGGTGGGCAGCGACAACCCGACTATTCTTCCGTTGGAAGCCGTCGAAGTCGGCAAGAATTATGCGATGGTGATTACCACATCCGGCGGCCTTTGGCGATACCAGATCGGCGACACCGTCCGTTTCACCTCCCTGCATCCGCACAAGTTCGTGATATCGGGACGTACCAAGAACTATATCAATGCCTTTGGGGAAGAGTTGATGGTGGACAATGCCGACAAGGCGATCAGTGCTGTCTCTCGCCTGACCGGAGCGAAGGTGAAAGAATACACGGCCGCTCCCCTCTTTATGCTCGACAAGGCAAAAGGCCGCCATCAATGGATGGTCGAATTCGAGAAGATGCCGCCTTCGTTAGACGATTTTGCCGCCTTGTTAGACAAGACGCTGCAACAGCTCAACTCCGACTATGAGGCCAAACGCTACAAGGAGATTTCACTTCAGCCATTAGAAATTATAGTTGCACGCGAAGGCACTTTCTACGAATGGCTCCGCATGAAAGGGAAATTAGGCGGTCAGCACAAGATTCCCCGCCTTAGCAACGAGCGGACATTCATCGAAGAACTGATCCGCATCAACGAAACGAAGTAAGGATTTCTAAAACTTCCAGGAGAGATAAAGCCCGCCGCCTTCGGGAGACAGCGTCGGGGCTATAACCAGGCGGTCGCTGGCTTTCAGGTTGATCCGGCGGGCAATCGCATTACGAATCGGGAAATAGGTCAGATAGGCAAGCTCGACGGAAAGGATGCCGAAACCGGCTCCGGCCACCACATCCGCCACCCAGTGACGGTTGTTATACAGGCGGGAACAGGCGACAAGCGTGGCCAAGCCATAACCTGAATAGGCCAACACCGGACTGCTGTCTTTAAACTCCTTCCAGGCAACATGTGCACCTAAAAAAACATTGGCGGTATGCCCGGAGGGAAAAGAATGCGGACCGCCATCGGGACGGATTTCGTTGACCGCATATTTAACCGTCCGTGTCATGGCGGCATTAAATCCTTCGGCGATGACAACCAGACAAAGCTGGTCCACCCAATTGTGCTTCTCCTTCCCCATCAGGTCGCAGACAAACACCCAACCTAACATTCCCCATTCCATATAATCGTCTATGCGGATTTGCTTCACGGAATCTTTGCGCGAGAAAAGATGGAAATCGTTCATCCCGTCTATCGCCGTGCCGACAGCTCCGACTGTAATCAGGGATGCCGGAAGAATCAGGCTTTTCGGATTGAACTTATACGGCACAACCGGCATGCGCTGCCGAAGGGTATCGGAAGCCGCGCCCTGTTCCCGCGCCTGACGCGGGATCGCATCAAAACCTGCCGTATCGGGCTTTAATTGATAAAGCCGCTCATCTTGCGGCCCCGCGTCAAGCGCGGGGACAGAGACAGCGGCTGCCTTTTCTATTGTGAACTGAAATAAGAACAGTAAAATGCAAACGAAATATTTCACGAAACTGTGTATTGATTTTCGGTTGCAAAGAAACGAAATTCTCCTTAGCTCACAACCATACATTTACTATTTTAATAACTTATCGATTGAATCGCCTGCAAAAGGGCTTTCATATCGTCAGGGAACAGATCGCCGATATTTCCGATACGGAATGTGTCGGCATCGGAAATCTTACCCGGATAGATAACGAATCCTTTTGCCTTCAACTGTTCGTAGAAAGAGGCGAAATCAAAGCCGGTCGAAGGATAACGGAAAGAGGTGATGATCGGGCCCTGCGAGGCATCGGGCAGCAAGGTCTCGAAGCCTAAGGCGCGCATGCCGTCGACCAACGTGCGGTGGTTCTTTTTGTAACGTTCCGAGCGGGCTGCGATGCCGCCTTCTTCGTTCAGTTCCTTCATGGCCTGATAGAACGCGTGTACCACATGCGTGGGAGAGGTGAAGCGCCATTTGCCGCCGCCTTTCTCCATCGCTTCCCATTGCGCATAGATATCGAGCGAGAGGGAACGGGCATTGCCTTTCGTTGCGACCAATTTATCCTTCTTTGCGATGATAAAGCCGAAACCGGGAACGCCCTGGATACATTTGTTGGCACTGCTGACCAGGAAGTCGATGCCCAGCCCTTTCATGTCGATAGGCACACCGCCGAAGCTACTCATCGCATCGACAATAAAGGTAATGTCACGGCCTTTCAACACCTCAGCCACCTCCTCGATCGGGTTCAGCAGGCCGGTGGTCGTCTCGCTATGCACCATTGACAAATGAGTGACGCCCGGATTGGCTTCGAGTGCCTGGCGAGCCACTTCACCGGTGATCAGTTCGGTTTCGTGCAAAGAAACCAGTACATGGTCGATATGATAATATCCGGCAATCTGAGCCATCCGTTTCCCATAAGCGCCGTTTGCCAGGATCAACAGTTTATCGGTCGGTTTTACGGCAGCACCGATAGTCGCTTCCACGCAATATGTGCCGCTTCCTTGCAACAAGACGTTTGTATATTCATCCTCATCCAGGCCTGCAATAGCCAACAGGCCTTTACGGATCGGAGTGACAATTCCTTCGTTATAATCTTTATCCCACGTGCACCAGTCCTGCAACATGGCTTCACGAACCGTTTCGGACGTACTCAAAGGGCCGGGGGTAAGTAATAGATAGTTTCGTTTTGTATTCATGATGTTTTTATGATGTTTTTGTGATATCTAAATGATGTTTTACCGATTAATTCTTTCGATGCAGGCCGGAAGTTCCGTGATGTTGTCGAGGACGAAATGGGCGCCGGCGTTCAACATACGTTGGCGAACTTCCCGTTTCAGTTCTGCCAGTTCGTCGGCGGAGCGATGATTGTATTCCTTTTCTGTCAAGCCCATCTCGTTGCTGCCGGTGACGATGCCTATACTCCAGACTTTCGCATTCAGCCCTTCCTTGATATCGGCAATCGTATCGCCCACTTTCACCACATTATCGACAGAAGGGATAGCCAGGTCGATCATATTCTTATAAATCATATATGGAGCAGGACGACCGGCGGGAACATCATCCGGAGTAACCAGATTATCCACCACATATCCTTTGGCGGCAGCGTCGGGACGAACCACGTCCATCATTGCCTGCGTATAGCCGGTGGTCGAACCGATCCGGATACCTTGTCCGCGCAGCACTTCCATCGTTTCCAGTACGCCGGGGATCGGATCTGTAAAGTTGCGGAGGGAGGCAAAGAGGTGCTTTTCAAAACTCCGGTACATCTCGTTCACGTCATCCATGTTCCAGTCGCGGTTATAACGCGCCCGGAATTTGTCTGTCACTTCTGGCATATTCAGGATCGCCTTGATATGGTCTATTTTCAACAGCCCCATCGGCTCACGCGCCTGGCGGTAGGTTATATCTACTCCTTTTTCTTCGGAGAAAACCTTCAGGAAGGCATTCAGAGGAGCAAAACAGCCGAAATCGACAGCCGTTCCGGCCCAGTCCATAATCACACACGAAATCTTTTTCATAACTTACTTATTTCATTATTATACTTATTTACTTATTCATTCATCAAGCCATCGTGATAGCGTTCTGCGGAGTCGCATCAAACACCTCGCCGCTCTTGACTGTCAAGCCGTTTTCCTTCCGGAAACGCTGGTGCAAATATACAAAGGAACAGATGAAGGTGATGCAGCAGAAAATACCGACATACCCCGCAAACTGGTTGTAAAACACAGCCCAGTCGATATGAGGATTACAAAACTCTTTCAGCACGAGGACCAGTACTGTCCCGGTGTATCCTAAGAAGTCCGTCGTCACGATAAAGAACCCTACATTCCCGTGAATCCTGAAACAGGCAATGAACCGGTCAAAGAAAATCGTCTGGAAAGTAAGATAAGCAATATACAGACAAAGACTCTGGATAAAGAGCCAGACAACCGGTGACAGCCGGAACCGCTCCTGCCCGAAAGAGACGACAGACATCACGATCATCCCCGTAATAATCAGACAAAAGAGAATGGAAAGGGCTTTCAAATTGTCCTTTACAAAGACCATCAACCCGAATATCCCCAGAATAATGAGCGTCACCACACTGTCGATCTGGGCAAAAAGCCAAGGAGAATAGTTGGAGACATCTATGATATTCACAAGGAAATCCTCTTTTATATCGCGCAACACCACAATCGCGATATTGGCAACAAACAACATCAGAAGAAAGGGCATGAAGTTCCTGAACAGTTCCCAGCGTTGTTTCCCGTTCAGCGTAGCCCGCTCCGACTTCATCGCAATATCTTCTTCGGTAGGCTGCGGCAAACGGTTCAGCACATATCCTAACAGTGCCAGAACCGGCAATGCCACCGCACCGATCAATGCAGGCATCCAGAACTCATTCACATGCAGGTTATTCATCACGAAAAGTCCCGCCGACTTGGCCGTTCCCGAACTGATCACCATGCTGACGCCTAAGAGGCTGGCCAGGATATCCGTCATCCGCCGTCCCTCGATAAAGCTGAAGATTACGCCCCACATACAACCTAACGACAGGCCGTTCAGGAACATCGCCGCAATATTATAAGGAGCGGAAAGCAACCCGAAGAACACTAACGAAAGTTCCGCCATGACAATAGACATCAAAATGAATTTCAGACGTTCTTCCCGTTTCAACTCGGAGATGAGCTTAATCCCCATAAACTTGGAAATCACATACCCCAATATCTGGGAAATCGTCACGACCACCTTATAATCCATTCCGAAGAAATCGACATCCGCAAAAGCTGCCGCCGTGTACGGTTTGCGCAAGGCATAGACCAATGAGTAAGAAAGAAGAGCGGCACCGCCGGCCCAAAGGATAAAAAGAAAATCGGAAAACCGTCTGTTCATAACATGCTGTCATTTTGTTTACGGCAGCAAAAGTACAGGCGGCATATTACAACAATATTACTGAAAACATGAATGTTTATTATTAATACCTACTATAAATCAATGATTTATAAAGCAATATTTATGTAATATTCATGTAACACAAATGCAATATGCCTGTACTTATTTTGCAATACAAAAACAGTAAACAAAAAACAATATGGACGACTTCCGGGAACTCTATCAACGAATAGAATATCTGCGAAACAACGGGGTAAAAATGAAAGAGATAGCCGACTGCGCCGAAATGGCTCCCAGTATCCTGTCTTCTTTATATACGACAGTGCTCCCGGCCTATTTTGAGGGGCTGAAAAATTGTCCGCAGGAAGAAGCATTGGAACATGCACTCGTTCTGGTCAACAATATTTCCAAACGCAGATTGCTTTCCATCCTCCCGGATTTATTGGAGCGGTTAGACAAACTGGAACCTGCCGTAAACGACACCCGGAAAGCAAACCCTTTCCTTGAACATTTACAGGAAGAGGTGCAACTGTCGATTCACCGGGTCGACAATATATGCGGGCTTTACACCAGTTATAGCCTTTCATCCTCGTCGGACTGCCTGAAAGTAGAGCCTTTCATCATTAACCTGTCGGAGAACAAAGAGCATATCCGTATCGGGCGGCTGAACGCCTATGGGGAAGCACAATGGGGAATGGGCGTTATCGGCGACCCGCAGAATTTCTATTGTATGTTCAGTGAAAACCCGTCCCCGCAATTTACATTAGTTACAGTCTACCTGCAAATCCCCTTCTTCCGGAATCCCCGGCAACTGCGCGGCCTGTATATCGGCCTTGACTACAACCGAAACCCGGTTGCCCGCCGCATCCTGCTGATCAAGGAGTCCGACAGCACGGATACAGAAGAATTCCTAACTATGGAAAGCGGTCTGGTTCAAAAGGAGGACTTCACGCCCGAACAGCAAGCCTATTACGACTACACCTGCCAGACGGGCGATTACATCAAAATGTGTACCGTGCCGTCCCTCCAAATGAACGAAACCGATTTGATTAAAGAGAAGAAAATGTTATCATTATAACATCCATTATTCTTTCTGGAACTTGCGGCTAACCTTCAACAGATTCGTCGTAAACGCAACCACATTCTGCGCCTCCTGCACCATATTCAGGTACACCATGCTCACTTTCGTGCTTCCGCTCTGTCCCTGGATACGCTTCAGTTCCTCTTTCTTCAGGAGCGTGAGCCCTGCATTCAGTTCTGCCGATTCGGCAACGAGGTCGTCCAAGCGGTGGTAATCGTTGCTTTCAATCATGGCGGCGCCACGTTTGAGGAAAGACACAATATTGTCGGTCATCTTTCCGAAATCCTCTTTCTGAACCTCGCTCAACGGACTGAAATGGTTATCGACATGCTCTTTGCCCGGTTCCGTCAGACGGCGGATACTGAATATGATCTCGCTCGCAAAGTCATTCCCCTGATAATAGTACAATCCTTTATCGATCGCAATATCATGTTCCAACTGAGTCACGCCCAGCGTTCCGACACGTTTCACCTGTTTCAGGTAGCTCTTCTTCTCCTCGACCGCACTCATCACCTTACGAAGTTCACGCAGGTTCTCATCCATAAAGCCATGAACGGAACGGCTGAAAGCATCCGATGCAAAGTTCAGGACATTACAGAGCTCTTCGCGGCTATGTTCGCGGAACAGGGAAAGAGCCTCGCGCTTATCCGTTGTCTCACGCAGTTTGGAAATCGTAGAATCGACCTCTTGCTGCATCGCTTCTTTCTTCATCTTTTTGCGATAGGTAAGATGACTGCGAATCAGCATATAAACAGCCAACCCGACCATTGCCGCCATAGCCGCAATACCTCCGACATGGATCAGCAAAGCAACGATAAAACAGATTGTGAAAGCCGCTCCCGCCGTAATGAACCAACCGCCGATCACAGATAACACACCGGTAATACGGTAGACAGCACTCTCACGTCCCCAGGCACGGTCAGCTAACGAACTACCCATTGCCACCATGAAAGCCACATAAGTCGTAGACAGCGGCAACTTCAACGAAGTACCGACAGCAATCAGCAAACCGGAAAGCACCACATTGACGGAAGCACGGACCAGGTCGAAGCTGGCCTTATCCTCAAGAATCATTTCGCTGTTGTCAAAACGACTGTCTATCCAGTCCTTCATGCGTGGAGGGACAACGCTCAGAATCGTATTGGATATATTGTTGCAGGTACGAACCAGCGTACGTGCAACCGGAGATGTCCCGAAGTTTTCGTTTCCCTCCGACTGGCGGGAAAGATCGAGGGATGTTTTCACCACATTATGCGCCTTCTTTGAGGTTGCAAGCGCGATGACCATCACAATACCGGAACCAAACAGGAAATACCAGGGTGTCTTAGCCGGTTCGAGCAAAGATTCCATCAAGAATGTATTCGTCGTGGTCGTCCCACCCTGTGCCATCAGATCCATATAAGAAGAATAACCGGCCAGGGGAACACCGATGAAGTTCACCAGGTCATTCCCGGCAAAAGCAAGTGCGAGCGCAAACGTACCCATCAGGATCACAACCTTGAACACATTTACTTTCAGCCAATACAACACCTGCATCAGAATCGTAAAGAAGATGAAAGCTCCCCATACCACTTTATCCGTATTTCCATAAATCAGATCCTTCAGGTCGCCTTCCATAAAAGAGCTCGACTTCAATCCCTTTATCAGCATAAAATAAAGAATGGACGTGGCAGCCAGACCGGCAAACAGGCCCACGAAATATTTAGCGTGCTTCTTATAGTTAAACGTAAAAATCAGACGCGAAATATATTGCACAACTGTCCCGAAGAAGAAAGCGATTGCAACGGAAAGGAAAATACCCAATATCACGGTAAACGCCTTATCCGTATTCAATAAATCGCCCAGTTGCAGCATACCGTTCGAATTGGCTATCTTGACTAATGAAATCGCAACCGTACCGCCTAATAGCTCGAAAACCAATGAGACGGTTGTCGACGTCGGCATCCCCAAGGAATTAAAAATATCCAATAACACCACATCGGTCAACATGACAGCCAGCAAAATGCACATAATCTCCGAGAAAAAGAAATGTTGCGGCTGGTAAATTCCGTGCCTGGCAATATCCATCATGCCGTTGGAAAGTGAAGCGCCAACGAATACGCCGACAGCAGCAATCACCATAATAACTTTAAACGATGCAGCCTTCGATCCTATTGCTGAATTCAGGAAATTCACCGCATCATTACTAACTCCGACAGACAAATCGAATATTGCCAGTATAAAGAGGAAAATAATCAGAAAGAGATAGAATGTCTCCATAATTGCTTGTTATCTTATTTGGTTGCAAAGGTCTGAAACAAATATTACGCACAAATGACATAGATGTTACAAACCTGTTACAATCATGACTACTTGCATTTGAAAACAGTTAATTCGAAAATAATGTTATCCAGGCTAAGGGTTTTTCTCTACATTCGCGACTACTTATATAGAACATTGTTAATCTTACTCATATTTGGGAGAGAATCGAGACAATATCATGCAATGGGTTTGCGAAATGGCTCTGTCTGACTCGCAAACGGCTCTTAAATCGCTTTACATGTCCTATTTCGGACGGTTAATGCGGTTCGTAAGCCTATATGTCTCATCGCCGACAGAATCCGAAGAGATCGTCTCCGATACATTCCTGGCCCTTTGGAACAGCCGCCAGCAACTCCCCGGCGTGGCTAACTTCGATTCCTATATTTATACCATTGCCCGCCACAAAGCGATCAGCTACTATCGCAAACAGAACATGGAAAAGGTATCTCTTGATGAAGTATCCATCGACTTGTTCACCTCTACCGAAACGACTCCCGAAGAAGACCTCATCAGCCAGGAAGGGATTAAACGCCTGAATATGGCAATCGAATCCCTACCCGCAAAATGCAAGGTCGCATTCAAGCTCATCCGCGAAGACAAACTCAAATACAAGGAAGCCGCCGACATCCTCGACATCTCCGTCAAAACCCTGGAAGCACACCTGGCCAACGCTGTCCGGAAACTGCGGGAAGCATTGGCTGAAGATACTTCAATTTAACATTTCTGATCCGTCCCCTATTGCATGTTACAACTGTATTCTTTTCATGTCACAACTGTCTTCCTTCTATGTTACAGTTATCTTTCTTTTGTTTCACGGCTGTAACATGAATAGCAGATGGCGCGGGCCAACCTCTACATGCCAGTCCATCCATTCCTACATGGACATAAACAGCAACCCGAACCGGCTTATACCTCCGGCATCCCTACATATTTTTTCCAAGACGACTAAGGGTTTTTTTTTGTTGATGCGACTATATTTATAGAAACACATAAAATGGAAAACAAAATAAACCATATAATTGCACGTGTCCTGAGCGGAGAAAGCACTTCGGAGGACATCCTTTCGTTAAGCGAATGGCTGAACGATAACGAAAATAATCGGGAAGAATTCCGTCGGCTCAAAAATTATTGGGATGCGGATGTCGCATTCAAACAATCCATTACCCCTACTTTCTCAGCTGAAAAGCTGCTCCAACAAATCAAGGTTCAGGACAGGCACAACAGAAAAAGACAGTCATGGGAAAGTTATGTTCCTCTTATTGCAGCCGTCACCTTACTGTTCATTTTCTCCACCGCATTCTTCTTTTATTATACTAATAATCATGTGTCGGAATATTACACACTGCTGACAGACGAACATAAATCCAACTTCACATTAGAAGACGGTACAGTCATCACTTTGAACAAAAACAGCCGCTTGAGCTATTCCGATAAATATGGGAAAAACAAACGTGATGTCAAATTGGAAGGGGAAGCTTATTTCGAGGTTGCAAAAAATCCGGAGAAGCCTTTCCAAGTAGAGATGAACGGCGCCTCTATCATCGTATTAGGCACGCATTTCAATGTCAAAGCAGATTCGGACTCTGACGATATCACGGCTACTTTAGTAGAAGGTTCCATCCGTTTCGAAGGAGCCAAACAGAACATCGTCATGACACCGAACCAACAATTGACTTTCAGTCGATCGACTAACAAAGTTGGTATCAAGCATGTTGACACAGACACCTTTACCTCTTGGAAAGACGGGCTGCTAAAATATAAATCGATCCCATTTATCGAGCTGATTGAAGAACTGAAAAACACATACAAGGTAGATATCGAGATCGACAACGAAGAGTTGAAGAAGCCGACCGTAACAGTTTCCGGCACATTCAGCAAAGAACAGAGTATCGAACAGATATTGAAAGTAATTTCCCGCAGTCTGCCTATTCGGTGGAGCAACAGCAACGGAGTCTATTATATCCAATATGTAACACTTAAAAAAAGATAATGCCTATGGAATAACACCAGCGTTAACCTAAAAAAAACCGGTCATACTTGAAAGCACAACCGGTTTTAAGTCTTTAAATTTAATATCCCGCTTCTTCCGCTCCGCGACCAAACATTGTGGAGGAAGCGAATTATCAATCTTTAAATCAGTACAAAAATATGGAAAATGTTTCGTATTACAAGTCTTTCTTACCCAAAGGCTTAAAAAAACTCTTCACAATTATGAGAATCACGATTATCTTATTATTCGTAGCTCTGTTCCAGGTGGTAGCCGTGGAATCATCTTATTCCCAAACTACAACCGTATCAGTAAAAGCAGAGCGGATGTCCCTTATCGATCTGTTCTCCCAAATAGAAAAACAGAGCGAATTTCTGTTCTTCTACGTAGACGAAGAAGTTAAGAATGTTCAAGTCAGCATCCAGGCAAAAAACAAACAAATCGATGAAGTCCTTTCACAGGCATTAGCCAATACTGATCTGACTTACACAATCAGCGACCGCAATATCAACATCACCCGGAAAGTATATGCCGCCCAGCAAAGACAGACCAAGCATATTAGCGGTAAAGTAACGGATGTGAACGGTGAACCTATCATCGGGGCAAATGTAATCGAGAAAGGGACGACCAACGGTATTATCACCGATACAGAAGGGAGTTTCAGTCTCAACGTTGCAGCATCTTCCGTACTCCAGATATCTTACATAGGATATCTCACGCAGGAAATTCAGGTAGGCAACAAAAACTTATTTGATATCAAATTAGCAGAAGACCTGCAGGGAATCGAAGAAGTTGTAGTCGTAGGTTATGGTACACAGAAAAAGGCCAACCTGACCGGTTCCGTCGCATCAGTGTCTATTAAAGATATGACCAAACGTCAGGTTGGTCAAACCTCAATGGCACTGCAGGGCCTCATCCCGGGTGTTGCTATTACGCAACGAAGCGGACAGCCAGGTGCCGACGGTGGAAATATTAGTATCCGCGGTAAAACGACTCTGAACAATAATGACGCATTAATTTTGGTAGACGGAGTCGAAATGGGAATCAATGATATTGACCCGTCTCTGATCGAATCGATATCCGTGCTGAAAGATGCTGCCTCTTCTGCAATCTACGGCTCACGTGCTGCAAACGGTGTAATCCTGATTACCACAAAACGTGCAGAAGCGGATAAATTTACAGTTTCATATAATGGTTACGTTGGTTGGCAGAGCGCAATCGACCTACCAAACAAAGTAGGTGCGATCGACCATATGTTAATGACAAATACTGCTTATACCAATATTGGTAAATCCCCCTTGTATTCTGATGAATATATCCAAGAATACCGACAGGGAATGTTGACAAATCCGGATCGTTATCCGGATACAGACTGGTATGATGAATGTTTGACAAACAGCGGATTGATGCAGAACCACTTCGTGACATTAAGCGGCGGTTCGAAACGTATCCGTACAAATGCCAGTGTTGGCTACATGGATCAAGAAGGTATTATTGAAAACACGAACTACAAACGCTACACATTCCGTATGAATACGGACATGGATGTATCTTCAACGCTTTCTGCCCGCATTGATGCACACCTTACGATGGTAGACCAGAAAGAACCTTCCAGAAATGATGCATTCCATTGGATGAGTCGTATTCCTGCTATTCAAGCAGGTGTCCTTAGTACCGGACAATGGGGTGAAGGTTGGAATGGCGATAACCCGATTGCCTTCACAAATGACGGAGGCTTGAAGAAACAGAGAAAGCCGACCGCTGTCGTCCATCTGGGCTTAACTTACAAACCGGTAGAATGGTTGACACTCCAAGGCGACTATGCTGCCAATTATTGGGAAAATCATATTACCAACTTCACAAAGATGGTCCAGACTTACAAATATGACGGTTCTCCTTATTACCGTGCGCCACAGAAAAGTACGTTAAATGATGAAACGCAGAGAAACCTAAGGAATCTGTTAACGGCTTCCGCCACATTTGAAAAACAATTCAATGATCACGGTATCAAAGCAATGGTCGGTTATCAGCAGGAAGACCACCGGTATGATATGCACAGAGGGTATCGCGAGAACTATGCATTCCCCGACTATCCTGTATTGGATGCCGGTGGTGAAGATAACCAGAAAGCGTACGGTAATTCTTTCGAATGGTCTTTACGCTCTATCTTCGGACGTATCAACTACGATTATCAAGGTAAATACCTATTCGAAGCCAATATACGTTACGACGGTTCTTCCCGGTTTGCAGAAGGAAACAAATGGGGTGTTTTCCCATCCGTATCCGTAGGATGGCGTATATCGGAAGAAGCCTTCTGGGAACCGCTAAAAGAGGTCGTAGATAACCTTAAATTCAGAGGATCATGGGGACAATTAGGAAACCAGAATGTAATGAATGCGAATAACTCGGCAATCGATCCATATCCATTCTCTTCCAATGTAAGCCTGGATACAAAATATGTATTCGACAAAACCATCGCATCCGGCGCTGCTATCACGAATATGGCAAACAGAAAGATCACATGGGAAACGACAACTTCCACGGATATCGGTATTGACGCGACCTTATTCGGCAAACTAAATATCACGGCCGATTACTTCTACAAAGTAACCGACGATATCCTGATGAAACTGAACGTGCCTCTTATCATCGGTATGAACGCACCTTCACAGAATGCCGGTAAAATGGAAAACAGAGGTTGGGAACTCTCTCTGAGCTATGCTGACAACGTCGGCGATTTCAACTATCGTGCATCTTTTAATATTTCTGATGTCCGTAATAAGATTTTGGATATGAAAGGAGTAAACGAAACCGGACTGACCGTTAGTCGCGAAGGACATGAAATGTATTCACTTTATGGTTTGGAAGCTATCGGCTATATCCAGCCGGAAGACTACGATGCAGACGGGAACTATCTGGGAGCGACACAATACGGAAACTTCGGCCCCGGCGATATCAAGTACAAAGACCAGAATGGTGACGGCGTAATCAACACAAGCGACCGGGTTATCATTGGCGGAACAATTCCGCGTTACACGTTCGGTTTATCTCTTTATGGTGAATATAAGGGATTTGACCTGAGTATGTTGTTCCAAGGAGTCGGCAAAGCAGACGGCTACATCAATGGTCAGGGAATCCAGACTTTTGTTGAGGGAGGAACCGTTCAAGAACAACACAAGGACTATTGGACTCCGGAAAACAGGAATGCTAAGTTCCCTCGTTTGGCATTTAATGAAACAAACAATATGCAAAACTCATCTTTCTGGATGAAGAATGCAGCATATGTCCGTATGAAAAACATACAATTGGGCTACTCATTATCAAAGAATATCTTAAGAAAAACACCGATCTCTTACCTGAGGTTCTATGTCAGTGGCGATAACTTGTTGACGATCGACAGTTTCTGGGATGGATTCGATGTCGAGGCTCCTGTCGGAAACGGAGGCTATTATCCGCAATTGAAGACGATCAGCTTCGGTATAGATCTTAAGTTTTAATGTTCACCTTTAAATTAATTCGGAAAATGAAAAAAGTAATATTATATATAACTGCCGTATGTTCTGCGTTATGCATGAATTCGTGTAGCGACTACCTGGACAAGAATCCGTTGAACTCTCCTTCGGACCAGACTTTCCTGGCGACTGAGACTGAAATGCAAATGGCACTGGCTTCCTGCTATTCCGCCTTATGGACCAACTGGGAAACCATGACATTCTTTTTGGCTTTGGATGCAGCATCCGACATAGGATATGACCGTAACACTAATGCCATGCAAACGATCGCACAAGGCGCTGCGGATGCGAACAGCGATCTTGCCAGAGACTATTGGAAATCCTTCTATGCCGGTATTGCCAAATGTAATTATCTTTTAGAAAACATGTCAAGAGGAGAAGAAAATGTAGCTCCTGCGACCTATGCCCAAATCAAGGCAGAGGCCCAATTCCTCCGCGCACTTTATTATTCCTATTTAATCGAACTATACGGAGATGTACCTTTGGTTACGGAAGTGCTGACACTGGAAACGGGGCAGCAGCCGAGAAATCCGAAAAGCGAAGTCGTCGATTTCATCTTAAAGGAATATACGGAAGCTGCTGAAAACCTCCCTTCGGCCAATAACCCGACCTCTGGCCATGCGACAAAGGGTGCTGCCTTAGCCTTAAAAGCAAGAACCGCACTATACAACGAACGCTGGCAGGATGCTATTTCAGCATCACAGGCCGTTATGGCAATGGAAGGAACGGAGTATATCATCGAAGACGATTACTCCAAACTATTCAAATATGAGGGACAAACATCCAAAGAGGTGATTTTCTCCGTTCAATATTTGTTAGGAACGCAGGTTCATGCGCTCTACCGTCTGTTCGGTTCCCGTAACGCATTGGCTCATACGAACAAGAAACCGGCGTATCAATTGGCCGACGCATGGGAATGCACGGACGGGAAGCAAATAGATAAGTCTCCGCTGTTCGATCCGAAACACCCGTACAAAAACAGAGACCCGCGCTTAGAGTTCACATTAGCAGTTTCCGGTTCAGAATTCCTGGGATTCCAGTTTGAGACTCACGGCGATAGCCTGCTCTGTTGGAATTATATGACAAACCAACGGGTAGACAACTTGGAGGCAACTCATGCGTATGCCACATTTACCGGTATCTGCTGGCGTAAATATGCCAACATTGAAGACAAAGATGCACTGAACGATTGTGACATGAATACGATCCTGATCCGCTATCCGGAAGTATTGCTGACCTATGCCGAAGCAAAAATCAAAGCCGGGGAAATCGATGCATCCGTATTGGATGCCATCAATAAGGTGCGCCGCCGTCCTTCTGTCAACATGCCTCCTATTACGACAACCGATCCCAACGAACTGTTTTATGCTGTTGCCCGCGAACGCAAATATGAGTTTGCCGGTGAAGGCTTGCGATTGTTCGACATCCGTCGCTGGAAAATTGCTGAAGTTGTAATGAATCAGCCTCTTTTAGGACGAATGAAAAAGTCATATCCGGACAAAGCGCCGCGCATGGACGAATGGGGAACCGCTTTCTATGAAGGCATACCTATTGCCGAAAGTGGTGAATCGGCTGACTTTAAGATGCGTATCGTTGATATTCGCAAATTCGACAAAAACAGGGATTACCTGTGGCCGATTCCATATATTGAAAGACAAACAAATCCGAGTTTGACACAAAATCCGAATTACGAATAAACTCGTATCTCTCTCCTATATTTACCCCGGATGTAACATCTGTTTTACCAGAATACATTTCAAGTTACATCCGGGGTAATTATCCCTCATCTATATCATTTATCCTATTCTAACTTAGAATTAACTATATATGAAATACACTATTATTTCTCTTATTCTATGCATATCCTTGTTCTCCTGCCATTCGGAAAAACAAGAAAACATATCTTCTATCAAGGAAGTTGACATTTGTATTTATGGTGGAACCTCGGCAGGCGTTGTAGCCGCCTATTCCGCTAAAAAGATGGGGAAATCCGTTCTCTTGATAGAACCTGGCAAATATCTGGGTGGAATGACTACTGGTGGATTAGGTGCTACCGATATTGGAAACAAATATGCAGTTACGGGATTGGCACGCCTGTTCTATCGCCGCATCGGAGAACATTACAACAAGTTTGAACAATGGACATTCCCTCCCAGTGTAGCTACTGCCACTATGATGCGCTTTGTGAAAGATGCGGATTTAGATGTGTTATATTATCGCCGTATCACAGGGGCGTCCGTACAAAACAAAAGAATAGAGGCTATTACATTGGAAGATTCGCAACAACCGGATGAGAAAACACGCATTAAAATCCGGGCCAAACAATTTATCGATTGCTCATATGAAGGCGACCTCATGGCAAAAGCCGGCGTTTCTTACTTTACGGGACGCGAAGGGAATGATGAATATGATGAAACACTCAATGGCGTTCAAATGTCTGTCTGGCACCAGTTCCCGGACGGAGTGGATCCTTACCTGAAAGAAGGAGATCCGAACAGTGGCCTCTGTTGGGGAATCCAACCTAACACATTGCAAGAACGGGGCAGCGGAGATAAACTTATACAAGCTTACAACTTCCGTTTATGCCTGACTGACAACAAAGAGAACCAACGGCCGTTTGAGAAGCCGGAAAATTACGATCCTGCTAAATATGAGTTATTGGCACGCGCTATCCGCAAAATGGACCTGCATATAGACAACTACCTGTTATTTAACTGGGGAGTCATGCCGGAGAATAAATACGATGTAAACAACCGGGGCCCCTTGTCAACAGATATGATCGGGATGAACTATGATTATCCGGACGGTGATTACGCAACCCGGGAAAGGATCTGGCAAGAACATGTTGACTATACAAAAGGACTTCTTTATTTCCTCACACACGACGAGCGGGTTCCGCTTGAACTTCGCGACCAAGTCTCCCGCTTCGGATGGGCGAAAGATGAATTTGTCGATAATGACAACTTCCCGACCCAGCTGTATGTGCGTGAAGCGCGCCGTCTGAACGGGGAATATATCATGACGCAAAAGAACTGCCAGGGAGAGGAAACAGTAGGCGATGCGATCGGGATGGCAGCCTACGGAATGGACTCGCACAACTGTCAGCGTATCGTTACAAACGGCATGGTGAAAAACGAAGGAGACGTGGAATATCACGGTTTTCCGCCTTATCCCATCTCGTATAAAAGCATTACGCCTAAACGTGAGGAATGCACCAATCTACTGGTTCCCGTATGTGTATCTTCCACTCATATTGCTTTTGGTTCGATCCGGATGGAGCCGGTATTTATGGTATTGGGGCAGTCGGCAGCCGTTGCATCCGCATTAGCCATCGACGACAATACGGATGTACAAACAGTCGATGTAACCAAATTGCGCCGGATATTGAAAGAGAATCCGTATCTGGACGGCTCCACACCGGAAATACAGGTCGATGACAGCGAAATTGATAAAGTAAGCAGCGCAGGCGGTTGGCGAAAGAGCTTCGGCCCCCATTATAAAAACAGTTACTTCTGGTCCGCAAACTCAAAGAACAATTGTTCCTTTACCTTTATGCCCGTCATTAAAAAAGCAGGCACATACGAAGTTTTCTTCTACTGCACGGCTCTTGCCGACCAGCAAATGCCGGAGGTCATGGCCTTCGATATAGCATGCAAAGAAGGGATCAAGCAGGTGGAAATATCTCCCAAATCCTATAAAGGCTCATGGGTGAGCTTAGGTGCATACGCTTTTGACAAGGGTGACAGGTTATCTTCTGTCACAATCGACGGTCATCGCTCAAAAGGTGCATTATTTGCCGATGCAATTATATTAGTTCCTAAAAAATAAAATCCTTATCTTTATGGCTTCTCATAAAGACCTTTATAAAAAGAAAATACCATGATTACACGACGTGATTTTTTAAAAGTAACGGCAGCCGGAGGAGCATTAGCTTCGTTAGGTAGCGTGACAGAAGCGAAAGCGACGATGCAGGCAGTGGTTCCTGATGACGGATTCTGCCATGAAACGCAACGGGAGATTCCCGTCATTGCCGATGTCGACTTGGTCGTGGCCGGAGGAAGTTCCCGCGCAGTCGCAGCAGCAGTCGCAGCAGCCAAAACCGGTTGCAAGGTCTATCTGATCGGCTATATGCCTTATTTGGGCGATGATATATGCGGCTCATTCCTTTATGACCGTCAAAAAGACGAAACACCCCAGACCGCTCTTGCCCGCAAACTTTTTGAAGAAGTCAAATCATTCAGGCCTTTGCATTACAAGACAGTGCTGGAGAACGAACTCATCGATAACAATGTTGATTTCCTGTACAGCAGTTACGTTACCAACCTGCTGGTAGACGAAAAAGGGAAACCGGCAGGCGTCGTCATCGCCAATCGCTCCGGCAGACAGGCAATCCGTTGCAAAGGGATTATCGACGCGACCCATAATGCTTCCGTTGCCCGAATGTCGGATATCCAGGTTAAAAACGCAGGGCAAGGGGCTGTCGAATTTAACTATACAGTCGTAGGTAACGGAAAAAAAGAATCGGCAAACATCACTCATGTAGAAGTCTTGCCGCTGCCGGTACTGTCCGGCGGGAAAGAATATCCGGTGACACGATACACCTTCCTGATGCCATTGAAGAACGACTCCTACGCCGCTTTAATGGAGATCGAACAAACGGTGAGAACCCAGACTTGGGACCCGGACCAGGTAGACAGCTCAGATTTGCTATGGTATATTCCCCAGCAGGTTATTACCTGCCAAAAAGCATGTAACGAAGTATCGGGAAGCATCAGGCAACTCCCGATCGAGGCATTCCAAGCCGAAAAGTATCCGAACCTTTGGATATTAGGTCCTTGTGCCGAGCTTCCGAGAGAAAGCATGAAAACCGTTATGCGTCCAATCAATGCCGTATTTTTAGGCGAACTCTTGGGAGAAGAAATCGGATTCCGGACCCAACTTCTTTCCATGCCCGCCCAGACAATCGTATATCAAAAGAAAGTAAACGCCTCCGACTATGGACTAATCGGGGAAGTCCTCCTGCCTCTCCGCCCCCTTCTTCATAAGAATACCGTCAACTCGCCTGCCGGAGCATTACCCGTATTGGGAGAATATGACGTTGTCGTCCTCGGAGGGGGAACGGCAGGAGCTGCCGCAGGTATCTCGGCTGCCCGGCAAGGGGTCAGTACGCTGGTACTTGAATATCTGCATGGGTTAGGCGGAATGGGAACAATGGGGTTGATCGGCTGTTACTGGGACGGCTTCAGGGAAGGTTTCACGGCAACCATTGATAACGGTGTACACGAAATGGCGCCGGAAAACCATCCGCGCCAACAAAAAGACTGGAAGAACCGGGCGGTGTCCGACTGGAAAATGGAATGGTACCGGAAAGAGCTCCTGAAAGCAAACGGGCAACTCTGGTTCGGCGTACTCGGATGCGGTGCATTGGTCGAGAACAATCAGGTAAAAGGGCTTGTCGTGGCAACTCCTTTCGGCCGGGGCGTTATCCGGTCAAAAGTATTGATCGACAGTACCGGAAGTGCAGATATCGCCATTGCGGCCGGAGCGCCGTTCGACTACACCGGCAAAAAGACACTTGCCGTCCAGGGAGCCGGAGCCGGTAAGCGCGATCCGGGCGACTCCTACAATAACAACGACTGGTTGTTTATCGACGATACAGACATCTTGGACGTATCACGCACCTTCATCCAAGCCAAAGTGAAAATGAAAGGCCACTACGACATCGTCAAGGTTCCACAGACACGCGAACGCCGGCGAGTAGTGGGCGAACATATCATCTCGGTCTACGATGTGCTGAACCACCGCCGTTATCCGGACACCATCTCATTCCACCAAAGTTCTTTCGATACGCACGGAATGATTGTAGATCCTTACTTCCTTCTCTCCCCGCCTATGAAGCGGCACATGATCTACGATGCCGATGTCCCGCTTCGCAGCCTTCTGCCCAAAGGACTGGAAGGTATTCTGACAACAGGGTTAGGAGCCAGTGCACACCGTGACGCGATGCCGGTTATCCGGATGCAGCCCTGCCTGCAAAACCAGGGCTATGCAGTAGGTTACCTGTCCGCACAATGTGTAAAAGAGAATAAAGCACTCCGCAAAATAGACATCAGGAAAATACAAAAACACCTGGTCCGGATCGGCAACCTGCCGGAACGTGTCCTGACCGACAAGGAGTTCAAGGGCTTCAGCAACTCCGACATGCAAAAGGCCGCCCAATCGGTTTCAGACAACTACAAAGGGCTGGAAGTTCTCTTCTCCGACCCGGAACGTTGCCGGAAGCTAATTGACAAACAATTCAGCCAGACAAGCCTGCCGGACGAAAAAGCAATCCTCGCCAGCATCCTGTGCATGCTGGGAGACAAGAAAGCCGCACCAGCCCTGGAAGAAGCGATCCGCCAGTACAAGAACTGGGATCAAGGCTGGCATTACACGGGTATGCACCAGTTCGGCATGAGCCTCAGCCATCTCGACGCCCTGATCACGGCGCTTGGAAAAACAGGAGAGGCATCCGCTTTACCAACCCTCTTGAATAAAGCCGGGCAGTTGACCCCGGAAGACTGTTTCTCACACTTCCGTGCCATTGCTATGGCCACAGAGTCTATCGGTAACCGGGACGCCGTTCCCGTATTGGCAAAGATGCTGACCACTCCCGGCGTCCGTTTCCATGCCATACAGTCTTATAAAGAGGCGCAAAGCAGTGTTGTTCCGGGAGATATCGATACCTCCACCCGTAACCGTGCACTAAAGGAACTGCATCTGGCAAGAGCCCTTTACTTATGCGGAGACGAAAACGATATCGGTAAAACGATATTGGAACAATATGCCAACGGCCTGCAAGGTCATTACGCCCGTTATGCATACGAAGTATTAAACAGTAAATAAACGATTTATGAAAAAGAAAGCGATCCTACTCTCCTTCCTGTTAGGTTGTACGAGCCTGTTTGCCCAATCCTCCTACGACCTCGTCATCGTAGGCGGGAATCCGGGGGGAATCATGGCTGCCATTTCGGCCGCCCGTATGGGTAAAAAGTCTGTGATCCTCGAACGGACCCGCTATGTCGGAGGGCTTCCCGCCAACGGACTGGGGGCGACAGACATTGCAACCCGCGACGCGACGACCGGACTGTTCCGGGAGTTTGTCGACGGAGTCCGGCAATACTATGTCGACACCTACGGCCCGAACTCCGAACAGGTGAAGATGTGCAGCGACGGATACCACTTCGAACCCTCTGTCGGCGCCCGTATCTTCCAAAAGATGCTGGACGGGCAGAAAGACAAAATCACCGTCCTTACCATGCGCCAGTTCGATGCGGAAGATGAAAACATCATCATGCACGACAACCGCATCGAACGGATCCGTATCTTGAACCGCGAAACCGGAAAGATGGAAGAATACAGCGGAGACGTCTTCCTCGATGCCACCTACGAAGGTGATCTCGGAGCCGCCGCCGGAGTGCCCTTCCGTACAGGCCGCGAAGGACAAGACGAGTTTGGCGAACCGGGTGCCGGACGCGTCTACAAATACTGGGGCGGACCGGAAGGCGACGGCAGCACGTTCCAACGGGACAATGCCGTCCAGTCCTACAACTACCGCCTCTGTCTGACTAACAACCCGTCGAATCGCATTGCCTTCACCAAGCCCGCCCGTTACAACCGGGAAGACTATGCCTCCATCGTGGAAGATGTCTGGACCGGACGTAACACCGATGCCGCCATGCAGCGCGTCACCGACGAGATGATGGAAGCGAACCGCCGGCACATCAAAGCCGGTAACCCGTCCCAACTTCCGGGCGACAAATGGGGCATTGCCAAAATCACCAATATCGTCCACGTCCCGAACATGAAGACAGACGCCAACAACCAGCACGGCGTCTTCGTCTCCACCGACCTGCCGGAAGAAAACTGGCCTTGGCCGACCTCTTCCTGGGAATGGCGCGATAAGTTTGCACAGCGTCTGCGCGAATATACGGAAGGGCTCTTCTGGTTTGCCCAGAACGATCCAGAACTGCCCGCCCACTTCCGCAAAGCCGCTAAAGAATGGGGACTTTCAAAGGATGAATATACAGACAACGGGCATTTCCCACGTCAGGTCTACGTACGTGAAGGCCGCCGCTTCGAAGGGATGTATTTCTTCACCGCCAACGATGCCGTCCCGGTGACGATCGGCAGCCGTCCGCCCATACACGAAAGCAGCATAACGGCCAGCCACTATGCACTCGATTCACACGCAGTACGGAAAAGAGAGACGGGACGTATCCATCTGGACGGTTTCATCAGCTACCCGTCCGCCGTTTATACTGTTCCTTATGGCGTGATGGTGCCTAAAGAGGTGGACAACCTGCTGTTGCCCGTTCCCGTTTCAGGTTCGCATATCGGATTCTCCACCCTGCGCATGGAGCCTTGTTGGATGGCAATGGGACAGGCTGCAGGCATCGCTTCCGCCCTGTCGATAGACGAGAAGGTGAAGGTGCAGAACATCGATCTTTCCGCCCTCCAGGACAACCTGGTCAACCAGAAAGCGACGCTGATGTATTTCAAAGATGTGGATTATACCGATCCTCACTTCCGCATGGTTCAATACCTGGGCCTCCGCGGTTACCTTCCCGAATGGAACGCCCGCTTGCAGGAGCCGATCGATGCAGCCACACTAACCGCCTGGAAGCGATTGAGCGGTCTCGACCTGACAGGCTTCGAAGCCGGCAAGACGACAAGACTCACCGTCCTGGAAAACATCTACCGGGAGATTAAGTAAAAGCAACGATATTCGTCAAGGGGTTGTATCAATAGTTCTGTAATGACTATTGATACAACCCCTTTTTATTGAGATCCGGTTTTAGCCTATCACCTCTCCCCGTCCGTTCATCAGCACAAACCGCTCTGTCCGGTCTGGGTTCTCGACTTTGATCTTATACGTTTCACAGCCGGATTTGCCGCTCATATAAGCACCTTCGAAGGTACAGCCTTCATAGGAGGCTGAGGTTCCCATAGTCCGCAATACAGCGTGTGGAAGGCTCTGCATATCTATTTTCCTGAATCCGTCAGAAGTTGTCTGTTCAAAGGAAGAGAATGCCGTTGTCTGTCTGCATTTCACATCCTGAGAAGCAAAGACAACCACACATGCAACAACCGTAACGACTAACGCTAAAACAATCTTTTTCATAACCTAAAAACTTTAATACCTAAATCTAAAATCTTCTTATACCTAAACTTTATCTCGACACAATACATACAAATGCCATGCCAGACGCACCAATATCCTTGAAAAGCGCAGTGCCATCCCACAAAACAAACAGGACGTGTAGAAAATTTCCACACGTCCTGTATATTATTCCACAATTGCCACCCGATGAGCTTACATCTCCGGCTTGCAATAGTTCAGCACTTCCACATTACGGATCGAACTCTTGAAACTTCCCGCTTTCTCCAATGGGAAGACCAGCGTACGGACGTAGTTCATCGAGTCCTTGCCGGCATTGAAGTAACGCTTTTGGATATTCAGATCTTCCTTTAGCTTGCCGTCGATATAAAGGCGGGTAGACTTTTCGTCACCGGTAATCGTGACGGTTGCAGTCTCTTCGGGATAGAACTGGTAATTGAACGTGTTCAGATAGCCGTCACGGGCAAAGCCTAATTTGCCGGAAGCTGGATCGGAGAGATAAAAGACTGCGTCCGGCGAGCGGAACAGTTCTGTCCCCTTTTCCTCGGGAACCGCTTTGATGTCGAAAGAAACGGTGTAATGGTAACCGATCTCCTTCAACCCTGTCGCCATTCCCGGAATCAGTGTTTCGAGGTTATAGACGGCGCGCGGTTCGGTACCGATACGGCCGGCTACGTTCACACCCGGAGCTTCACTGATTGACCGGCGGGCGCTGTTGAAGTCTTCATAAGGAGTCGTGCAATCTTTTCCGGTCCACATCTTGACCGCTAACGTTTGCATGGCCGGAAAGACGCGATAGTGGATATCCTTCGTGCTGATCCCGTTGCCGGCATGGTCGTTCCAGACGGCAAACATGCCGCCTTTAATCTGCTTATGTTTTTCGGGGAACACCTCTTTCCCGATGTGGGCGGGCGTCCATTCCTTATACAGCATTTCGGTGTTCAGGTAGTCATAATAATAACCGGCTGCCGGGACGATATACAGATAGCCGTCGGGGATACTGATCAGGTCATAGCCTTGCTTGATCATCTCCTTCGGGTCGGCATAGCCGTTATACCAGGCGCTCATCAGCACGTTTTGGGATTTGACGGGCGTATCGCCTTTTGCATGTGTCAAAGCTCCCCAGACACAGGCCTGCTTGCCGAAGCTTTCGACAAAGCGGATATAATGGTCGGTGAAGGCGCGGAACTTCTCGACCACATCCTGTTTCTTATTCGAATATTCGTCCGTACCGATATGCACGCGTTTACCGGCAAAGACGGGATTGCGTCCTTCCAGGTACTCGCGGAAGAGGGCGTCGACGAACTCGTATGTTTCCGGTTTGAACAGGTCGAGGTGATCCATGCCGTACTCTTCACTACCAATCTCCGGCTTATACTGTGTCAGGGCAAGGGAATGAGCCGGAACGTCTATCTCCGGAATAATCTCCACACCTAAGCTGTCGGCCAGTTGTTGAAGGGCGATAAACTCCTTCTTCGTATAGAAGCCGTCGCGGGCGGTCAGGCCGGGGAAGGTTTCGCATTCCAGGCGGAAAGCGGAATAGGTCTTGTTCCAGTCGTGATTGTAGTATTGTTTGAAGGCATTGTCGTTCAGGTGGATCTGGAAAGTATTCATCTTGTAGTAAGCCATCATCTTCACATAATCGCGCAGCATGCTCATCGGGATGAACTTACGGCCGCAATCCATCATAAAGCCGCGGATGGCATAGTCGGGATAATCGCGTGCCGTACCTTTGGGCAACGCCTGGCCGGCGTCTTGTTCGGACAGTTGGAGCAAGGTGCGGGTAGCCCAGTAAAGCCCTTTGCTCTTGGGAGCGGTCACGGTGACACGATCGGTGATCTTCAGGTTGTAGCCTTCTTCACCCAAGCGGCTGTCGGAAGAGAGAGTGAGGACGAAGTCACCCGCCGATGCACCGCCCTGTACGACCTTCATCTGCCGGCCGAACATCAGCTCGTAGTCTTCGGCAAACTGCGTGGCGACACGGGCTACAGCCGGGTCTTTACCGGTGTAGACAATACGGGAGGTTGCCGCCGGGGTAAACATTCCCTGGCTCCCTCTCCACTCCTGAAGTTCAGGGATGACGAACGGTTTTTTGTTGTTAGCGGCGTCTGCCTTTCCAGGCAATAATAACAAGGCTACAGAGAGCAGCCAATAAAGTTGTATCTTCATAGGTATTTGAATTAAAATGTGACAAAGATATATAAAAGAACGGACGTTTCTGATTGATTTATTACTTTTGCAACCAAAATCTTTCTAATGAGTTACAATTGGAACACACGGACGGAACTTTTGTTAGGCGCCGACCGGATGGAACAGCTTGCACATAGCCATGTATTGGTCGTCGGATTAGGGGGCGTCGGCGCTTATGCCGCCGAACAGATATGCCGGGCTGGAATCGGACACATGACGATTGTCGATGCTGACACCGTGAACGAGAGCAACATCAACCGGCAGCTTCCGGCCTTGCATTCCACATTAGGGATGCCGAAAGCCGAAGTCATGGCCCGTCGTTTGTTGGATATCAACCCGCGTCTGAAGCTGACCGTTATCAACGAATTCCTGCGTGACGAAAGGACGGAAGAGGTGCTTTCCGCCACCCGATACGATTTCATTGTCGACGCGATCGATTCCCTCAGCCCGAAAGTATTCCTCCTGTATCATGCTCACAGGAAAGGGATTCCGGTCGTCTCTTCAATGGGAGCCGGAGCCAAGACAGACCCGTCGCAAGTCCGGATTGCAGACATATCGAAAACCTGCAACTGCGCCCTGGCAAAAGCCGTACGCAAACGATTACGCGGACTGGGCCTGAACAAGGGGATTCCGGTTGTTTTCTCCACAGAGATTGCGAATCCGGATGCTGTCGTAGAGGTCGAAGGCGAACAGTGCAAACGCACAACCACCGGAACTGTCTCGTATATGCCGGCGATATTCGGCTGCTATCTATCCTCATTTGTCATCCGCCAACTGGCAAATAACGAATGAGGATAATGGACAATTGACAATTAATAAAGGTATGATAAAGACAGAAGGAATAACCAAGAGCTTCGGCTCCCTGCAAGTACTGAAAGGCATCGACCTGACGATAGGCGAAGGCGAGGTTGTCGCTATTGTCGGCCCGAGCGGAGCAGGCAAAACAACCTTGCTGCAGATTGTCGGGACATTGGATGCGCCCGATAGCGGCAAACTATATATCAACGGGACGGAAACCGTACGTCTTTCGGAAGAAAAGCTGGCGGCTTTCCGGAACAAGAACATCGGCTTTGTCTTCCAGTTCCACCAGCTCCTGCCGGAATTCACAGCTTTAGAAAACGTGATGATCCCCGCCCTTATCGCCCGCGAAAAGCCGGCTGTAGCAGAGAAAAGAGCTAAAGAGATACTGGACTTCATGAGCTTGGCCGACCGGATGTCGCATAAACCGAACGAGCTTTCAGGCGGCGAGAAACAGCGCGTAGCCGTAGCCCGTGCCCTGATCAACAATCCGTCCGTCATCCTCGCTGACGAACCCTCGGGTAGCTTAGACACCCGCAACAAAGAGGAATTGCACAAGCTATTCTTCGACCTGCGCGACCAGATGCACCAGACCTTCGTCATCGTCACGCACGACGAACAACTGGCAAACGACACGGACCGCGTAATCCACATCAAGGACGGCGTAATTCATAATTCATAATTCACAATTCATAATTCAACTATATGTCCCATCATCATAACAGAGCAACATTTGGTAGTAAAATAGGTGTAATCCTGGCAACAGTAGGCTGTGCCGTCGGACTGGGTAATATCTGGCGGTTTCCTTATATGGTCGGTTCCAACGGAGGAGCAGCATTCCTCCTTATCTACATCATTTGCATTATCTTATTAGGGCTTCCGGTGATGATCACGGAGTTTTTCATCGGACGTCATTCCCGCAAAAACGCAGCCGGCGCCTTCAAGGTTATGGCACCGGGAACAAAATGGTCTCTTATCGGCTACAACGGCGTACTGGCGGCATTCCTGATCCTGGGCTTCTACTCGGTAGTGGCAGGCTGGACGCTCGAATATATCATGCAGGCACTGGACGGTTCACTAACGGGCAAAACAGCGGCCGAATTCAAACTGGACTTCGAGCAATTCTCATCCGGGATCGTACGGCCGATAGGCTGGACGATTGCCTTCATCGCCCTGACGCATATCATCATTATCTCCGGCGTAAAAGAAGGTATCGAACGGGCATCCAAAATCATGATGCCCATGTTATTCCTGATTCTGATTGCCCTCTGCATCCGTTCGGTCACGTTGCCGAATGCCGAGAAAGGGTTGGCATTCCTGTTCAATCCGGACTTCAGCAAAATCTCCTCGTCGGTTGTGCTCAGCGCAATGGGGCAGGCTTTCTTCTCGCTTAGTATCGGAATGGGATGCCTGATTACTTACTCGTCCTATTTCAAGAAAGACACGAAACTCCAAACAACAGCCCTGCAGGTCACAGTCCTGGACACGCTGGTAGCCATATTGGCAGGAGTGATGATATTCCCGGCAGTATTCAGTTTCGGCATTGCCCCGACGGCAGGTCCCGAACTGGTATTCATCACACTGCCGAACGTTTTCGAACAATTGCCCTTCGGCAGGATCTGGTCCACTGTCTTTTTCGTGCTGCTCGCCTTGGCGGCTTTGACTTCGACAATCTCGCTTCATGAGGTAGCGACAGCCTATGTACATGAAGAATATCATATTTCACGAAAAAAAGCGGCCTGGTTCGTTTCAGGCGGCGTGCTGACATTAGGGATTCTCAGTTCGCTCTCATTCAGCGTGCTGAAAGAGTTCACGATTGGCGGCTTGATTTTCTTTGATGCGCTGGATTACCTGACAGCAAAAATAATGCTTCCCTTAGGTGGTATGCTGATCTGTATCTTTGTCGGAACACGTGTCGATCGCAAGATACTAAAAGCCGAGCTAACGAACGAAGGAACCGTCCCGTTCCATTTCTTCAACACCTACGCCTTCTTCATGAAGTACATCGCTCCGGTCGCCATCGGCCTGATTTTCCTCAACGAGTTAGGACTGATCAACAGGATTATAAAACTGTTTTAAAATACTCGGGGAAGTTCCTTGCATATCTGCAGGGAACTCTTACCTTTGTGAAGCAGTACTCATTTAATAAACAATCGCCTTATGGAAATCAAAACCATCAAGAAAAAGAGAAAACTACTTCCCGGTCTTGACATGACGCAGGAAGAATTAATGGCACGCGTCCGCAAAGCAGAGGAAGGACCATTCTATACCTTGGAAGAGTTCAAACAAAAGATGCAGGAATGGAAAGCCCAAAAGTACGGCCTATAAACATTTCTGATTTGTTCTATGAAAGCACTAAACAAATATTCGACTACGGAATAGAACAATTTGGAGAACTACAAGCCTTAAAATATGAATGCCTTATCTATGAAGAACTACAATTACTTCCTCACAGATATTTGGCTCATCCGGAATGCAGGCATATACCTACAATGAGCAAAATGTACCGTTCAATCATGCTACCGGCCTATTTTATCTTATACCGCATCACGGCTACTCGTATTGAAGTACTCGATATAATTTCTTATCGGGAAAGTATTTCAAAGATACAGAAAAGACGACAAATAAAATTATAACAAATACAGCCTCTTACTATGAACTGGCGAGACCTTCTCTATTTCTCCAAAGGCGAAAGGCGGGCGTTGACCTTGCTGCTTTGCCTGATTACCATCTCTTGGATTTTATTGCTTTGGACAGGCAAAAAAGCGATGCCTATCGCTTTGGAAACGGATGCCCATCGGACAGGAAACCGACTGGCATCGGACGAAAAACGGATCATCATCGGAAAAGACACTTCCGAAAGGGAAAAAGAATCCATCCGAAAGGAATCCGGATTACACCCGAAGGGGAAGAAAAATACCCATAAAGAAAATGCTCCTTTCCCAACAAAGAAAACACGGAAAGAATACAAGCCGTACGTCCGGACAGAAAAATTCCCTGCCGGAACAGTTGTCGAACTGAATGCAGCCGACACGACCACCCTGAAGAAAGTTCCCGGCATCGGCAGCACCTTCGCCCGCCGGATTGTGAAATACAGGGAACTGTTGGGCGGATTCTACACCGTCGGCCAATTGTCGGAAGTGTATGGCATCGATGAAGAGCGCTATGCTGTCCTCGCTCCCTGGTTCTTCACCGACACACTGTACATCCGCAAACTGAATGTCAACGCCCTGCCCGCCGCAGACCTCCGCCGTCATCCTTACCTCGACTACCGGCAGGCAAAAGCCATCGAACAGCTCCGCAAACAAAAAAGCAGACTCTCCGGGTGGGAGAACCTGCAACTGATAGAAGAATTTACAGATATGGACAGGAAGCGGCTCAAGCCATATCTGTCGTTCGAATGAGAAACTGAGACTAAAAAAAGGGCATCCTCTCGGACGCCCTTTCTCATTCAATACTAAAACTCTCTTATATATGGATTAGTATACATTTACCTTGGTAACAATCGTATTGCCG
>QWCH01001563.1_pt1 | contig 33764 bp, 22 predicted proteins | sample 1972671 | NCBI WGS metagenome assembly QWCH01 (sample SAMN09866713, study PRJNA288562) | Human gut metagenome isolate term3_stool, whole genome shotgun sequencing... | isolation source: gut | host: Homo sapiens | place: USA: California
AGGGGGAGAGGTTTGGAGAGGGGGAGGGGGAAACTTTCTCCAGAAAGTTTCCCCCTCCCCCTCTCCAATATCCCTTTTGTCCCTAACTCCGCATGGCGAAGTTGATGACGAACATGGCGGTGATGATCCACATGAAGAGGCTCACTTCGCGGGCACGGCCGGAAAGGAGCTTCACGGCGGCGTAGCTGACGAAGCCGAACCCGAAACCGCTGGCGATGCTGTAGGTCAGCGGCATCATGATGATGGTCATGAAGGCCGGGAAGCCTTCGGTAAAGTCATTGAAGTCGATGTTCATCACTTCCATCATCATGAGCGCGCCCACGATGAGCAGCGCCGGAGCCGTGGCGAAAGCGGGCACAAGGCCGATGAGCGGGGCGAACACCAGAGAGGCGGCGAACAGGACCGCCACGGTCAACGCGGTCAGGCCGGTGCGGCCGCCCTGCGAAATGCCCGCGGCGCTTTCCACATAGCTGGTGACGGTGGACGTACCGAGGAAGCTGCTGACCACCGTGCCGACGGAGTCGGTGACCAGCGCCTTGTCGAGGTTCTCGATGTGGCCCTTGTCATCCATCAGCCGGGCTTTGCGGGAGAGGCCGATGAGCGTCCCCATGTTGTCGAACAGCTCGACGATGGTGAAGGTGAAGATGATCGAAATGATGCCGTACTTGAGCGCGCCCATGATGTCGAGCTGCATGAGCGTGGGGGCGAGGCTCGGGAGGGAGAAACTCATAACGCTGTCGATCCCGGAAGGGGCCGGAGATACGCCGAATACCATGCCGAGCACGGCGGTCACGAGGATGCCGATGAGCAGGCTCCCCTGGACGTTACGGGCCATGAGCCCCGCCGTGAGCATGAGGCCGCAACAGGCCAGCAGCGGGCCGGGTTGGGTGACATGGCCGAGGGCGACCACTGTAGCGTCGTTCTTTACCACGATGCCCGCGTTCTGGAGCCCGATGAAGGCGATGAACATGCCGATGCCGACGACGATGGCATACTTGAGGTTCATGGGCACGGCATCAATGAGCAGCTGGCGGACGTGCGTAACCGTCAGCAGCAGGAACACGATGCCGGAGAAGAACACCGCACCGAGGGCCACGGTCCAGTGCAGGCCGAGGACGCCGCAGACGTAGTAGGCGAAGAAGGCGTTCAACCCCATGCCGGGGGCTACGGCCACAGGGAAATTGGCCCAGAGGCCCATGGCGGCGCTGCCGATGACCGCGGACCAGACGGTTGCTGCAATGGCGGCTTCCTTGGGGATACCCGCGTCCGCGAGGATGCTCGGATTGACGAAAATGATGTAAGCCATAGCGACGAAGGTGGTCAGGCCGGCGAGGATTTCCGTTTTGACGGTCGTTCCTTTTTCGCTCAGCTTGAAAACCCGTTCCAGTATGCCTTTTGTCTGGGCCATGGGCGTTCCCCGGTGGTTGAATGGTTTCGGATGATTCCCCCTAAAACAGACAACCCCTGTACATGGGAATCATGGACAGGGCAAGTCTGCTGAAAAACACGGCTGATTTTGCTCAGCTTTGACGATGGTGGCATGGCCCGTCCGGCTTGCGGAGACAGGCACAGGTATTTTGCGGCGGCGTGTCGTTGAGGCAGCTTTCCACGGCGGCGATGATGGCGTCGTAGCCCGTGCAGCGGCAGAGGTTCCCGGCGTGCCCTCGGCGGATCTCCTCGCGGGTAACGGGTTGGCCCTTGTGTTTTTCGATGAAGGCCGTACTGCTCATGACGAGGCCGGGCGTGCAGAAGCCGCACTGGACGGCCCCGGCGTCCACATAGGCTTGCTGGACGCGGGAAAGCCGGTTGCCCTTGGCTTCGCCCTCGGCGGTGCGGATCGTTTTTCCGTCCGCCCAGACGGCGAGAAAAATACAGGAATCCACGGGGATATTGTCGACGAGCACGGTGCACGCGCCGCATTCGCCCACGCCGCAGCCTTGTTTGGAGCTGGTCAGGCCTTCGGCGCGCAGGACTTCGAGCAGCGAGGCGCGGACGTCAAAGGAAAGTTCCCGCGCCTTGCCGTTGACGGTGCAGCGTATGGTTTTCAGCATGAGGCGGCCTCCTGAAGTTCGACGGCGCGGACGACGCACCGGGCAATGACGCGTTCCGCCAGCGTGCGGATGATGTGCATACGGAAATCCCGGTTGGCGCGCCACGAGGTTCTGGGCTGCACGTCCGCTTCCACGGCGGCGCTGATTGCGGCGAGGGTGGCGGGCAGAGCTTCGGGCGTCGCGGAACGGCCCAGGGCGGCGGCTTCGGCGCTGGGGCAGCGCACCGGGATCGGCGCGGATACGGAATAGGCCAGCCGGATGCCCGAAATGACCGTCCCGTCAAGTCTGACGGCCGCCGCGCAGCCGATGGTGGCGATGTCCATGGCTTCGCGCATGGCGTATTTGTGGTAGGCTGCGCCCCAGCCCTGCCAGTCTTCAGGCCGGAACTCCACGGAAAGGAGCACTTCATCCCGCTTGAGGGCGACCCTGCCGGGCCCGGTATGGAAGCCGAGGGCGGGGATGGTCCGTTCTCCCTCCGCTCCTCTGATATTGAGGTAGCCGTTCAGGGCGAGGACGGGTGCGCAGGTGTCCGCCGAGACGGCCCCGTTGCAGAGGTTGCCGCCGATGGTGCCCATGTTGCGGATCTGCGGCCCGGCGACGCTGGCGGCGGATTCCCCGAGCATGGGGATGCATTCGCGGATGATGGGGGATTCCTCAAGATCGGTAAAGCTGGCCCCTGAGCCCACGCGCACGGTGCCGTCCGCCTCGCGGGTGATGGGTTTCAGTTCGGGCAGGTCATGGATGTCCACGAGCCGGGAGAAACCTTCGAATTCCCGCAGCTTGATGAGCACGTCCGTGCCGCCCGCGATGAGGCGGGCTTCGGGATCTTCTCCGAGCAGCCGGATGGCGTCGCTCACGGACTCCGCTTTTTGGTAGGATTGTATATCGAACATGGGTGATCCTTTGGGTTGAGGATACCCGGGGGGGAGGGCTTTTTTGAAAAAAACCTCCCCCCCGGACTCCCTCCCGCAAAACGCCGACTGGCGGGGAGGGGACACGGAAGGCGTTCAGGAAGGATATGCCGGGAAAAAGCCCTATCCTCTTTTTTCAAATGAACCGTCTTCGCTCAAATGTTGCTCGGGGTTTGTTTCCCGGTCGGCCCATCATTTCATACAGCGCCGCCCTGAAGCCCGCATACGAAAATTTTTGGTGGATGAGGGGAGGGGAAAAGGCCCCTTTTTGCGGAATCCCCATAAAGGGGACAAGCGGGGCATTCTCCCCTCCCCGATAGTTTTCTATCCCTTAATCAATCCAGCCTTCACGAATTCCTCGAACAGCAGCTTCGGCGTCATGGGGATGGCGTTGACGGCGACGCCGGTCGCGTCGAGGACGGCGTTGCGGAGCGCCGGAGCCGGGCTGATGAGCGGCGGCTCGCCGAGCGACTTGTTGCCGTATACGCCTGAGGGTTCCTGCGTTTCCACAAACGCGCAGTCCAGATCCGGAATGTCGCAGGTTGTGGGGAACTTGTAGTCCAACAGATTGTTGTTGTGCACGCGCCCGGTGGCGGGATCGACGAGCAGTTCCTCATAGAGCGCCCAGCCGATGCCCATGCCCATGCCGCCGTGCACCTGCGCCGTGGCGAGCGCGGGATTGATGATCACCCCGGCGTCGTGCACGTTCAGGATGTGCGTGATGCGGACCTTGCACAGATCGATATCCACTTCCACTTCGGCAAAGCAGCCGCCGAAGGAGGGGGGATTCTGGCGCGTCTTGAAGGATGCCTCTGCGGAGAGCTGTCCGCCGCGATCCTTGTTGTAGAAAGAATCCATCGCCAAATCGTGCAGCGTGACCACGACGCTTTCGGGGTTGCGGACAAAGACCACGGCATCGCCCTGCGCGGTCGGCGCGATGGTCAGGGCGGCGGGCGTGTGCCCGGTCATTTCGGCGGCATAGCCGAGGAGCTTCCGGCGCAGCCCGTCCGCGACGGCGTGCACGGCGGGGGCGCAGGTGTAGGTCTGGCGGGAGGCGTAGGCCCCGGGATCCCACGGCGTGATGTCCGTGTCCTGCGTGGAGATGACGTGGATGTTTTCATAAGCGACGCCGAGCGTTTCCGAAACCATCTGGGCAAAGGCGGTGTCCGCGCCCTGTCCGATTTCCGTCGCCCCGGTCATGAGGTTCACCGTGCCGTCCTGATTCAGGATGAGGCGGGCGCTGCCCGGTTCCACATTGGCGGGATAGGTCCCCGAACCATAGCTGAACGCGGACACGCCGACCCCGCGCCGCAACGGGCTGCCCGTGCGGACGGCTTCTTCATTGAAGGCTTTACAGGCGGCCTTGCGTTCGTCCCACCGGAACTTTTTGCGGCCTTCCTCAAGGCAGTCGCTGATGCCGAGCGTGGCGACCGGCTTGCCGTTGAGCGGAGAGATGTCGCCGTTGCGCCCGGTGTTCTTCAGGCGGAAATCCAGCGGGTCCATGCCGAGCGCGCGGGCCGTATCGTCCATGAGGCATTCGATGGCATAGGCGGTCTGGGGAGAGCCGTAGCCCCGGCAGGCCCCGCCTACGGGGATATTGCTGTAAAAGGTCTTGGCTGAAAAACGGTACGTGGCGTGCGGGTAGACGTAGCAGACCTTGGAACCGCCCGCCGCCGCGATGGAGTGCCCGTGCGAGGCGTAGGCCCCGGTGTTGGAGAGCACGTCGAGGCCGTAGCCGAGGAGCTTGCCGTCCTTTGTGGCCCCGGCCCGCGCCGTCATGGCAAAGGCGTGGCGCACGCGGGTGCAGAGCATACATTCCTCGCGGGTCAATTCCATGCTCACGGGCGCGCCGTCGAGCTTCATGGTCAGGAAGGCCACGATGGGCTCCAGCACCACATCCTGTTTGTTGCCGAACCCGCCGCCGATGTAAGGCTTGATGACCCGGACGGACGACCACGGGATGCCGAGCGCCTGCCCGACCACGCGGCGGCAGATGTGCGGGATCTGCGTGGAGCTGACGATCACGATATGCCGCATGTCGTCCATGTAGGCGTAGGCCGTCTGGTTTTCCAGATGGCAATGCTGCATGGTCGGCGTGCGGTAGGCGCCCTCAACCACCACGTCGGCGGCCGCAAGGGCTTCGTCGAGCGTGCCGTTGCATTCGAGGGTGTGCTGCTTGAGCAGGTTGCCGTCGGGATTTACGGAGGGCTGGAGCACGGGCGCACCGGGAGCCAGCGCCGTTTCCGCCGAGGTCATGACCGGGAGGGGCTCATATTCGACTTTGACCAGATGGGCGGCCTTGCGGGCGGTGAGGCCGTCGCGGGCCACGACCACGGCCACTTCGTCGCCGTAATAGCGGACGTGCTTGGTCAGCAGAAGGCGGTCGGCCACGTCTCCGTGCGACGGGTCCATGGAGTAGGGATGTCCGGCTGTGGGAAAGAGGAAGCCCGGCACGTCATCGGCGGTGAAGACGGCCTCGACGCCGGGCAGGGCCAGCGCTTCCGAGGCATCGATGGAAAGGACCATGCCGTGGGCGATGGTGCTGTGCACATAGGCGGCGTGCCGCATACCCGGCAGGCCCATATCGTCGGTATACCGGGCCCGCCCCGTCACTTTGGCTTCGGCATCCAGCCGTTGTTTGGATTGTCCGATTGCCATGCCGCTTCTCCTGTTCTTCTGGTGTGAAATGGTTCGCTTGTGGCGTTGTTTACGCTGTGGGCACGTTCTTGTCCACAGGGCAGTGGAGGATGCCCCTGCGGATGTAGCAGGGGCGGTTGAAGCGTCCGAGGATGGCTTCCAGTATGCCGCCGCCGATGGCAAAGGCCTTGTCCGAGACGTGGTGGCAAGCCGTGTTGTCGCGCGGATCCACGTCGCCGACTTTAATCCGATCCGTAACGGGCGTTCCCGAGCGCAAAAGGCCACGGATAACGCCGCTGATAACAGTGCGGATTTCCTTGGATACGCCGTTGGCCTCAACGGTGGCGACGACATCGCCGGCCTTGACGTGGTCTCCGATGTCGTGGCGGCTGAGAAAGATGCCGGTCTGCGGAGCGCGCAGCACACGCTCGGTGGTCATGCCCACGATGTCGCCGGGAATGCCGGTATCGGGCTCCGCGCTGCCGGAGTAGAGGACCCGTCCGAGGTTGTGCCCCCGGTTGGTTTCGACGATGCAGTGGACATTTTCGCCCACGGTGAAGCCGGGCCCCACACCGATGACGAGAGGCGCGTCGGTGATGCCGACGCCGACGTTCCGTTTGGCGAGCGTGGCTTCAATGACGACTTCGGGGCGGAGGCGGGGGATGGTGACGCCCTGCGGATCGACCATGACCGGGATGCAGCCGGCGTCCCAGAGCGGGGCGATTTCTTCGGGCCGGGGAGCGAGGGCCGCCGTAATGCCTTCCACCGTGCAAAGGCCCTCATAGACGGCTTCGGAAAAGGCCACCCTGCGCCTTACGGCCATCGGATGCGCCGTTTCCAGAATGATCAGGCGCCGGAAGCCGGAACGATAGAGCCTGAGCGCGATGCCCGTGGCGATGTCCCCGCCGCCGCGGAGAAGAATGGCGAACTGTTGGTATTGGTACATGCTGCAACTCCTGCTGCCCGAAGAAGGGGTTTTCCCTGAACTATATACGCAGTGGCATGATGACACAACTATACCTTGGGTTCCGGTCGGCAGCGTTCGCGGCCATTTCATATCGTGTTCGTTGTAGAAACAAGAAGAATCAATAAAAACATATTGTTGAATCTATAAATTTTTCTTTGTGCCGGGTGGATTTTTTAGCCGATGCAGTGCCGGGGCAAGCGGTTTGCGGGTGACGGGGGCCATAATGCGGAAGAACCCGCGGCATCCGGGGGGAGGAGCGGATCCCCGGATGCCGTGGGCCTGTGGAGGAGCCTATTTGTGCTTCGGCCCGGCGAAAGGCTGCTTGCGGGCCAACAGGCGGAAGAGGGTGGCGGCCTCCACCGCGCCGGACAGGGCGGCCTCGTTGACGCCGCCGTTCAGCGTAACCTTGGTGGCGCAGAGGGTTCCGCCGTCGAGATGGGCGATGAGGGCATCGCTTTCGAAGACGAAGCCGTCCTTTTCCGCAGCCAGCGAGAAGGCCTTGCCGCCGCGCTTGCCTTCCAGCCGCGACGGACTGGCGAGCCGGTAGCCGTCTGGGGCGTTGTCGAAGGATTCGCGGGACAGGTGGATACGGGGCTTGTCCCGGTACGGCGCACCCGCCGATGGGCAGAAGGTGGCGCAGTTGCCGCATTCGTTACAGGCGTCGGCAATGTTGACTATCTGGTAACTTTGTTCGAGCCGCCGGTTGGAGAGCGTTTCCACGCGCACGCCGTCGCCGTCGCGCACCGCAACCTGCACGGGATGCGGCATGGGCAGGGAGAGCAGGGCAACGTTGGCCCGGTTGGGGCAGACCGTGGTGCAGACGTTGCAGACCAGATCGCACTGGAGGCAACGGCGGGATTCGTCCATAGCCTCCTCTTCGGTGAGGGTACGGATGGCGGGATCGAAATCCAGCCTGTCTTCCGGGCTGCGTTCCGGCAGGGCCGGGCCCATGACGCGGGTGGCCTGCCGGATGCGCAATCCGTCGAGATCCGGCCTCCGCTCGTCGGACGGCGTGGCTGTGGCCGCCTGTGCGGACAGGCCGAGGCGGGCAAGGATGGTTTCGGCGGCGTGGCGTCCGTCGGCCACGGCGTTGATCAGGGTCGCCGCGCCGCGCACGGCGTCGCCGCCCGCGAACACGTTCGGCAGCGATGTCTGGCTGGTATGGGGATCGGCCTTGAGCGTCATTGCGTCGGGCAGGAAGCCGGCCTTCACCCGCTGCCCGATGGACACGATGAGCGTATCCGCGCCCAGCGTGAAGGTTTCATCCGTGGGAACGGGGCGGGGACGCCCGCCGTCGGGATCGGGGACCAGCCGCATCCGGCGGCAGCGCAGGCCGGAAACACGGCCTCCATCGGCAAGGACTTCCTCAGGGGCACACAGTTCCACGATGCGCACGCCTTCGTCCAGAGCGGCTTCGATTTCTTCGATGTCAGCGGGCATTTCCTTGCGGGTGCGGCGGTAGGCGATGGTCACGCTGCCGTTTTCCCCCACGAGGCGTCTGGCGGCACGGGCGCAGTCCATTGCGGAATTCCCCGCCCCGATGACGACGGCGTGGGAGCCGATGCCCGTGGGCTCGCACCGGCGTACGGCGGAGAGGAACGAAAGCTGATCCAGAACCCCGGCGGCATCTTCGCCGGGGATGCCGAGGGGCAGGCTTTCCTGCGCGCCCACCGCGATATAGACGGCGTCGTTTTCCTCGGCCAGCGTGTCGAACAGGGCGGCGTCCACGGGCGTATCCTTATGGAGCCGCACGCCCAGCTTGAGGATGGCGTCGATGTCGCGGCGCAGGCTGTCTCCCGTCAGGCGGAAGGCGGGGATCGCGTCGCCCGCCATGCCGCCGAGCACCGGCTTTTCTTCGTACAGGTGCACCTCCACGCCCTGTGCGGCGAGGAAGCGGGCGCAGGACAGCCCGGCCGGGCCCGCCCCGATGACGGCGGCGCGCTTCCCGGTTTGGGCGGCGGGAACGCCGGAAGCGGCTTCGGCCATTTTTTCGGCCACGAAGCGCTTGACCTCGCGGATCATGAGCGGCTTGTCGTAATTGATGCGGGTACACCGGCTCTGGCACTGATGGTTGCAGGCCATGCCCTGAACGTTCGGGAACGGATTGGTGGCGGTGATGACCCGCCACGCCAGCTCGAAATCGCCCCGGGCCACGGCGTCGAGATACCGGGGAATGTCCTGTTCCGCCGGACAGCCCGACATGCAGGGTGCGGCGGCGCAGTCGAAGCGCGGGAGCGGGCGCTCTGTCTTGACCGAAACGTAGGGGAACCGTTCCTTGTGGTAGCGGCTGTGCTTGCCGAGGACAGCCGCCGCATAGCTGACGAGGTTGGCGAAACCGGGATTGCCGGCGATCGGCGATCGGCTCTTCTCCCATTCGGCTATGGTGTGGGCCCCGGCCTTGCGCATCTCGGCACGCAGCGTGTCGAGGTACTGGTGCAGCCGCCCGTAACCGCCGGGCTTGAGGATGTCGGAGGACATGGTGATCGGACGGAGGCCGCAAGCCAACGTGTCCGCCACGTTGAACGTATCCACCCCGGCGGAGAAGGCGATGTCCAGCTTCCCGTCGAATTCCTGCTGGAGGCGTTCGGCGAGGTTGATGCTGATGGGGTGCAGGGATCTGCCGCTCATGTAAACCATGCCCTCGCTGCGGGGCAGGTTCTGCTTTTCGTTGGCGGTTTCGAGCGTGTTGGTCAGCTTGAGCCCGAAGGCTACGCCCGCCGTTTCGGCGGCTGCGGCGAGGTTGCGGATGATGGCCACGCCGTCGTTGTATTTGAGGTCGTGCCCGAAGGCTTCGTCGGGAACGCATACGTCATAGCCGAGCTGCGTATTCAGGATGTCGCGCAGGCGTTCTGGGCCGAGCAGGGTGGGGTTCAGCTTGATGGTCGTGTTGTACTTGCGTTCGGTGATGAAATAGCGGCCGATGCTTTCCACTTCGTCGGGCGGGCAGCCGTGCATGGTGGAGACCGTCAGGTTATCGGAGAGGCGGGCCGGAATGGGCATCTTCTCGATGGCGGGGTAGAGCGGGGCCAGCCCGGCCTTGATCCGCTTCACGTCTTCCTCCGCGTTTTCCATACGGTCGAGAAAACGCTGCAAGGCGGGGCTCTTGATGCCCTCAAGGTTGTATCCTGCGCTCATGTTGAAGATGAAGCCGGGCCCCTTGCCGGGTTCGGCCTCCACGGGCAGGTTGAGCATGTCGCGCAGCACATACAGCAGCACGAAAGCCTTGAGGTACTCCTCGAAGGACTGATCAAGCTTCAGCTCCTGCGACCATTCGCAGTTGTAACCCTCGTCGGCCATGTCGATGCAGGGCTTGGCGACGTTCAGCTCGTCGAGCACCTGCACGGTCTTGAGTTCGATATACCGAGCGCCGCACAGCCACGCGGACAGGATGTTCTGGGCAAGCTGCGTATGCGGACCGGCGGCCACGCCGAGAGGGGTTTCCAGCACCTTGCCGTAACGTTCCATGCGGAACGGATCATCCGGCTTCGGCATAAAGAAAAGCTCACGGTCGATGCCGAACAGTTGTTTGTTCGGCAGGTCGTGCTGCATCCAGCGGAGCAGCGTTGCGGCGTCCAGCGGTGTGAAGCGATCGGTATGCATCTATGCGTCTCCTTGGAAGTATGTGGAAACTGGAGAGGAATGGGCATTGGGGAAGAAGGGCTTTTCGCGCGTCGCCCGCACCTGTGTGTGGCGGAGCCATTCCATTTTGAAATGGCCCTAGAGCGTCCTCGGAACGAACCTTCCCTGTCCTGCATACCCGGAGGGCTGCCTGCCGAAAATGATAGGTTCGCCGCGCAGCCAGACATGGCGGGGCCAGCCGCGCACGACCATGCCCTCATACGGGGTGCAGTCCGCTTTTTGATGAAGATTCCGGGTTTTGATCAGCCGCCCATCCGTGGGATCGATGACCACAATGTCCGCGTCCGCGCCGGGTTCGAGGCGTCCCTTGGAGGCAAGCCCCATGAGCCGGGCCGGAGACGTGGACACCACGTCCACGAAACGCGGCAGCGTCAGACGCCCGTGCAGCACGCCTTCGCTGAACAGCAGAGGGATGCGCGTTTCGACTCCGGGAACGCCGCCGGGACAATCCAGCACGCTGTCCTTCCCGCGTTCCCGTTTCTGGGCCAGCGAGAAGGAACAGTGATCGGTAGCGGCAACCGAGATGCTGCCGTCCGCAAGGCCCTCCCAGAGCGCGGCGCGATCCGCTTCCGTCCGCAGGGGCGGGGCCATGATGTACTTGAGGCCGTCCCGTTCGGCATAGGCGGATTCGTCGAGCAGAAGGTACTGCGGGCAGGTTTCCGCAATGACCGGCTGTCCGGCCTTCTGCGCCTCGCGGACGCAGGCCAGGCCTTCCGCCGTGGACAGGTGCACGATGTACACGGGCGCTTCCGCCGTTTTCGCCAGTTTCAGAATCCGGTTGACGGCTTCAGCCTCGCACCGGGCCGGGCGGCTCCGGGGATGGCTCATGGGATCGCGCGGCGCTTCGCGGCGCAGTTTGTCCCCCAGAAAACGGGTGATGGCGTGGTTTTCGCAATGGACGGCGAGCAGGCCGCCCGCATCCCTGAGCGCGGCGAGAACCTGCAGCAGCCCTTCGTCATCCAGCCTGCCGTCATAGGTGGTGTAGGCCTTGAGCGTGGGAAATCCCTGCGCCACGACCTCGGGAATCCGGGCAAGGACGGCGTCGTCCACATGCTGGAACACACCGTGCAAGGCGTAGTCCGTGTGGCAGCAGCCATCCGCCTGCTCCAGATACGCGGTGGGCTGATGGGGCAGATCGCATCCCTGCGGGCCGAAGCCCGGGTGTTCCACGATGGTCGTGGTGCCGCCCCATGCCGCCGCCAGCGTTCCGGCTTCGAAACCGTCGGAGACGTGCGCGTCGCCCACCGTCAGGTTGACGTGGGTATGGGCGTCGACTCCGCCGGGCATGACCACGCAGCCGGACACGTCCACGATTTCCGTTCCTTCAGGCTGCTGGGCCTCGTGCAGCCGTTCGCCGAGTTCCAGAATCCGGTCGCCTTCAATCAGGATGTCCGTGTTGAAGACGCCGTCCGCGCGTGCGACCAGCCCGCCGGTAATAAGCATACGCATGGTGAGCCTGTTTCCCTGTTGATGGTTTACAGCAGGGCCCAGAGGCGGCGGGCCTGCTCGTTGGCGTAGGCGAGGATGTCGGCCTCGTCCATGCCGGCGAGCCTGCCGTGATCCACGATGAGCCTGCCTTGGCTGATGACGGACTCCACGTTGCGGGCGTCGAAGGCATAACAGAAGTGCCCGGGGAAGTTGTCCTGCGTCAGCGGCGTGGGGGAATCGTAGTTGAGGATGACCAGATTGTTCGCCCCGCCGCCCGGCGCATTGTGGCCTTGGATGTGCGCGTGTACGGCGCGGAGGCGCTGGTAGGCCGCCAGGGGGGACATGCCGCCTTCGGCGAGCCCGGCGATGAAGTAGGAGGATTGCGCGCTGCGGATCATGTCGCTGTGCATACCGTCCGTGCCGAGCATGACGCGGGGGAAATCGTTGTAGCGTCCGAGCCCGACGTTGTTGTTGAGGTTGCTTTCGGTGTTCTGCACGACCCAGCAGGGAGAAGTGCGGATAAGGTCGCGCTCTTCCGCATCGAGATGGACGCAATGCCCGAGGATGGACAGAGGCAGATCAAGCACGCCCGCGTCCGAGAGGCGGCGCACGACGCTCTTGCCGTAGGTACGGGCGCAGTGTTCCTGATCCTCGATGCCTTCGGCGACGTGGATGTGCACGCCCGTCTTGTGCTTGCGGGCGAGATCCACGGCGCGCCCGAGCAGGTCGTCGTCCACCGTGAAGGAAGCGTGCAGCCCGACGTGGCCCTTGCGCCCGGAGGACAGGAAGGCGTCGGTTTCGTCGAGTCCCTTTTCCTTGATCTCCTCTCCATCGCGGCAGGAGATTTCATAGCAGAGCAGGTGTCCGAGGCCCACGCGATCCAGCGCCTTGGCGATGGTTTCGAGGCTGCCGTCCAGATGGAAGGGCGAGGCATGGTGATCGATGACGAAAGTTACGCCGTTCTTGGCACAATACAGGCCGGTAACAAGAGCGCTGGCCTCGATCATGTCGTGATCGAGCTTTTTGTCCATGCGCCACCAGACGTATTCGAGCACCTCAAGGAAGTTCGCCGGCGCCTTGGGTGCGGGAGGCATACCGCGTGCGAGGGCCGAGTAGATATGGTGGTGCCCGCAGCCGAAGGAGGGCGTGACGAGGCGGCCCGTGCAGTCCTGTACGGTGTCTTCCGGCGGACACTCCACAGGCGCGTGGGCGTCAAGCGCCATACCGCCGGACGGGCCTTCTTCGACTTTGATCGTCGTGGTCGTCGCCTTGAATGTTTCCGGGTCGATCCATGTGGCGTTGCGCAGGTACAGGCTCATTGTCGGCTCCTTTGGGAGTAGGGGATATGATGGATAATCAAGGGAGGGGACGGCAGCCCCTTGCCCGTCGGAAGCGCTACCTCTTCTTGCGCACGGGCAGTTCCCGCCTTCTCACGCCGTCCACAAGATACAGGGCGTTGACGATGGCGGGCGCGGTGGGAATGCAGGCGATTTCCCCGATGCCCTTGGCCCCGCACGGCCCCTCGGGATCGGGGACTTCCACGGCGATGACCTCTATTTCCGGCACGTCCACCGAGCGGAGAAGGCCGCAGGCGTTGAGCTTGCCGGAGGTCAGATAGCCGCCCTTGACCGGGATGCTTTCGGTCAGCGCATAGCCCATGCCCATGACCACGCCGCCCTGTACCTGCCCTTCGTAGAGCGGGCGGTTGACGACGCGGCCCGAGTCGTGCGCGGCGATGATCTTTTCGATCCCGCCTTCCTCGTCCATGAATACCACATGCGTGGCAAAGCTGTAGGAAACGTGGTTGCGGATTTCACCCGGCGCGCCCTGCCCGGAAGTCTGTCCCGCCGAGTCGTAGTGCCCCTTGTAGAAACGGCCCACGAGACGGTCGAGCCGTCCGCCGTACTTGTTCAGATCGCCGCGAAGCTGCCGGGCGGCGTTGACCACGGCGTGACCGAGCTGGAACGTGCCCCGGCTGGCGGTGGTGCTGCCCGCAAAGGCCCCGTATTCGGTGGACGCGGTAATGTCGATGGCAACATCAGGGCCGAGTTCCGCCACCTCGCACAGCATCTGCCGGGCTACCGTGTTGATGCCCTGTCCCATCTCCGTCCAGCCATGATGCAGGACAAGCCGCGCGCCCGCCGGTTGTTCCGGAGCCGGGTGTACTTCAAGGTAACAATCGCAGGGTTCGGGGATGCCGTTGCCGATGCCGGAATTCTTGATGGCGCAGGCGATGCCCGCCCGGGGGTGGCTGCGGAAGGCGTCGCGTACCGCGAGCAGGGTTTCGCGCAGGGCCGTGCCTTCGCCGAGCACCTGCCCGGTGGTGACCATGCGGCCCGGGGCCACGGCGTTGTCATAGCGGAATTGCCAGCGATCGAAGCCCCCCTTTTCGCACAGCTCGTCGATGAGGCATTCCATAGCGAAATTCGACTGGTTGACCCCGAACCCCCGGAACGCGCCCGCCGGAAGGTTATTCGTGAATACCGCCTTCACATGCACGTCCACGGAGGGGATGTGGTAGGCGCTGGTGGCATGGGTGCCGGTACGGGTGACGACCGGGCCGCCCGCCGAGGCGTACGCGCCGGTATCCGCGATGATACGGACCTTGGCGGCCTGCAGGATTCCCTTTTCGTCGCAGCCGATGACGTAATGGAGCTTCATGCCGTGGCGCTTGGGGTGCATACGGATAGATTCGGGCCGGGAGAGCCGGACCTTGACCGGACGCCCAAGCAGATACGCGGCGAGCGCGGCATGGGGCTGGCAGGTGAAGTCCTCCTTGCCGCCGAACGCGCCGCCGGAGTCGGCCAGCGTAACCGTGACCTTGGGCGTGGGGACATGGAGCAGGGCGGCTATGTCGGTCTTGTCGTGCCAGATACCTTGCGACTGGACATAGAGGCGTACCCCGCCCGCTTCGGGAACGGCCAGCGTCGCTTCGGGCTCGATGAAGGCGTGCTCGACCGCCTGGGTCCGATACGTGGCCTCGGCGGTGAAGGCGCAGCGGGCCAATGCCTCGTCCACGGGCTCACCGCGCCGGATGGTCTTGTCGAGCAGGATATTGCCGTTTTCGTGGATATGGATGGGCGAGGTTTCCGCCTCCTCCATGTCGAGGAGCGGCGTCAGAACCTCATAATCGACTTTGACGCAGGCCGCCGCAGCACGGGCTTCGGCCTCGGTTTCCGCGACCACGCAGGCCAACGCGTCGCCGATGTAACGGGTGACTTCGCCAACCTTGATATAGACGGGCCAGTCCTTGGCGTAAAGGCCGAGCACACGCTCGCCGGGGATGTCGTCGGCGGTCAGGATGCGGACGACGCCGGGCATGTCCGCCGCTTCATCCGTATGGATGGCAAGCACGCGGGCCCGGGGATGCTCGCTGAAGACGATGGCTCCGTGCGCCATGCCGGGCGCGTCAATGTCGTTGACGAAGGGGCGGGTTCCGACAGCCCGTTCGTAGCCGCCGTACTTGGGCCAGCCCGATCCGAGGCGCGGGTTGTCGTCGGGTTCGGGAATGTTCCCTTCCGGTAATAATGTTGCGGCATCGAGGATGGCGTCCACAAGCTTGACGTAGCCGGTACAGCGGCACAGATGCGGGCGGACGGCCTTGACGACTTCTTCCCGGGTGGGGTTTGGATTGGTTTGCAGGAGTACCTTGGCCCGCATGAGGAAACCGGGAGTACAGAAACCGCACTGCACGGCTCCCCGGTTGACGAACGCCATGCCGAGCGTCCGCCTGAGCGTTTCCGGCAGGCCTTCGAGTGTGACAACGTCGCCGTCGGTTACCTTGCTCATGGGGGTGGAGCAGGCGAGGCACGCCTTGCCGTTCAGTTCCACAAGGCAGGCTCCGCAGGCCGCCTGACCGGAGCAGCCGTCCTTGGCCGCCGTGAGGTGGCGGTCATTGCGGAGATAGGAAAGGAGCGAAACGGCTGGATCGCCGTCATACGTCGTGGCCTGCCCGTTGAGTCTGAACGCGATCATGGCATCTCTCCTGCAAGGCACCGGATTGTGCGGGGGGGAACCTTCTGAAGAACGCTTCCCTTCCCGCGCCCTCTCCTCTCCAAAGGCTTTTGACTGGCGGGGAGGAGACACATCGGGAGTTTTCTTTCTACTTATGGTTTATACGGCTTTGTCCGCACTCCGCAAAGTGAAACTTTTCAGGGGCGGGTTGTGACGCCGTGACAGCTTGTTCATTGTTCTTTCCACGTTTCTTTCCATACAACGGAACTCCCGTTCGCGGCCTCCCTGCCAGTCAAAGTTTTGCGGGAGGGGAGCGAGCCGCTCTGGCAGGTCCGGGGGAGGGGCTTTTTCAAGAAGTTCCCTCTCCCGTGCCTTCATTCTTCCCTTACAAGCAACGCTGACCGCCCTTTTCGAGCAGATCGAGGAGCAGATCCGCAGGGTTGCGCTTGCGGGCGAGGGTGATCATCGCGGCGATGATATAGGGCTTGTAGCTGGCTTCCTTGTACAGCGGCACGCGGTAGCGGTCGAACACGCTGGCGGCTACTTCACCCTCGGCGCAGGATACGCCGGAAATATCGGCGGGCAGGCAGTGCATGTACAGCGCTTCGCCATTGCGGGTGGAGGCCATCAGCGCCTCAGTGCACTCCCAATCCTTATGGTTGGCGTTCTGGGCCAGCAGTTCCTTTTCGAGCTTCTTGATGCCGTCCATGTCGCCCGCGCCGTAGAGATCGGTGCGCTGCTGCATGGCCGCGAAGGGCGCCCAGCTCTTGGGGTACACGATGTCCGCGCCCGCGAAGGCTTCGGCCATGTCGTTCGTCCTCGCGAACGAACCGCCGGTTGCGGCGGCGTTGCGGCGGGCCACCTCCTCGACGCCGCCCATGACTTCATAGCCTTCGGGATGCGCCAGCACGACGTCCATGCCGAAACGGGTCATCAGGCCGATGACGCCCTGCGGCACGGAGAGGGGTTTGCCGTAGGAGGGCGAATAGGCCCAGCTCATGGCGATCTTCTTGCCCTTGAGCTTTTCCACTCCTCCGAAATGGTTGATGATGTGCAGCATGTCAGCCATGCACTGGGTGGGGTGGTCGATGTCGCACTGGAGGTTGACCAGCGTGGTCCGCTGTTCCAGCACGCCATCGCGGTAGCCTTCCTGCACCGCTTCGGAAACCGTGTGCATGTAGGCGTTGCCCTTGCCGATGTACATGTCGTCGCGTATGCCGATGACGTCGGCCATGAAGGAAATCATGTTCGCGGTTTCGCGCACGGTTTCGCCGTGGGCAATCTGCGATTTGCCTTCGTCGAGATCCTGCACTTCAAGGCCGAGCAGGTTGCAGGCGCTGGCGAAGCTGAACCGGGTACGCGTGGAGTTGTCGCGGAACAGGGAGATACCGAGCCCGGAATCGAACATCCGGCAAGAGATGTTGGCTTCCCGCAGGCCGCGCAGGATTTCCGCCACAAGGAAGGTCGCGGCGATTTCGTCGTCGGTCTTCTCCCACGTCAGGAAGAAGTCGTTCATGTACATGCGGCGGTAATCGCGCTTGGCGAGGCTGCTGATCAGTTTGCGGATGCGGATCTTGTCCATGAGGTACTCCTGTCACTCTTTGGTAATATGTGTGCCCGCTCCCTTCGTGAGCGCGGCGTTGAGATATTCGGGACTGGTGATGACGACTTCCGAGCCGCCGTTGCGAATGAAGTCCACGGCGGCCTTGATTTTGGGGCCCATGCTTCCGGCGGGGAAGTGCCCCTCGGCGAGATAGCGCTCCATTTCGGAGACGGGGACGTTGTGCAGCGGGCGCTGCATAGGGGTTCCATAGTTGAGCGCGACGCTTTCGACGCCCGTGGAGATGGCGAGCATGTCCGCGCCGAGCTGCGTCGCCAGCAGGGACGAGGCGAGATCCTTGTCTATGACCGCGTCCACCCCGAAGAGCCCTTCGGGCATACGGACCACCGGGATGCCCCCACCGCCTACGGCGACGACGTTGAACCCGGAGTCGAGCAGGTTCTTTATGGCGTCCAGTTCAATGATTTCGCAAGGCTTGGGCGAAGGGACCACGCGCCGCCAGCCGCGGTTGGCGTCCGGCTTGAGTATCCAGTCAGGATGCTGTTGGTGCAGCTCCGCGAGCTGATCCTCGGCGTAGAATTCGCCCACGAACTTGTCTGGATCGCTGAAACCGGGATCGGCGATGTCCACGCGGACCTGTGTGACCAGCGAAACCGTCCGGCCCGTCTTGTCCGTAAGGCCGCGCCGCTTGAGCACGTTGTCGAGCGATTGCTGGATCTGGTAGCCGATGGCGCCTTGCGTGTCCGCGACGCAGCTTACCAGCGGGACGATGTGCATCCCCGCGACCGCGCGGGCGATTTCCGAGCGCAGCATGATGAAGCCCACCTGCGGACCGTTGCCGTGGGTAATCAGCACCTGCCAGCCTTGTTGGATGACGTCGGCGATGTGTTCCATCGTCTCGCACAGCGCGAGGTACTGGTCTTCGACGCTTTGCTTGTCGCGGTGCTTGATGAGGGAGTTGCCCCCAATGGCGATGACCGCAAGTTTCCGGCTCATGGCGTGGCTCCTGATGAGGAAGGGGAAAGCGGGGGAGGGGAGAAGGAACCCTTCTGGAGAAGGGCTTCCTTCTCCCCTTCCCCGGACCCCCTCCCCTCATCTTCCCAAGACTTTTGACTGGTGGGGAGGAGGCCCGCAGGGAGTTGCCTGTATTTAGTTGGATTTGGCGACGTAAGTTGCTGGCAAGGCTGCGTACAGGGCCGCGCACTCGATGAGATCCTGTTTCCACGTCTTTTCGTCGGGGGCGTGGGCTTCCTTTTCCTTGCCGGGGCCGAAGCCGACGACCGGGATCCCGTAGCGGCCCATGATGGACACGCCGTTGGTGGAGAAGGTCCACTTGTCGGTGCGGGGTTCGCGTCCGAACAGGCTGCGGTAAGTCTCTTCGGTGGATTTCGTCACCACATGGTCTTCGGGCAGGACCCACGTGGGGAAGTAGCAGTCGGTGGGGTAGACGAGGCCGGTCCACGAGGGGACTTCGTAGGTGTACATGGACACCTTGGCCTTGTCTCCGGCGGCCTTGACCGAGGGCAGATTCTCAATCTGGGAAATGGCGAGATCCTTGTCTTCGCCGAAGGTCAGGCGGCGGTCCACGGAAATGGCGCAGCTGTCCGCCACCGCACAGCGGGAGGGCGAGGTGTAGAAAATCTGGGAAACGGTGAGGGTGCCCTTGCCGAGGAAGGGGTCGTCCGCGAGCCGGGCATTGAGCTGTTCAAGCTCGGTCATGATGTGGGCCATGCGGTAGATGGCGTTGTCGCCGCGTTCCGGGGCGGAACCGTGGCAGGATACGCCGCTTACGTCCACGCGGATTTCCATGCGCCCGCGCTGGCCGCGATAGATGCCGCCGTCGGTGGGTTCGGTGGATACCACAAATTCGGGCTTCAGCCCGTCTTCGTTGATGATGTACTGCCAGCACAGGCCGTCGCAGTCCTCTTCCTGCACCGTTCCGACCATGACGATGGTGCAGTCCTTGGGACACAGGCCAAGCTCTTTGATGATCTTCCCGGCATAAACCATGCTGGCCATGCCGCCTTCCTGATCGCTCGCGCCGCGCCCGCCGATGGTTTCGGCGTCTTCGTAGCCTTCGTAGGGATCAAAGGTCCAGTTGGAACGGTTGCCGACGCCCACGGTATCGATGTGCGCGTCAAAGGCGATGATGCGGGGGCCACTTCCGATAAAGCCGAGGACGTTGCCCATCTTGTCGATTTCGACCCTGTCGAAGCCGACCTTTTCCATTTCTTCCTTGATACGCCGGATCACGCCTTCTTCTTGGCAGCTTTCGCTCGGGATGCGGATCATATCGCGCAGGAATCGGGTCATTTCCGGTTCATACTTTTTGGCGAGTTCGTTAACACGGGAAAAATCGACGGTGCTCATGGGAAGCCTCCAGAGGAATGATGCCGGATGTCCGGTCTATTTCCCAAGAAAGCAATTGTCGGGCCAACGTTATGAGCCTTCATGATAGCGTATAAAACAAACCGATTAAACGAGTCTCCACGTCCTCTGACATTCCAAAAGGCTTCTCAGTTTGAGAAAATTCTCATTTCGGGAAACCGCAACGACGGTGCCTGGATGAAAATAAGAAAGGGCCGCCTCCGCAAAGGAGCAGGCCCTTTTCATACGAACTCCCCGGAAAGGGGGATTCGATAAGGTCGAAAGTCTTGGGAGGGAGAGAGGAGGGGGGCGGGGGAGGGGGAACCCTTCTCCAGAAGGGTTCCCCCTCCCCCGGTTAACAATCCAATCACAGATTAAAACGATCCGCCCGTCGATACGCTGCCTTCCCACTGGCCTTTGGCGCGTACGGTGGCCGACTCGGAACACCCGGCGAGAAGCAGGGCGAGGAGGCAGGCGCAAAGCAGCAGTGCTCTCATGGCTATGCCTTGCCCATAAGCGACTCTTCGGTGGGCTGGGCGGAAAGCTTCTGTACGAGCTTCGTTCCGGCGGGTACGTCCTTCGTCACCCAGACGTTGCCGCCGATGATTGAACCGCTGCCGATGGTGATGCGTCCAAGGATGGTCGCCCCGGCGTACACGGTGACGTTGTCCTCAAGGATGGGGTGGCGGGGAACGCCCTTGACCAGCACGCCGTCGCCGTCCTTGGGGAACGACAGCGCGCCGAGGGTTACGCCCTGATAGAGGCGGCACCCCTTGCCGATGACGGCGGTTTCGCCGATGACCACGCCTGTTCCGTGATCGATGAAGAATTCTTCATCAATGGTCGCGCCCGGATGGATATCGATGCCGGTGGCGGAATGGGCCATCTCGGAAATGATGCGCGGGATGACCGGCACGCCGAGGTTGTACAGCTCGTGCGCGATGCGGTGGTGCGTCATGGTGAGCAGCGAGGGGTAACAGAAAATGGTTTCCCCGGCGCTGGTCGCGGCGGGATCGCCCTCATAGGCCGCCTTGGCGTCGGACGCCAGCAGCCGGCGGATGTGGGGGAGGCGCTGCATGAACTCCATGGCCTTGCGCATGGACACTTCTTCGCAGCTCATGCAGTCGGTGGCGTAGCTTGCACAGGCGAAGCAGCCGCCGCGCCGGATCTGTTCGGCCAGTTTGCGGAAAATGGAGTCCAGATTGGCCGAGAGGTGGTAGCGCATGGATTCCACATGCACGCAGGAAACGCCGAAATAGCCGGGAAAGAGCGTGGCCTTGAGGCGCGACATGATCTCTCCGAGTTCTTCGAGCGAGGGCATGGGGGAATCGTGCAGCGGATGGTGCAGAACCGTCTCAAGCGAGGAAGGCGCGCACAACTGTTCCACGACGAGATCCAGATCGGGCATGGACGTTGGCGCTATGGGAGCGAGTGGTTTCATGGCGTACCTCGGGAAGGTTATTCGCCGCCCGCTTCGGAAGGCTGGGGCGACAGTCCGGGTTCGAGATCCTCAAATGCGGTGTAGGAGCCAAGATAGGCGAGCGTCGCCGTGCCGATGGGGCCGTTGCGCTGCTTGCCGATGATGATTTCCGCCGAGCCCTTGTGCGGGTTGTCGGGCTGCTTGTGGTATACTTCGTCGCGGTAGATGAACATGATGACGTCGGCGTCCTGTTCGATGGCGCCCGACTCGCGGAGGTCGGACAGCAGCGGACGTTTGTCCGTGCGCTCTTCCAGTTTACGGTTGAGCTGCGAAAGCGCCACGACCGGAATATCCATTTCCTTCGCCAGCCCCTTGAGCGAGCGGGAGATTTCCGAAATTTCCTGTTCGCGGGAGTCCGTCCGCTTGGATCCGCGCATGAGCTGGAGGTAGTCCACCATCACCAGGCCCACGCCGGATTCGGCCTTGAGCCGACGGGTGCGGGCGCGCAGTTCCAGCGGCGAGAGCGCGGGCGTGTCGTCGATGTAGATGGGGGCCTGCCCGAGCACGTCGGCGGCGTGATAGAGCCTGCTCCATTCCTCGGAGTCGAGATAGCCCCGGCGCAGGTGCCCCAGATCCACCTTGCCCCATGCGCAAAGCATACGCATCATGAGCTGATCCATCGACATTTCGAGGGAGTAGATGGCGACGGGCACGTTGTCCTGCACGGCGGCGCGCATGGCCATGTTCAGGGCGAAGGCGGTCTTGCCCATGGAGGGACGGGCCGCAACGATGATAAGGTCCGAAGGCTGGAGCCCGGCGGTCATCTGATCAAGGCGGTTGTAGCCTGTGGTGACGCCGGTGACGGCTTCCTTCTGCTCGAAGCGTTTGGTCAGTTCCTCAAAAACGCGGTTGACCAGTTCCTTGGAGCTTTTGAAGACCTTGCCGGAGGTACGTTCCGAGATGGAAAAGACGGCCTGTTCGGACTCGTCCAACAGGGCATCCACGCTGCGCGACTGGTCAAAGCAGTTGCTGATGATGTCGGAACACGCGCCGATGAGAGAGCGTTGCAGCGACTTGTCGCGGACGATGGTGGAATAATATTCGGCATTGGCCCCGCTGACGACGGTCTGTGCCAGTTCCGAAAGGTAGGCCGCTCCGCCCACTGCTTCGAGCTGTCCATGATCCTTGAGGTAGCTGGCTACCGAAACGAGATCGATGGGCGCGTTTTTGCGATAGAGTTCGAGGAAGCAGGTGTACAGCGTCTGGTGCGCGGGGAGGTAAAAATCGTCGGAGGAAAGCGTGTCCACGAGCGTGTGGAAGACGCTGTTACGGATAAAAATACCCCCCAGAACGGCCTGTTCGGCCTCAACGCTGTGGGGGGGGACTCGACGAAGCAGATCGTTCGTCGCCCGGTTGGGATCGGCAGGGGATGCCATGCGGAAATTCCTCTGTTGGGGACGCGTGAAAAAGAAGAGCAGAGGAGCTCACCGCCGAGTCGCCGCCCCCGGGGAAAACCGGGGGCGGCGCGAGAAACTATTCGGCGGCTTCTTCCGTCGGGGCCTCGGCCGGAGCTTCGGCGGCTTCCTCTTCAACGAGGTGCGCCTTGTCTTCGGAGACAACCTTCACGGTGAGGGAAGCGACGACGTCGGCATGCAGACGCACGCGGACGGGGTGATCGCCGAGGGTACGGATGGGATGGTCGAGCAGGATGCGGCGACGATCCACTTCGATGCCCTGAGCGGTCAACGCATCGCCGATGATAGCGGTGGTCACGGAACCGTAGAGCTTGTCATTGTCGCCCACGCGCATGACGATCGGAAGAACGAGGCCTTCCAGCTTGCCGGCGATGTCGTCGGCGGCGGCGCGCAGGGCGTCCATACGGGCCTGCAGCTTCTTGCGTTCCAGTTCAAAAGCCTTGAGGTTACCGGGGGTGACCAGCATGGCCAGGCCCTGAGGCAACAGGTAGTTGCGGCCATAACCGGCCTTAACCGTCACCACATCGCCAAGGCGACCCAGGTTTTCCACATCGGCACGAAGAATGATTTTCATACCGGGTCTCCTTAGATGTTGCTCTTTTTCTTCACGTCAGAGGAATGGCCGGCGGTGTAGAACAGCAGAGCCATCTGACGGGCGCGCTTGATCTCGGTGGAGAGCAGGCGCTGGTGCTTGGCGCAGGTGCCAGTGATACGGCGGGCAATGATCTTGCCGCGTTCCGTGATATAGTCGCGCAGGATGTCGGGGCGCTTGTAATCCAGCGGCAGATCCGCGTCGGCGCAGAAGCGGCAGAACTTGCGACGAGGAGCAAACTTTTTCTTGAAGGCCATGTTACGCAACCTCCTCGGCCGCGTCGGCCAGCTTTACGGTAAGGAACTTGAACGCGCCGTCGCTGATGCGGATGATGCGTTCGAGTTCGGCCACGGTGTCGCCGGGGGCGACATATTCGAGGCGCACGAAGTAGCCGCGCATTTGCTTGCGGACAGGGTAGGCGAGGTCGCGCATACCCCAGTGATCCGCGGTGAACCGACCGCCGGCGCGTTCGATGACACCCGTGAAGGTGCCAAGCAACGCTTCACGCGCATCGGCAGCCAGCTCCGGGGAAAGGAGCAGCAAGGTTTCAAACTTTCTCATGCCAAGATCCTCCTTGTGGACTATGGCCTGTTCCCAGAGTCGCCCTCTTGGGCGCGATGAAACAGGCAAGGCAGAACACAACCCAATACGCAAACGGAAGCGCTCTGTCAAGCCGCTGCCCGTTTTTGTGCAACGGGTTGTGCGAAACGGACAATCATCATAAAGGATCGGCCAACCTATTTGGAGGAGGGCTTATGGATATGGAAAGGAAGTACCCGACGCGTGAGGTCGACGGTGTGGACGTCCCGCAGATGGGCATCAAAGAGTTGATCAAGCAGCTTGGGTCGGCTCTTGAGACAATGGAAGGCAATCGCAAGTCGTATACCTCGCCCGAGGAAATCGAGGCGGGTACGCTTATGGTCGCTCTTTTCGGCAATTCTTTGTACTACATGCGTTTGTTTGACAAGAGCCTCCGCACGTTCGAGGCCGCACAGGACGCCGTGCTTGAAGAGCAGTTGCAGCAGGCCGATACGGTCGGCGGGATTTGCTGAGGTCCGGAAGGGGAGAGTGACGCGCGGGGGAGGAAGAAGGAACCTTTCCGAGGAAAGGTTCCTTCTTCCTCCCCCGCGCCCTCCCTCATCTCATCTTCCAAAGACTTTCGACTGGCGGGGAGGCCGCGCGACGGGAGTTCCGTTGCGCGGTTTTTTGTATTCAGCGATAGACGGAAGGTTTCCTTTGCAGGGTCGGAGGAAAATGCCTCAGAGCGTCATCTGAAGGCCTGGTGGGGTTATGGGGATATTCATCTGTTTTACCACGATTTTTACCGTAATTGGACGAAAAGCAACTCCCTTTGGGCTGAGCATGAGGTTAATGCCGCTGTCGGTTTCCATCTCAGCACCTGAAGAGAGCAATGTGGTGTGTGCCATTAACCGCTTGTGCGATTTCGCCGGGTTGGATACTATAAAAGAAGAGAACCATCGTAGGCATTGCCATTGAGGAATGACAGTTATCTCTGGGTAACGGAGGGTGGGCTTGGCTCTTTGTCTTCGCTGGCGCTGAGATGCCTTTGGCGTTGAATTTCCCGGATCAGGACCGTTTGCTTCGAGGTAAAATCCATGAAAGGGTTTCGTTTGGACCGTCCGGCGGATCGCTGGTGTCTTGGGTGCGGCCTTGTTCTCGTCTTGTCTCTGCTTCTTTCCGATACCGTATTGCGGGCGTATGTGGCCCTGACGGATGCGCACCCCTTTGCGGCGGGATTCTGCAAGTTCGCGTTGCTCGCAACGTTCGGGGAAAGCCTTGCGCAGCGGATGCTGGTAGGGCGTTACCTGCCGCCTCGTTTCGGCCTCGTGCCCCGCGCGCTGGCATGGGGCGTTCTCGGTATATGTATCACGCTGGCGTTCATGATTTTTTCCGCTGGCGTACCGCTGGCCATGCCCCGGATCGGCATGGATTGGGCCGCGCGTGCGCTGGCCGGTCCGTTCGGCACGGAGAAACTGCTCACGGCGTTTGCCATCAGTTTGTGCCTGAACACCTTGTTTGCACCGGTCCTCATGGTGGCCCATAAGGTCAGCGATCTGCATATCGCCCGTTATGAGGGGACGCTGCGCTGCTTGTGGCACCTTCCCGACGTCGGCGGGCTGTTGAAGTCCGTCAACTGGGACGTCATGTGGCGGCTGGTGCTGTTCCGCACCGTGCTCTTCTTCTGGATCCCCGTCCATACCATTACGTTTCTGCTGCCAGAAGCCTTCCGGGTGTTGTTCGCCGCCTTGCTCGGAGCGGTACTCGGCCTGATCCTCGCGTGGGCCGGTTCGCGGCAGGCGAGGGGCTAGGTTGGCGCCTTATCTGTTTATTTTTGATAAGAGCCCCCTTGCAGCGAGCGAGATCAAAGAAAGGCTGATTGAAGCCCTGTCTCAAACCGATGAAAAATCGCTTGAGCATATCTACAACAGCATCCTGTTTGCTTTGAACAAGACAAGGCAATAGCGGTAAGCTATCCACTGTGAGTCAATGAAACATAGAGATTCGATTTTTCTTTTGGGCAAGGCGAAAGGGGATGAGAAACAGGGCGCTCCCTCAAAGGCATTGTGAGGAGAGCCCGTAGCTCGTCGTATTGGCAGAACGGGTAGAAGGGTACGCAGACAGATACGAAAAAAGGACTTGTGTCAAGAAGACCGGGGGACGGCATTATAAACGCCACCCAACTGTTTGATTTCCTTGCAGGAAAAGAAGCGACTCTGCGCCTTACTCCTTCAAGCACAAACAAAAGCACAAACAAATATTTGGGGGGAGGATAACCTCTACCAATTACTGAACTTTTTTGGCAACAATGGTACACTTAATGTACTTGTGCCCGCCAGTTCAATGCTCTTTTACTGCTATCGACTACTATTGTCAAACGTAATCTCCCAGTGCCGCAGAAAAAAATGAAAACGGGCTCTTACAAACAACGTCAGTCATTTTCTATTTGTTTGTAAGACTTCAATCCTGTGTTCTCAGTTCAAGTGCGAATAACGGGATTGAACTGATTTAACCGGATGAATCGTAAATTTGTCTTTGCTCATGTAAATCTCCTGTTATGAGGTTGAAGCTTCACGCGCAACTTTGATTCTCTTTATGTAAGATACGTGTCAATTTTATTTGAATAAAAAACAAATAATAACAAAATATTATAGTGTTTTGATAATATGTCAAAGCGCCATGCGAGCATAAAAAAACTTTCGATAGCATAAAAAATATTATAACCTAGTTCTATGAATATCCTTACTTGTTGGATTGGTAATACGGATCTTGTTTGCGCCGAGCGGGATGATCCGGAAAATCTCGGCCCCATTGTGCAGGCGCTTTCAAGCGAGCCCTATGATAGAGTGGTATTGCTGGACAACTACCGTGATGGCCGGGTTGCCCCATTCTTGAAATGGGTAGAAAGCAAGACAGGACTCTTTCCCGATGTGCAGCAGGTCAGCTTATCCAGTCCGACGGCGCACAAGGAGATATACATCGCGGCTCGAGAGCTTGTTCAACAAACACAAACAGCTTATCCGGACGCAAAAGTAACCTTCCATATCAGTCCAGGCACTCCAGCTATGGCGCTATGTTGGTTTTTGCTCGCACCAACCTGTGGGGCGCGGGTAGTCGAATCTTCACGCGAGCGGGGCGTACAACAGGTCAATTTTCCGTTTGAGGTCTCCGCTTACTTCTTGCCGGATAAAGAACTTGCCAGGCTGGCCACAGCTCCGCTTTCAATGCAGCCCGCTTTCAAAAATATTCTTTTTAAAAGCGAAGTCATGCAACAAGTTGTTTTACATGCGCAACACGCTGCCGCCCGTAACGTTACCGTTTTGATCGAAGGGGAGTCCGGCACCGGCAAAGAACTTTTTGCACGCGCCATCCATGAAGCCAGCGGCAGGGCCACTGGGCCGTTTGTGCCGGTCAACTGTGGGGCGTTTCCTGCCGAGCTTATAGAGTCGCTACTGTTCGGACACACAAAGAGTGCGTTTACCGGTGCGGCAAAAGATACCGATGGTTTTTTTCAATCAGCCGACAAAGGAACCCTTTTTCTTGACGAGTTGGGAGAACTCCCGCAAAAGGCGCAGGTCTCTTTACTGCGTGCAATCCAAGAGGGAAAAGTAACGCGCGTGGGAGAAACCAAGGCCAAAGCTGTGGATGTCCGTATCATTGCCGCGACTAACCGCAACCTTCTTCAAGAAGTCGCTGACGGGAAGTTTCGGAGTGATCTGTTTTACAGGCTTGCTGTAGCCTGTCTTTCATTGCCCCCCTTGCGCGACCGGGGGGAAGATATAGAACTCCTCCTCGATTTCGCCTTAAAGCATGCCAACCAAGAGCTTTCCATACACGGGCAAAACGAGGATAAAAAATTTTCTGATTCAGCAAAAAAAATTATGCTGAGCCATTCATGGCCAGGAAATGTTAGAGAGCTTGTAAATACTGTGACGCGAGCGGTTTTATGGACTTCAGGCTCGCTTATTGATTCCAACGAGGCCAGACGATCGTTGTTTTCTCTGCCCCAGCGGGAGCGGAGTATTTTGGAACGCCCCATTGGCGAAGATTTTATGCTTGAGGAAGTTCTTGGCGAGGTGGCGCGGCATTATATTGGCCGGGCCATGCGCGATAGCGGGGGAATTAAGTCCACGGCCGCGAAATTACTGGGTTTCAAAACGTACCAGACTCTTTCCAACTGGATGAAACGCTACGATATCCAGCGGCGTGGCACGACGGTTGCTAAGAACAAGGTGTGATCAAGACCGATTTCATTGAGTAACACTTGGCAGCCGCGAGGAAGGGTACGATGGGCTATACATATGTCGGACAGGAAGACGGCCTTGAACAGACTGAAGGCTGGATACGCAGCCGCGCATGGCAAATGCGAGAGGACGGACAGGGGCAGAAGCTGCCTGTCATGGTCCACAAACTGCACGCGAACAACAATGATCTTGAGCTGATTGTCAGCCGCTGCCATGACGAGGCGCGGCGCACCCTTTTCAAGGTAAGCAACCTGCCTGAAGCCGCCCTGAGCACTTCGTGCCTTGTGGATTACTTCAAAGAGCCGAGGGAGGCGGGATACGCCTACTGCATCGCCACCAGCGGCTGGCATGGAAAAACTCTTGGCGATCTCTTCGGCTCGGGCGAAGGCGTCTGGAAAAAGTACGGCGCGAAATTTCGCGAGCGTTTGAAAGAGCCTTCGCAAAGACGTTTGTTTTGGCAGGCTTTCACCCCCATCGCCCAACTGCTCCGGCGTCTGCAGGAAGCCAAGATGTTTTTGCCCGAACTGGACCTGGATTCACTGTGCTTTCTGGCAGAAAGTGAAGAAGAATTTCAGGGACAGGAGGATGGATACTTCTCTCCTGATAGCTTGCGCCTTGTCGGGCTTGAACGGATAGTTCCTTTTGGCGTCCGACTCAGAAGCGGGCAAGGGAACGCTCCCGCCACCCTGAATGCGTCGCCAGTGCAGATTCTGACTTGGCGCTCTCTGGCCGGAGTCATCATTGATACTTTTTTCGGCGCGTCTCCTCCAGCCTGGACGGATGAAAAAAAATATCAACACCGCCAGTCCGTGATTATCGAGAAAATGCGCTGCAATCTGCTCTCTTCCGAAGAATACATGCTTTTGTCCGACATGCTGCATGCGAGGGACGACTTTGCGCTAGGCAACATATGCGCGGCCTTTATACGGCTTTGCTACAGCCTGCCTGCCAGAGCGGACTGCGCGGGGCAAGGACCCAACCTTACCATGGTGTATTTTCTAAGCTCACCCATCCCCCAATTGGTGGATGGGGATGATTTCGGCGGCTCTGCCTCGGCTGCGCAAGTCAACGCGTACCTGGAGCAAAAACTTGCAAGGGCCACCGTCTGGCTCAACCCCGATGAGCTGCGCAGCCACTGCCAACTAACCTTGTATTTTGAGTGCGGGCCAAGTCTGTGGTTCAAGGCGGCTGCCTTTAGATCAAAGGACGCGGAACAATACAATACCAACATCATTCTCTTGCAATACCCGACGGCACCATTGGCTCCGTATAAAAAGGAGAGCCTGTTCCCAGTAAGCCTACACAATACGCGCCTGCATTGTTTCGCCGTGCAGCAACAGCAACACCAGTCACACAACGGCGAGGACTGGGTTCCAATGCTGAAGAGCCGTATTTCCTATGCACGGCAAGAAAAAATCAGGGACAAACAGCTTGCTGTTCTTTCCACTCTGGAAATGGCTAACCAGCTTGAATCCCTGATGGCCTTTCTCAATCTGTTTGTGTGCAGCGTTGAGGAGGTCAAATCCGAATCGGGCAAGGTCTCCATCAGTCTGATTCCGCTCGATGACTCGATGTGGGCCAGCGCTCCGCTGGACTGCATGGAGCGCCTGACGAAAATCAGGCAGGTTCAGGATGAGATACGCGACATTATCGGCCAGACAGGCGCCTACTCCGACCAAATGGTCCGCTATCTCCTTGATCAGCACGATCAGCACGCCGGTGCGCCTGAACACAAGCGTCGCCACGAAGATCTGCTGATCACCGATTGGAGCACAGCCGGTTCCCTGTCCGTAACCATCGGCGGAGGCAGTAAAAAACTGGATGCGATAAGCTGGCGGGTCAGTGATTGGGAGGCGCTCCAGGAACAAGGCCGGATAACTGCCAGCCGTGTCGCCCCATTGAGTGCGCAGGAGAGAAACGTCATCTGTGTGGGAAAGCTGGTTTCTGTCCGCACCCGCGGCTATTACGGCCAGATGGAGGTCATCAAGCGGCGCACGGACGCTTTCGAGCATCTGGGCAAATACGAGATGCTCATGCAGCAGCTTGTGGAGCCCGCGAGAAAAACCGGGGATGATTCCACGCTTGGCGACAGCCAGTTCCGCGCCCGAGCCGAAGAAACGCTGTACCAGAACGTTCCGGAGGACAGAAGGCTTGATGACAACAAAATGGCCATAATACAGGACGCCCGCCACACCATGCCCTTGTTCGTTCTGCAAGGGCCTCCGGGCACCGGCAAAAGCGAAACCGTTTGCGCACTCAGCAAGCTGCTGTTCAATGAAGACCCCATGGTCCAGATCTTGATGACCTCCAGAGAAAACGCCACAGTGAAAGAACTTCTGGCAAAGCTCCATGCCGAATCTCGTAACTGGCCTTCCATGCCCATATTCAGGCTGTCGCGAAAAATTCAGGACAGCCTGCTCGGGACAGGCGGCAATACGGACGAAGACGAGCAGTCCGGTTTTGCAATAACTGCGGATGATCAATTACGGGAGCTTTTGGAGCAGGCCCGGCAAAAGCGCGTCAAAGAATACCTAGAGGCGCGGACAGAAGAAATATGCGCGCCCTGGAACGCGTTCCTTGCCGCGCATGCGGCAGCCGGGCAGGATGCACTGGCCAAGCGTTCACCCTGTGATCCGGACGAGGGGCGAGGGAATGCGGTCGCGCACGATGCGCAAGACCGCTCCAACATGCAGGGCGCGGAAATAGAGGCCATGCTCGGCCTCATGGAACAAAGCGCGAATTTCGCGTTCACCACGGCAAGCGATAAGGGACTGGCCGATATGGTCGCCGAGGGCTTGATGTACGATTGGGCCTTTGTGGAAGAAGCGGGAAAAACGCCTTTCTACGACTTGATTTTGCCCATGCTAGTTTCACAACGCTGGTTTTTGCTTGGCGACCCCCAGCAACTTAAGCCCTTTCAGAGCAGGGAGTTCATGCTGCTCATGGAAAAATATGACGAAGTCGTGAAGCTACTCACGCATGTTAAAAAGCTGGGGCAGAACGGCAGGAAGGATTATGTTTCACTCAGGAACATAGAGCAGGCCATTGAGCGGGATGATCCGCACTTTTTTGAGCGCAGCTGGATCGAGCCCTTCAGAAAAATGTTCGAGGCCATCGGTTCACGCGAATTGGGGCGAACCGAAGCCAATGGAGAGACAAGCGCCATCTTGAACGTGGTCTATCGTCTGCCGCCTGTGATCACGGAATTGGTCAGTGTTTTTTACAAAGGCCTTGATTTGAAACCAGCAGACCAGACCCGTGATATCGCGGGCGGTCAATTCGCGCCGTCAGAAAGCAAGAGCAACCCACTTGCCGGGCCGGCCGTTCTGACCGGGGCCAATGCCATCTGGCTTAATACCCAAACGCGGGCCGATTTCTGCCAGCAGGAAAAAGACAGGCAGGTCTGGAACCAGGGAGAAGCCAAGCTGATCAGCCAGCTTCTCCAGCAATGCCGGGCTTCCGAGGGCAAGCCCAGTCTGGCCATATTGACCCCTTACCGCAAACAGGTTCAAGAGCTTGTAAAACACCTGGAGCCACTCGACAAGCACTTGTCGAAGACATTCACTCCCGCGGTCCAAAAAGGATCGAAACGCGGGTGGGTGAGCACCATCGATGCTTTTCAAGGATGTCAGGCCGATGTGGTCATCTTGAGTCTGGTGCGCTGCAGCTCCGCCGCTCAGGACGAGGAGAAAGGGAAAATAGGCTTTATCGCGGAAGAAAACCGGGTAAACGTGATGATTTCCCGTTGCAAGCGCCTCCTACTGATCGTCGGCAGCCTTGATTACTTCAAGGCCTGCCACGCATCATCCTCTGAGACCTCTGATGATGCGTTCTGCCAGTTTTTGGACCGTTATCAGGAAATGGCCGCGGACAGCAGATGCAGCGCACACCTTAAAATCATCAACTACGATCTGGTGGCAGATTTGTGTGTACCTCTGCGCGAGCCGCACCTAGACGGCAGCCGGATGCCCTTCTCTTCAGCCTGCGGAGGACACAACTCATGAGCGCAGCCTTGTATTACCCGCGAGAAAGGTTTTTCGTACGGTTCCAATATACGGTTATCCGCCCGTTCAGTCTAATTGATCAGACAATCCTGCAGCTTGCGCAGGCAGGCAGTTCGCTGGGCGAGGCCGCGCAGCTGCTCGGGCTTCCACCACGCATGGTTGTGGAATCCGCCTTTGAGCTGCTCAAGGAGAATATGCTCACCCTAACTGCCGACTCTCTGGCCTTGTCCATGCAGGGGGAACGCTGGATTTCCAATCTTAAAGAATACCCAAGGGGACAGATTCGGCAGGGAGAGGCCCGGGTTTTCTATGACTGGAACCTCGGCGCCACCAACACATTTCTCCGGTTTGAAGGGGAGGACGAGCAGGAAAGTGATTGGGACGGCCAGGAGATATGCCGCTTTGAGGATCTCAAGGAAACAGAGGACAACCCGGTGGAAATCCAGTTCGGCTCCCGCATTTATTCCCTGGACCAATGGAAAGACACGGTAGAAAACAATCTTTCCTATAACATAGGGAACAGCCAGGAACGCCTTTCAATCATCGTGCGCTCCGCTCTGCGAACCGCTCTGGCAAGACACAGGTATAGCTTGTACGAGATGGAGCCGCTTGAAAACCTGAGATCTTGCTACAAGTACGGTTACAGGATCGAGCCACAGGCTCAGGGAGTGCCTGAGCAATTCCGTGAAGAAGCCCCGGACGTCAAAATTCCGGGTGAGAACTGGTTGCTGACCGCTGAAGCCCATTGCCAATGGCTGCGCCAGAGCATGCGGGATGCGCATTCGCATTTACTCATTTTCAGCGCTCACCAGACACTCGGCGCGCTTGAAAGCATGGACGCGGATTTCAGTCCCACCGCTGGGGACTCGTTTTTGATTTTGGGCTATCCGGAGAAAGACGCGGCGCGATACAAGGCCAAAACGGAGCGGCTTCGGCATATGACAGATGAAAAGAGCGAGTCGGACATGAAGCTGGCAGTCTATGACGACGAGAATGGCGTCGTGCACCTCGCCCTGGGCAGCTTCAACTGGATGCAGAGCTATCGCTCTCAAGGTGTTGCACCAGCTCGCGCATGCAATGATGCGGGATTCGAAGTATCCGTGGTGTTGCACTCAGACCGGCATGCTCCCGCTTTGGATGCCGTGCTCCAGCTCATAATCACGCAGGTGAAGGGCTATTCAGACAGCGCCGATAAAAGCAAGCTGATCATTGCGCTCGGCAACCTTCGACAACGGCTGGAAGGAAGGCTCAAGCTTGATTCGGGAGCAGAGGAAACTGCAGGCATGGTGGTATTGGGCCGCGCCATTACCCGTGAGTATGGCCAAGCTCTGCGCCATGCGAGGCGGCGTTGCGTGATCCTCTCGCACACCTTGAGCGAGAGCATGAATCCGCTTCGCTCGCTGAACGATCGCCAAACGCCGTTTGAATCTTCATGTTTTATCGCATTTTCCGACATGTACCCGGCTCATGACAATGGACCGGATGAAAGACGCAACGCATCAAAAGAAGAGGTCGAAGGGTATATAAGAAAAAATCGACCGAAAAATGACGGCGCGGTCCAGATATCCCAGCTGCCCGGACTCCATTCCCGATTGATCGTCAATGACGATATCGTCACAGTCAGCAGCTTGAACTGTCTGTCGGCCCGCAAAGCCGTGGACAACGCGTTCGGATTCAGGTTCCGCGACCCGGAATCCGCCCGGATGCTTGAAGAGTTTTTCACAAAAAATCATGGCAGCAAACAGGACGACTCATTCGACGGCGATGCGGTGGCTGCGGTGCTTCAATCTATCCAGGAAAAGGGAGAAACACTTGAAGATCTGGCGAGATCGCATCCGGAAATCTACGAGGCCTTGAAGACAATTGCCAGAAAAACGGAAAAATCTTAGTCATTAAATTGGGGTAGTTTCGATTTGATCAGACAGTAGGCCCTTGAAAGAAAGGGGGATCTCCGTTTTGATGGAAGTGTCAAGGCACCATCAAACCGGGCACAGC
>QWCH01002248.1_pt1 | contig 33570 bp, 40 predicted proteins | sample 1972671 | NCBI WGS metagenome assembly QWCH01 (sample SAMN09866713, study PRJNA288562) | Human gut metagenome isolate term3_stool, whole genome shotgun sequencing... | isolation source: gut | host: Homo sapiens | place: USA: California
TAGGCAGCAGCATGGCTGTCACAGCGGAGAGCAGCATCAGCGCCAAGAGGGCGGCCACATGCTTTCCGCTGAGTTTTACACGGGAAAAAATCGTACCCATAGTTTTCCTTTCTGCTCGTCGTACTCGCATTTTAGCTTGACAGGGCAAATAGCAAATGATAGTATAAATGAAACGATAGTATCATAGATGCTATGAATATCACAGAAGCAGGCGTTGTCAATAGTCCGAGCGAAAGTGGAACAAATGACAATCCTTGTTTCAATGATACGCAATTAAAGGAGACGTTTCTTATGCGAAGGACAACGGCTACAACAGACTATCTGAAAGAATGTATGGGTACAGCGTTGCTGGAACTAATGAAAGAAAAACCCATTGAAAAAATCAGTATTGAGGAGATGACTGCCAAGGCAGATGTAGGTCGCTCCACTTATTTCCGTTATTTCAAAAGTAAAGATGAAGTTCTGTCTTTCAAAATCACATGTCTGTGGAAGCGCTTTTCCGACGAACACGGTGCTACCAACTTCGCCACTGGTAGTTATGACGGCATCAGGCTGTTTTTTGAATTTTGCCTTTCCACTCGTCCTATTTGTGATCTGCTCTACTCAGCTGATCGCCAATATGTGATTCTAAACTTCTATTTACAAGAAGCGGCATCCATTGTCGCTAATGCCGATGCCAAAACGCACTACTTTATCCAATTTATTACATATGGATTGTTTGGGCTTATGAATGCGTGGGTATTACGAGGCTATAAAGAAACCCCACAGGAAATGGCACAAATAGTTTGCGATTGGGAAGCATCTTCGGAGGAGAAATAACATAGAGGGGGGTAAACATATGGGAAAAATCATTCGACGCATTCTAACAATTATTCCAGCGGTGGCTTTACAATCGCTCTGGCTTTTGCTGTTGATGAAATGGCTGACCCCTTACGCACCGATTATTGTGTCACTGCTTTCCGTTGCAGCGTTTTTCTTGGTGGTATTTATTATTATAAAGAGAGATGAAACCGCTTATAAATTGCTTTGGCTGCTGGTTATTCTGTCACTACCTTTGGTAGGAGCGTTACTATATCTGCTCTTTGGAAATAAACGGACGGCCCGCCCTCTAAAAAGGCGCTTGCAGCAAGTTCAAAAGAGTTGCAATCCGCAGCCTCTTCCAATAAAAGAAGCGCCCTTTGACGGCGAAAAACGCATGGGGCAAACAGTGCGGTGGCTGGAAGAAAAAACGCAATATCCGATGTGTGCAGTTGAGCAGGTTCGTTACTATCCGTTGGGCGATAATATGTTCCCTGATATGCTTGCCGATTTGAAAAATGCAAGAAACTCGATTTACGTAGAATACTTCATTATTGAGCCGGGGCATATGTGGGACGCAATCGTGAACGAACTGGAAGTAAAAATGGAGCAGGGCGTTGATGTACGTGTGATATACGATGATCTTGGCAGTATTTCTTCGTTCAATTTCAGTAATGTCCGTGAACTGAAAAAGAAAGGCATTCCATGTATTCCTTTTAATCCTTTCCTTGCCTTAAAAGGAACTGCAAACTATCGCGATCATCGCAAAATGCTGATTATTGACAACGAAGTTGCTTATAGCGGAGGTATCAACTTATCAGATCGGTATATCAATTTGGAACATCCCTATGGACACTGGAAGGACACAGGCTTTCGGATTACTGGTGAGCCAGTAAAAAATTTTACCCATATGTTCTTGACCTTTTGGAACGCATTTTCGCTGGAAAAAGAAGCAGGACAGCTTGCAATGCCCACATATCCCAAAAGGTATCCTGCGCCGCCGCACACATTTGATGGTTATGTGCTTAGTTACTACGATTCGCCCCTTAACCATGAAGCTACCAGTAATCAGCTCTTTATTGACTTGCTTTCTCAAAGCACGGATTACGCATGGTTTTTTACACCGTATCTTATGCTTGGCGATGACTTGATGGATGCAATGATTTCCGCTGCTCAACGTGGTGTAGACGTGCGGATCATTATGCCCGGCATCCCTGATAAGAAGCTGATTTTCCGTATGTCTCGGAGCTTTTATCAGGTGTTGCTGACTGGCGGCATCAAGATTTATGAGTATACTCCCGGCTTCGTTCATGCAAAGAGCTTTGTATCAGACGACAAAGTTGCGACGATAGGAACTGTCAATCTGGACTACCGCAGTCTCTTTCTCCACTTTGAAAACAATTCGTTCTTTTATCGTTCCAGTATTATTGCAGCAATAAAGGACGATTTCATCGCTACACAGGCAAAATGTAAAGAGGTAAAGCCCTATGATATGAAACATTATTCGCGCCGCTGGGTCGTAGATGGTGTCCTTCGTATTTTCGCACCGCTATGTTGAGGTTTTTATGAAGCATTTTCTTATGTGTCTGCTATATATCGCGGCGTTAGGGGTTCTCTCCTTTGTAGTGGGGCGCTTGATCCCGAAGCATTGGTTTCACGCCGATCGTTTTCCTTGGGTCTGCCACCCGGCAGAGCAAAAACTATGGAAGCGGCTTCATGTTCGGAAATGGCAGGCAAAGATCCCCGATATGAGCCGCATATTCGTTAAAATCATGCCGGAAAAGAAACTGACAAAGGAAAACTATGAGAACTTGCCGCGCATGATAGAAGAAACTTGCGTGGCAGAGTGGACACATATTCTGTTGTCTATCGCCGGTCTTGGACTGCTGAAAATATGGTCCGGTGTTGGCGGGGTATGTATAACGATTATCTACATTGTGCTGGGTAATTTGCCGTTTATTGTTGTCCAGCGCTATAATCGCCCACGCCTGCAAAAGCTGTTTGCTATGCAGCAAAGGAAAAAATAGGAGATTCAAATGCAAACACTAATTCTAAGCTGCAACACTGGCGCAGGGCATAACTCCTGTGCGCAAGCAGTTCAGGAAGCCTACCACTCTCGCGGAGAAATCTGCAATATTACAGATTCTTTGCAGTTTATTTCAGAAAAAGCATCCACGTTTATTTCTAATTGGCATACCCGAATTTACCGCCATGCTCCAAGGCTTTTTGATGCTGGGTATCAGCGTGCGGAATCTCACGAAGATATTTTTTGTGAGGGAACGCCGATCTATAAGCTACTTTCCTCCGGCGCAGAGCGGATGTATCAATACATCCGCTCTGCAGGCTACGATAATATTATCTGTACTCATGTATTCCCAGCCTTGGCGTTGACAGAAATGCGCCGACAGCACCCATGCTTACAGCTTGTAACGAGCCACATTTCTACAGACTATACCTGCGCTCCCTGCACAGCGGATTCTGCGCTGGACTGGTATTTCATTCCGTCCACTTCGCTGTTAGGTGAGTTTGAACAATGTGGACTTCAACCTCAAAAGCTGATCGCCAGTGGAATCCCTGTGCGGCAGCAATTCTACCAGCGTGTGTCACAAGAAGCAGGAAAAGCCAACGCCGGAATCTCTCCTGCTCATCAGCATATTTTAATGATGTGCGGTAGCATGGGCTGCGGTCCAATGGAGGAGATTATATCGTATCTCTGCCCTTACCTCACAACAGAACAAGAACTTAGTGTTGTATGCGGCACAAATGATGATTTACGCAAAAAACTCCAAAAAAGAACAGAAAAGTATTCTCAAGTTCATGTTCTGGGAACCGTCAATAATGTGCCGCAGCTCATGCAAGCCTCAGACCTATTCCTGACAAAGCCCGGAGGTCTAAGTACATCTGAGGCAATGGCGGCAGAGTTACCAATGGTGCTTATCGATGCAGTGGCTGGCTGCGAGACACATAATCTGAATTTTTTTCTGCGTAATGGAATGGCCGTCACAGCCAATACGCCAAAAGCAATCGCAGACACCACAATAAAAACGCTAAATGCCCCAGTGCTTCTTTCTAAAATGCGCGCGGCAATGCGGTCGCAGACGGAATGTACGGCAGCCGATAAAATCTATGAATGGATATACAGTCATGCAAAGTAATCATATAAAGCCGGAAGTTAATTACCGTGAGTTCCGCATCCATAAACTTAATACACCTGAATTTTCTCACGTCAGGCTATTGCTTTACTGGCCAATTTTCGGCTTGCTGTTTTTGTTTCTTGAGCGGTTGCAACCGCAACGAAATTACTATCCCGTCTATTGTGGACTCGATGATATAATACCATTTTGTGAATGGGCGTTGATTCCGTATCTATTTTGGTTTGTCTTTCTAATCGGTACGTTGGTTTATACTTTTTTCGTCGATGTACCTGCATTTCGGCGTATGATGTATTTTGTGATAGTCACCTATACGATCACGGTTTTGATTTACCTGTTCTTTCCAACCTGCCAAAATTTGCGGCCAGAAGCATTTGTACGCAATAATCTACTTACACGCTTTATTGAATTATTCTATAGTTTCGATACCAATACAAATGTTTGCCCCTCACTTCATGTAATAGGCTCTGTTGCCGCGATGTTTGGGTTATGGGATTGCAAGGCGCTCCAAAGCGTCGGATGGAAAATCGCTGCTACATCAATCGCCGTGTGTATCAGTCTCTCCACCGTTTTTATGAAACAGCATTCTATCATGGATGTTCTCGCTGCATTGCCAGTCTGTTTCTTTGGTTGGTGGATTGCCTATAAGATACTCCCCAATAATAAAACAAACCGATTTCTTACGAGGATGTAATCATGGATAAATCCTACAAAAAGCCGCTTCTACTAATCACGTTTGGGGTGATCTTATTTGCGGCATTCAACAATCTAAACTATGTTGCCAACTTTCTAAAATCGTGTATTGGCTTGCTCGCTCCGATTTTATCAGGCCTTTTGCTGGCCTTTGTTCTGAGTGTACCCGTGCGCGGACTGGCAAAGAGGCTTCGACGAAAGCTGACTAAAGCTACAGATCGGCAAATAGACATGATAAGCCTGTTACTGACGCTGATATGTGTTATTGCGATTATTGCTCTTCTGTGTGTAATTGCGATTCCACAGCTCACTGCATCTGTAAAAAGCATTGCTGCTCTTGTTCAAGAAAAATGGCCTGACTGGGTCGGCTTATTGCAAAGATACGGCATTGACACAGAGAAACTGTCGGCACATTTTGCTGCGCTCGATTGGAAATCTATTCTGCAAAGCATTTCGAGCGAAATGAACACAGTGATTTCCTCAGTTGCCAATGTTGCTGGCTCTACGGTATCTGCGATTGCTGATGTTGCAATTTCACTTGTGATCACATTCTATGTGCTAATTGGATGGCGTGAATTGAGCAGTCAAAGCAAACGGGCACTGTATGCCTACTGTAAGGAATCCGTTGCAGATAGAATTTGCCATATTTCGAAACTTGCACATGACACCTATGCGAAGTTTCTTTCTGGTCAGTGTGTCGAGGTTATGATTCTTGGAACATTGATCTTTCTTTCGTTTTCTGTTGCAGGGATTCCATATGCGGGGCTAACAGCCGTTTTAACTGCCGCCTTTGCATTCGTTCCTTATATTGGAGGATTTCTCTCCTGCGCTTTCGGCATTTTATTTACTTTATTGGCGGCTCCGAACAAGGCGCTCCTATGCTTGATCGTCTATCAGGCAACTCAGTTTGTTGAAAATCAGTTCATCTATCCGCACGTCGTGGGAAACAGTGTAGGGCTATCCCCGTTCTGGACGTTGTTGGCGGTTTTGCTGGGCGGTAAACTGTTCGGTGTCCTTGGCATGATCTTCTTTATTCCGTTAATGGCTCTTGTATCTCAGCTTCTACACGAATCAATCGAACGGCGGCTGCATACTTGCTTGGAGAAATCGAATCAAACATGAAAAAAACCTTTCGCACAAAATGCTTCAAACTAGTTTTAGGTGTGTCATTATGCTTTTTGATATATCTACTTGTTTCTTTAATTATTCCTCCGCTGATTGGAACACATGAAAAGAGTGATACGCAGGCAGAAGTATCCATAACAACGTCTGAACGAGTTTGCTTGATTGACAATAACGAGGATGCACTTCTTTGGAGGCTGAGGCTCATTCGTTCGGCACAGGAAGAAATCATTCTCTCAACCTTTGACTTCCGCGCCGACAGCAGTGGAACAGATGTGATCGCGGCGCTTTGGGGCGCGGCAGAGCGCGGCGTACAAGTACGGCTCATTATTGACGGAATCAATGCGCAACTGCATTTAAGCGGCAGTGATGTGTTTCAGGCATTGGCAGCGCACGACAATGTGGAGGTCAAATTCTACAACCCTATTCGGCTGACGCAACTTTGGACGGTCAATTATCGCTGCCACGATAAATACTTGATTATCGACCGATCTACATATCTTATGGGTGGGCGGAACACCAGCGACTTATTCCTTGGGAGTGGGGGTACGTCACGTCAGAACATGGATCGTGATATAGTCGTATACAACGGCGGTTTCACAACAGCGTCCGCTAATACCTTGTTAGAATATTTTGATAGGATATGGTTACTTGATACCAACCGTGCATTCCACGCAGAGGCTGAGAATCACAGGGTTAAAAAAGCTACTGCCATTCTTGCAAGACGTTGGACTGAGATCAATGACGCAAAACAGTTAACAGCGATTAACTGGGAGACAGAAACGCTCCAGACAAATGAAGTCGCACTTTTAAGTGGTGATTGCACTGCGTGGAATAAGGAGCCGATGCTTCTGAATACCTTGACAACGCTGATGCAGAAGGGTGAACAAAATATTGTGTTGCAAACCCCATACATGATCTGCAACCAAGCTATGTATAATGCACTCAAAAAGGTCACCGACAATGTACAGGTACAGGTCATTACCAACGCGCCGCAGAGTGGAGCAAATCCGTGGGGCTGCGCTGATTATCTCAATCATAGGGATGATATTTTAGAAACGGGTGTTGATATATGTGAGTGGAACGGCAGCTTCTCCATGCACACTAAAACGATTCTGATTGATGATCGAATTAGCATCATCGGATCATTTAACTGGGATATGCGTAGTGCCTATCTGGATACGGAAATGATGCTGTTGATAGACTGTCCTGCACTAAATGCTATACTTCGGGATGAAGCACAGCAGATGATGTACGAGGGCAAAACCATATCACCAGACGGAGTGACAGTTACGGGAGAATTGTATATAACACCAAAAGTTTCAGCTATCGAACAAGTCCTTCAATCGCTGTTGCGTATTATTGTACGCCCGTTTCGATATGTTCTATAAAGTGCGCATTTCATGTATTCACATACGATACATGCTTCGTCAAAAAACGCCATCTCGTAATTTCACGAGATGGCGTTTTTGCATTATTCAGATATTTGCAAGAGGTCACGCCGCTTAGCGCTTCCTGTAATATGAATTATTTAAGCTACTGCATTGAATAATCAAGACATATTTCAAAAGAAAGGGGAACAGTAGAATGGATCCCGTCAAGATTTATGCGCAAAATTGTTTGCAGGCTCCGACAGACCTGAAGTCAGCCGGCAATAGAGGCGTCGTCCAGAGCCGCCTCCAAGTGCTTCATGTTCATGTATTTCTTGTTGCCCCACTGGGTACCCGCCACGTGGCGTAGCCTCGCGCAGACCAGCATCAGGGCGGAGTTGCCATCGGGGAACGTCCACACCACGCGGGTTCTGCGGCGGATCTCACGGTTCAGCCGCTCGATCACGTTGTTTGTACGGATGCGGGTCCAATGTTCGCTGGGAAAGTCACAGTAGGTCAGCGTCTCCTCAATGCCGTCCTCGACTTTCTTTGCCGCTTCTTTCAGCTTCATCGCTTTCAGCTCGGCGGCCACAGCTTTCGCCTTCTCGCGGGACGCCTTTTTGCTCTCCTGGGCATGGATCGCCTTGAGCATTTTTGCCACAATTTTGACCTTGGATTTGGGCACAACAGAGAAAACGTTGCGGTAGAAATGCACCGTGCAGCGCTGGTATTTGGCATCTGGGAACACCTCGCCCACGGCCTCCAGCATCCCCATGCACTTGTCGCCGACGATGAGCTTTACGCCATCCAAGCCGCGTCCACGGAGCCATTGAAAGAAACTGACCCAGCTGGCCTTGTCCTCCTTCATGCCCTCGGCAGCGCCTAAAACCTCACGGAAACCGTTCTCATTCACGGCGATTGCCACCAAAACAGCAACATTTTCGTACTCTCCGCCCCAGTTGCGGCGCAGGTAGATGCCGTCCACGTAGACGTATGGATAGCGCCCGCCCTGCAAGGGGCGGTTGCGCCAGTCCTCGATGTGGACGTAGGCTTTCTTGTTCAGCTCGCTGATGGTGGCGGGCGAGACCTTGCTGCCCCACAACGCCTCCGTGATGTCCTCCACCCGGCGCACGGAAACGCCTGCCATGTACATCTCGATGAGGGCCTCCTCCACGCTGCTCTCCCGGCGGCGATACCGCTCGATGATGGCTGTCTCGAAGGACACGCCCTTGAGCCGCGGCATATGGAGCGTGACGTCGCCGGAGGTCGTGGTGAGATTGCGGCCATAGTGACCGCTGCGGTAGCCCTGACGGGCCTCGCTGCGCTCATAGCGGGCCGCCTGCGTCAGGGACTCTGCCTCCTTCTCCAGCAGTTCGTTCAGGGTTTCTTCTACACTTCCTCGAACTAATTCTTTGAGCTGTCCCTTGATAATTTCCTCATTTAGCTGTACAATTTTCTCGGACATAGTTTGCTGTCTCCTTTCAGAATGGTGTGTCGTGACTTCATTCTACCAGAGCCTGCAAGCTATGTCTTCTTTTTTATCATCCGTCATGCCAATCATGGGCGAATTATCCAGATCATCTATCATATACTTGGGGCGGTTATTTTTGAAGATAACAGCCTGACCGTTCTTTTTGGCAATCCGCGTTACACGGAAAAATTCTGATTTGCTTCCGTCACAGAGACGATCGTGTTCGTATCGATGGTCATGAGAACACCTACGCAAGTTATTATACACACAAATAGGTGAAATACAACCTACCACATTGTAGATTCATGGTCGAGTCCATTGTGGTAAGTCTCCAACAGCTTTATCGCTTATTTGGAGCTGGTGCAGGAGCGGCAGCCTGTTCCGATAGAACAGTCCATTCCAAGGCTACGCCGAAAGGAGGTCTCGCCGAGCGGCGATTACAAATCGGTACAGTTTTCTCCGCAAATGAGGTCATTATCGTTGTATCTATGTATGGAAAAGTTCGACTGCAAATTGCAGTCGAACTCAGTCTGTCGAAAAAGTCCAGCAAATGCTGGGCTTTTTCGACAGACTGAAGCGGCAGTCCCACTATGGGGCTGCCGCTTTTTCTTTCTTTTTTACGCATTCCAACAGAGGTTCTCGATTTCATCCTCGGTCAGGCCGATGGTTCCATCCAGCATTTTGTTCATAAACTCGACCTGCTCTTCTTCAGAGAGGTCATCCGCATATTCCAGAATGTTGCTGATGATTCTGCCCGCGGCACCGTCGACGGAAAAATTCTCAAGAATCCAGTTGAAAGCGTCTTCTCTTGTTTTCTGTTTTTTCATGGTTCTTCCTCCTGATTTGCTGACTCAGTTTGTATAGGATAACATGTCCGCGTCTAAATCGCAAGTCCGCGTTTTACACCGGAACTTCCGGCGTAGCCTCGCCCACCTTCCAACGGATGGTATCCAGCCCGTCGTGAATGATGATTTCGTCGTCCGTGATGGTCACGTCGTGCTCGTCATCCTCCACATCCGGACGTCCGCAGATGTCCTTGTGCTGCTTCGCTCAGTATCCATGCAAAGACCTTGTCTACTGTTTCCTCTGTAAAGCGATGCCGGAAGTTATAGCTCACCGTGGAAAAATGCGGCGTTTCCTCCTGCAGCGTGTATCCCAGAAACCAGCGATATGCTACATTCAGGCTGACTTCTTCCGCCGTCCGCCGCAGTGAGGGAAGGCCGTACAGATGCTGGATCAGCGCCATCTTGAACAACACCACCGGATCGATGCTGGGGCGTCCATTATCCTCGCAATAGAGAGGCTCCACCATTTCATACAGACGTGTGAAGTCCACCGCTGCATCTATCTTTCGCAGCAAATGCTCCTTCGGCACCAGTTGGTCTATAACTACGAACTCTACCAGATCTCGATCCATTTTCCCGCGTTCCAGTATCTTGCATCACCCTTGGCCATTCTACCATATCTATCAGAAAAAGCCCAGCTCCAGCCGGACTTTTTCGACAGACTGAGGCGGTACTCATGATGTGAGTACCGCCTACTGTCTTCATTACAAAGACAATTCAGCTGATTTGATTTCCTTTCAATCCCAGGATGAATAGTTCGTTTGATTACATTCTTTCTAATCATTCGGTCAGTTTCCCAAGCAATCCAGCTAAGAGTGGTGCTTCCAAATTCATATTCTCGCGGATAATCCTCACCGGTAACGCAGGGTTTTCACCATGCCCAACTTCTGTTACAGTACCACTTTTGAAGTGCAGAAAAATACGATATCCCTGATCAAAGAGATGTGTTGAAAGGAAGCAGGACTGATCCGTGTGGATGAATGCCACATGATGATGGATCGCGCGCTGCGTCTGGTAATAACCAATGAAGAATTCATGACCTCTCGGCAGATTGCGTGGCATCGCCCAATAATCCTCATACCAATGGTATTCCATCTCTCATTCCTCCGTTTCCGAGCAGACCTTTAGAATCAGCTCGTGCATACAATCAAAGATTTTTTGAGAGCACTGTGCACCTTTGGAACGCATATATCTAAGATGCTCACACTTGCCATTTTCGATTGTAACGCTGATGAGCTTATCATTGATCCAGCCCTGCGTGCGAAGTGGCACATCGACTTGATATCGGCGCATGAGGTGATTGACAATGGAATAAGTGCTGGAATCATAGCGGCTTTTGTAAAGGCTGATAGGTTCATTTTTGAGCGTACCGCCGCCACGAATAGTGCGAATGGCCAAGTCAATCATCTGCTCGGCCTTGCGGTTCCGTTCTTCACAGAAAGCGCGATCTTGTTCTTCCTGCTCGGCTTGCCGCTTGAGCGCTTCCTCTTGCTTATACGCACGATACTTAGTTCTCAGCGCAAGGCAGGACGGGATCTCCTCCAGAATGAGTGCTCCAACGAAGTCGGGGAAACTCTTGCCGTCGCATTCTTTCGAATCAAGGAATGCGGCGACATGCTGATCTAAAACACTCTTAATGTAGTCCGCCTGACGAGCAGAATCATTACCAAGCTCTATGATCTTTTCCGTCTCGCGTTCCATCGCTTCCGTGAATGCTCCTGTGCCTGCGGCACCAGAATCCCTCAGGTGTTTGAAATGTTCCTTTCTGCCTTCTTCGGAACCATACAAGGCAATCGTTGCGGGAAGTAATCCACAATGATTCACCAAGGCATAGTCCGTCATCCGGAGGGGAACCAGATGGTCATTGACCTCCACATAGAGAATGTACGCATCGTTTGCGGCTCTCGGATACTCAAGATCTGGCTTGCCATCGCTACGCCAAAGGCGGTACGACACGGCGCCGTTAGAAACCTCACGCTCCAGAACTGCTCTCATCCGCTTCTTTTCCACATTATAGTTGCCATCATAGAATAATGGCGTCATCAGCTTTGCTGTACCCATCATTTACCTCCGTATCTTATTTGTCCTGATCTGAAATGTTCTTGAACTCGATGAGCTGTGTGTAGTCATCTGCATTCCCGTCACCATAAACGATGGCCTGAAGACGACGCTTCTCCGGAGAGTATTCGATCCATGCAAGACGGATCGATCCTTCATTGAAGCAATCGTTCATACCGTTGCCACAAAAAGCAACAGAAATGCCAGGGTAGTCGGGATCCGCTTTGATCCCGACTACCAGCTCCCCCAATGGGGTGCGTACAGTCAATTCGTCATTCTTCATGGTTCACCTCCGTTGCAGGGGTGAAGCTCGCGAACTCCGTTTCCACGTTCGGTCGATGGAGGCTCAAATTCATGAGGTCTATACAGCTGTAGCAAGGTTCCTCCACGGTCATTTTGTTGCGATGGAGGCAGCGACTGCATGGCGGTCGATCAACGATCCTACCGTCCAGCAATTTCTCATAGAAACCTTTCACGGTACACCTCCATCAGTCATTCTTCTGACCAAGTAGGTCAATCGAAAGCCTGTCTTGAACCGTCACACCGCAGTGCTTCTGGAGGAAACCCTCTAAAAAGCGCAGCGCAATGAGAGCCAATGCGGCATCATCCACATCCGGCCCGACAGGTCTTACTTTCGCCTGACGCGGAATCGGGTGCAGGTCAAGAGAAGCCATGAGGGCTACATCTACCTGCGCCATCTCTCGGTCTGTCAGGTGGCCTTTGAAGTCACCAAGACGGCTGACATCGACGGAAGAGATCTGCTCGCAAAGCGCGGTCGAGCGCTTGCCGGCACTTTCAATCCGCACATGCGTCGGCATGGGCTTTTTGTACTGGCAGGTCAGGTACACGACTTCTACAACAGGACTGTGCTCATTACACAGCGGATTAGAGACGATGATGGCCGGCCGACCAGATCGCTGCTCGGATCCGACCGTTTCGCTCGGATTGACATAGAAAATATCGCCACGATTGATACTCATAAACGTATCGTCCTTTCTTTGATCATAAATCAACATCCTGCTCGATGGAGTAGAAATCTTCATCACAGCGGAAGCACTGACAAGTGTATTCTGGAATGTCACTCAAGAAGAGTGGATCTCCGCAGCGAAAGCAGGTACCGACGCTCTTTCGGAAGACCATATCTTCCATCTCGTCTTCGGTTACACCATGCTCACGCAGGTACGCCTTTGCTGCTTCAACGTTTTCGAAGTAGATCACTTCATCCGCATCATTCTTCAGGTATTCGAGTCCATTCAGGGATATCCCGTTGATGTACCGGCCAACAATGACAGGATCGGATGAAGCATCTGACAACTGCGTTTGCCGATTGAGAATGGGTATCCCCAATTCCCGCGCTCTTCGGATTTCCTCCTTCATGCCACTACTGATGCGGTCGCCATAGATGACCAGGCGATCACACAGGGCAAGCAGGCTTGCGCCAAAAGATAGGGCAAGTGCTCGTTCTGCCGGATTGGAATCGTCAAGCAGATAAGGTAAATAAGCGTGCGGGGCAACTGCGCGGCAGCCGAACTCCCGCTCACACATTGCCATATACGTGCGTGCTCTTTGGGCATTCACCATGATCTCAGCCCGCGTAGGGGCAGAGAGGGGCGAGCACACATAGGTAAGTGCCATTCTAAATAGCCTCCTTCATTCATAATGCGAAGGCCCGAAGACGAGGTGCTATTGCAACTCTCGTCTCCGGGTCTTCTTCAAAAATCAGATATGGCAATCGACGATGGCAAGGAAGTCATCATCTTTCGCCTCATTCATGAGCTTCTGGATCTCATCGTTCCAGGCTCGCTCGTCCTTATCGTTGCTGGAGATCCCAAACCAGCCCATATCACCGGAGCCGGTCCAATCTCCATTGCGATTAACAAATGCATAGGTATGGCACATGTATCGATCCAGATCGGTAGCGCCTTTCCGCGCCTTATACTCATCCAGAGTTTCACCTTTCAGATACAGCATTTCGCCCCAGGCTGAAATGCCATCATCAAGGATCCTGCACAGAGGGCCGAAATCGGTAAGGTCTTTGGTCTCGAATGCTTTTACACACTTCTGATACCGTTTCTCGACCGTATCGACAGCGATCTTGCGCATGACATCCCAACAGATATCCTTCTTGCGTGCGGCATCGGCATACTGATACCCCTCAGGAGGGATAGCAGATTCGCCATCATCGTCTTTCGCAGAAGGAATGCAGTCCTGAAGTCCTTCCGGAACTAAGAATCGATTTGGGAATCTACCGCCGATCTGCCACCAGTCCCATTTCGCGTTGGGGTTGCAAGTGTAGCCCCATCGTCCATCTGAAGCCTTCACAAAGCCGCGATGTTCATCACAATAAGCCTCGAATGAGGGATACCACGATTTGACGAGGTAATCTGTCACCAACTCCAGCGCTTTGGACTCCTCCGTTTGGAGTTTGCTCTTTCGGTCCCGGTTTGGGCCGAACGCATAGATCTTGTCTTCCTCAACGAAGAAGAACTTGTTGAAGGCATCATCGTAAATGGAGTGGATGCTGCCATCCGGGAACCGGACGACACGCATGGTTTCATTCTCAAAGTCGGCTTTTGCCTCTTCCGTGCGATCTTCGAATTCGCGGTACTTCTCTTCCTCTGTCTGTTCATCGAAGGGTGCCAGAACAGGAATCAGGTGGTCTTCCAGATTATTGGCATGGATGTTGTTGACAACGCCATCGTCAGGAACAATAACACAAACAGAAAAGTGACTCATAATTCAGTTCTCCTTATAATCAGATAGTATTTTGCGGATCCGGGCAAAGCGCTTTTCAATCGCTTTGCGACCGACTCCGCATAGTTCAGCAATTTCACGATTGGTGTAGCCTTGGTTGCGGAACTGGATCGCCTCAAACTGCTTATAGGTGAGGTTATCTTCGATCACGCACCAGAGGCCATCATCAATCGGAGCAATTTCAGGTGCAGGGATCTCACAATAGAACTCGATTGGGATTTCCTGCGGTTTTCCGACTTGATCTCGTGCATAGTTCGATAGCTCTGAACGCAGATGGTACCAAACCACCGTGGAGAAGCTGTACTTACGCAGCGCCTCCTCCGACAGGTAGCGTACCACCACTTTCAGATACCGATTGGCCAGGAGGTCGTAGTAGTCATCCCCAAGGCTGTGCTTTGCCATAAAGTCAAGAAGGAGACCATGATGCTCCTCTGCAAAAGCCTGCTGCTCGGGGGTGAGTGGCTTCATATCCTTTCACCACCTAACCTCTTATCTTCGCAAGCCCTTCTGCGCACTTGTAGTATTCAAGCGCGGCCAGGATCACCTGTCTCGTTTCCTCCGACCAACCTCGGATTCGGAATTGTTTACGAACCTCATCTTTATCAACCCGCGTCTCACTCATGTGCTCGATGCTGCTTTCAAAAAGCTCAACAAACTCCTCAGCTCTATTGATTCGCGGGAGAAAATCATGATTATACTCTTTGGCCGTCATGTTCCATTTGCCCTCCTATTCATTATCCGTTTCACCTAACCTCTCAGGCTGGCTTCTGCAGAACAGCTTGGATCCCGACCAACTCGTCATACTTGCCACGGTCGATTGGTCGGAACTGCTGCTCGCGAATGAAGAAGTACAGGCGTACCGCCATCACGAGATACTCCACGAGATCGACGTAGAATGCCGCCAAATTCGTGTAGTCATAATCCGGAGTAAAGCGATCCATAGCAAGCTGATAATCGACCCAGTAGGGATTACTCTCCTGGTAATAGGAGCAGTTGCCCGCAGCGTCCTTCGGCTGCTCTCCAAGCACGTCATCAGAAAACCAAGAGGATGTCGAACTGACTACCATCGCAAAGACTTGCTCCTCTGTCTGCCGGCACATGAAACCCGGCAAAGCGGATATCATGACTAGGAGTTTTCGGAGCATTGTTACGCGGCACTCGAGCTCTTTGAAGAGCCAATAGTAGCGGGAATCCGTCTGATCGAAAGACTTGGAAAGAGCAAGGGACAATCGCTGCTCATAGTGTCTTTGAAGGTGATGGAGAAGATCGACTCCGAAGTAGAAATCCATCCTATTGCACCTCCAGCTTCACGTCTGGGAGCGGGCCTTTTGTAAGCTGCTCCCTCGTGATCCCGAACACGCGAGTAAAGAGATCCATGTACCGCTCTTGAGCCGGCAGGATTAGCATGTTGTTGGGAGAAACGATCGCCCACAGCGCAAGCTCCTCCTCCGGAACAGAGAAGGGATCCTCGTGCCAAGTGCCGTAAGAGTAATCAGGCTTCGACGGTTCAGATGCGCGCTTTACTTCACTTGCAGTCTTTGCTTTCAGGATCAGCTTGAGCTTTTTATCAAAAATGCCATCAAGAAGATCCTCGCGAATTCCGTGCTTTTCATACTGGCACATCAGGCCTTTGACCTGCTGGAAAGCATACAGTTTGGCCTCCAGCAACGCTTTCGGCAGCTGCGGATCGGCAAGCAATTCACTGATGGCAAAGACGAGAGACAAATTCCAATCTGAAATCATAAACTATGCACCTCCTTCATGGCGCAAGGGAGTGCCGAAGCACTCCCTTGCAAAAAACAGTTATTCTTCAATAAACACAATGCACGCGAAATCGATCTCGCCGCTCTTGTTAGCATGCGTGTAGCAGGCATAGCCGCCATCGCCGAAACCGGACGACGAGACCACACCATAAGGCAACACACCGGCCAACATCTTGCCGAGCGTGATGTCGCACACATGGCGATACCAGAGATCCCCAGTAGCGAAATCCGGTGCGGGCTTTTCCTCAAAGATGGTGTCGTTCTGATAGAACGCATCATCGAAGAACCCCGCCTGTCCAGAATCAACGCCGACTTCAAATGGCTGCTCAACACATTTGCACGTCATTTTGCGCACGTTGCCCGAGCGGATCACATTGAAATCAGGTCCGGTATCCTTATGGCGGACGGTGAGAACAGCGCAGCGCGTGCCCCATTCGCCTTCATCCGTCTTCAGGACACCTGCCTCCCAAGTTCCGAGCTTGCAATGGTCAACGGTGCCACAGCACCATACATCGCGCTCGTAACAGGGATCGCTGACACGCATGACTGGAGAAGTCATCTCAAACTCGCCAAGGTCGATAAACTCGCAATTTCTCTTCATGCCTACTGCACCTCCTTACTGCTGCGCCGCCGCGCGCTGCTCACTCAGCAGCTTTCTGGCGTCGCGAATCAGCTTCGGGCCGTAAGTCAACTCCCACGACTCAATGAATCGTGTCGTGCGGTAGACAAGATTGAAGAAGTCCAGATCGTTGATGTTGACATACACAGAGCGCTGCTTTTTGTAGGTACCCGACTTGATGTGGGTGCCGCCTGTTGCGGTTTTCTCTTTTACAGCGCGGCCATTTTCCACGATGACGCACCAAGGATAATTTCTGGGCTTTCCATCGTTTCCAACCGACGCACGCTTGACCGAGAGCTTTGTCACTGTACTCAGCCCATGCTCGTCCGGCTCACCGAAGATCTTATCTTCCGTGAAGTCGAAGCGATCCAGATCGTTCTGCATTCTGCTGAGAACGAAGGGGAAAAATCCAGGGGAGAGATTCGCTGTGACACGAACGGTCTTGTCGCCAGTACCGTTGGAATAATCCTGCAGCACAACACCAATGCAAGAGTAGGCACGGATACCATCCGCCTGCTCCTCGCCCTGGGCATGCATATGAGCATAGTACTCGATCGGTGCCGGCTTGAGCTTGTCCGTAAACTCGCAGAGCTTCTTGTTGGTCATGTAGATCGCGATCTGGTTTTGAATGCGATTATCTTCCATTTTCAGGTATCCTCACTTTCTTCACATGCGTAGAATTCATCCACATAGGTTGCGTCCGGAATGAATTCCTCAGAAGTCACTTTGTCGCCATCCACCGTGATCGTGTAGTAGGACATGCCGCCCTCGACCACAGCGAACATCTTGCCATCGAGGTGATAGCCAAGCTTCGAGAGCCACTCAGCAATGCACCCGATCCAATCCGTGATGTAGTAGGCCTTTTCAGCCTCATTCCACCCAAGATAGGAGTGTCCGTTGTCAGGATCGTTCCGAAGCTCCAGATCACAATAAAGGCTCGGGCAGGGGCCGGGCGTCATATTCATGTCACGCTCATCTGTGAGCCCTTCCGCATAGCGTTCGTGCAAACAGATGCGGCGCGTGAGATCCCTCGTATGGATGGGCAGGAAGAATGCACCATCCTCTCCAAAATCTCCATCGCCAAACAGCGTGACAGCTTTGCGCTCTTCCAATGTTGGGAAAAGGGATTCCAGTATTTTGCCATCCCGCTTCATATGCCGGATGTCCATGAACTGACTAAGTCTTGTAGCTAGCGGTTCCTCAACGCAGGGTGTGATGCGGATCGCACCGGTGAAATCTGTATTCGTTCCCATACCTTACCTCCCGGCTGTCCTGGAGTATCTCTCCAGGACAGCTTTGTCATAGCGGCAGATCGGGATCTCAACATATCCACTGCGGCGCTTCTCCACCACTTCCGTGATGAAGCCGATCGACTTCAGGAAAGCCAAAAGGCCGGTGTTCTCGCTGTAGTCCTTCACGGCAATGCAGCCCAGAGGGACTTCATCGCTCAAGTTCGCGGTTACATCCATCAGCGGCTCAGCACCTTCAGGCTCCTGCTTGGCGATGCCGATATACGGTGTGCCGGAAAGAGCGCGGGAGTTGTAGAAGAAGCACTGCGGGCAATCCAGATACGGGGTCTTCAAATGAAACAATTCCATAATTGACAGGGTCTCCTCTCAATAGTGATAATCCAGGGTTCCGCCAAAATAAAAGGACCCGCTGAGATCTGTCTCGCGAATCCATTCATCAAGGCTTTTCAGTTCGTCATTGAAGTAGACATAGAGGCTGAACTTATCCTGATAGTGCTCGTTCAGCTTATACATGGCCATGCCGATGTCGTACTTGGCCTCTCCTACGAAGGCGTCCAGCGAGATGCCGGTCAGCTCACAGGCCTTATCCAGGAATGCATGGTACTGTCTTTCGAAGTACTTCTGCTTGGCTTTCGGCTTAAATGTGAAGCTCTTACCATCCTCCGCCACATCCACAACTCTGGCCACATCATCGAGGAACCACTTGATGTCGTGATCTCGGTCCGTGTCAGCATCCGTGTAGTCAGCAATGGAGTGGTAAAACCAGTCAGGGACAGAACTCTCGCACATGCGCTCATGCTTCAAAATGGGATCCTTGCTCAGTTCAATGATTCTGCTATGCATGTCCTCACCCCCTCTCTTCAATATCCATATCCATCACAGAAGACGGCGCCTTCCGATAATCAGGATCGCTTTTGAAGATGCAATGGGGGTTATCACAACGATCGCCCAAATAGCACGGGAGCTTGTCTACCTCATGATAGAACGGGTGGCAGTAGTAGCCGATCCGCTCATCAATGGCATTGATAGCATTCTCCACGATGTTGGCGATCATCAAGTCATCCCACTGGGGAATGGATAACTCAAACTTCCTCGGTGGCGCTGACTTGGCCGTTAGAGCAACGATGAGCTCATAGGCGGCATTGTTGATGACATCCTTCTTGGTCTTGCAATACCAGTCAAAATCTACTTTTCTCTTCATCTGCTTTCTCCTTGTCTTCGACATCATGCCGCCGCAGAGGGCAGTGCTTGTTATCGCACTCGTCCGTCAGGTAGCAAGGCACCTCATCACAGTAGAAAGGATGGCAGGTATAGCCGACCTTTTCTATGATGATCTCCTTGACCGCATCAACCACTTCGCCGATGATCGCCATATCCCAGTTTGGGGTAGCAGGATCATCCTCTAAAGAGGCACCGGGGTCTTCCGCCGTCAGGACGCCAATCAGCTGGTAGGCAGCGTTGTCGATCGTATCATTTCGCTCGCACAGGTAATCCTCAAAGTTCTGCATTTCTCCACACCCCCCTTCTCATCGAGGGAGGCTACGCACGATCAGATTCGTCAGCATCACGGGCAGCTCGTGGAGGTTGGTGATGTCTAAATAGCCATCTCCATAGATCCGCTCGATTCGTGGGCGGTCTTCACCAATAGCCGCTGCATAGATCTTGACGCCCTTGCGCGCATACTCCAGCTTGATCCCTCGCAGATCAGCTTCTGCTGCAGATCCGGAGTAACCGTCATCATTTGGCTGCCCATCGCAGATGATCATGAGAATTTTCACCTCAGATGTCTGCTTAGAGAGTTTTTCCGCCGCAAAGCGCAACGCGGCGCCGTCGCGGTTACAGTCTCTGGCACTCATGTCCATCAGCCGATAGCGGTTATTCTTATCGTAGGTATCGAAATCCGAGTAGGAAAACAGTTCAACATGTGAGCTCCAGGCGGTATGACCAACGACCAGCAGCGGGATGCCAAGCGACTCGCAGAAGTCCTGGATCACAATGGCAGTTGCTCGGGCTCTGGTAATGCGATCATTTGAACACATAGAGCCACTCTCGTCGATGAGCAGGCCAACGGAAAGGTTGATCGGCTCAGTCGGAAGCCGGGAGTTGTAGAAGATGCGTCCGTCAGTCCGGTGCAAGGCGTGCTGATTCAGTCGCTTGCCGATCAGAAGACCGGTCTGCTTGCCGCCCTGCCGCTGATCACGAAGCGCTGTGCTAACACTACGCTGCAGGCGCTTTGAGAGCATCAAAAGATCGGGAGCCACGCGGTTATAGCTGTCAATGAGGTCCTGATCCACGCGAGCCATACGGTTGACCGTGATGTGGATATTGCGGTGCGCGTTGCCATATCGGATGGAATTTGCCTCACGCTGGAGTTCTTCAGAGAGTTCTTCCTCCAGTTCCTCTGTGACTTTTTCCTCCGCCATATGCTCCAAAAGCCGTTCAATGTCCTCTGCTGCGTGCTCGTAGTCATAGCCGTCATACTCGCTGTTCTGATCCACACCGCCACTGCCGCTGCTTGTGATACTATTCGTCAGATGGGCAGCAATGCGGTCACTCTCTTCCGAAATCACACGCTCGGCCTGTGCCCGGATGGCATTCATCTGCCCAGGATCGGGCGTGAAGGAGCCATTGCTCGGGACAGGTGTCGTCTTCATCGTGAAGTTAGGCGCCGCCTGAGGGAGTTGGCTGGAGAGGTCTTCCTCGACCGCCTGCTTGCCCTGCTTCAATCCATTATCGTCTTCATCATCCCCGCTACCAGACTGGCCAGGGGTAGGAACGCCTCCGGAACCACTACCGCTACCGACTCCTTTCTGCTGCTGAGCCTGCTGTTGCGCCTGTTTCTGCTTATCTCGCAGAGCGTCAAAGCAACGCTGCATCATTGGCCAGAGATCGATCAGGATCTTGCTCACGGTCTCACAGCGGGATCTGGCATCGTCGTCATAGACACACTCATCGACCAGAGGAATGTACTGGTAGAGTTTGTCAATGAACTCACCGGTGTAGCCGGACAGGTTATTGACCTCGTGTGCCCGGATATACTGGATCAGGAGGTTGAGTACGATACTGTGGTCATAATACTTGCGATTGATCATCTCGCTGATCTCCGGCACGGTATCCGCAAAGCGCAGATTATTGAGTGCGATCCCTTTGGCGGGGGAGCCAGGAAACTCATAGGAGTACCTAGCATCCACATATCCGTCTTCCAAGATGTTCTGCAGCGCGTGCGCCACACTCATGATGACCTGGTAAGGAACCGTGTCGGCCTCATCGAGAACTGCTTCGAGGATGTCGCATGCATGGAGCTTTTGCATACTGTCCAGACCGTCAGGCATCTTCGGGTAGAATTTGCCCTTCCCCAGTTTGCTGAAGTAGCTGTTCCAAATGCGGTTATCGGTGAACAGATTGTGTCCACACTCATGCGCATTGAAGCCCTCCAGACTCATGGAGCGCAACAGTCGGGTCGGTAAGCTCCAGGTGATGTGGTTGCAGGCATTGATATAAATGCCGTGATAATCCGTAAAGGCCACGGTATCATCGTCATGGTCTGCCACAACACGCACGCGCAGCGGTCGCTTATAGCGTTTCGTTGCCGCCTCGGCAAGGTCGGTCAGATAGCCGTTATAGGCTCTTGAGGAGAAGAACTCCTCATCTGATATCTTGCTTTTTGCGTCAAGGATCCGCTTTCGGATCTGTCGATGTGATGTTCTCATACGCAGTTCCTCCGATCACGCCGGGACACTTTCACCGGTGACAGGAATCTCATTGAGCATCGCTGAGAGCGTTTCACACATCTCCTCGAAGGGCTGCTGGGGGTAGAACCAGAACAGGTGCTGCTGGACGCCGGCCACGCTGATGATCAGCGGCATCTTGCTGGAAGCAGGATAGTTCTCCATAGGCTCCACCTGGACATTCGATGCGTCAGGGCCGAGTGCCATGTCGATGACCCACTTCACGAGCCTTGCGGCCTCGTCGGAGGTCATGGCCCGATCTACGGGCAGGTCATAGCAGGCCAAAGCAACCGCAACGGCAAAACGGACAAAGAATTCTCTTTCGACTTTCATCAATAAACACCTCTTTCATCAAATTGTTCTTGTGTACTGGGGCTCCAAACACGCAGAGATCAGCTCGGCACGATTATCTGGATCCGCAGAGGCAGAAGAGATGATGGTGGACAAGGCTGACTCATACGGGTCATGAGTTACCATGGTGGACAGCACCCAACTCTTGAACTCACGCATACCGCAGCTGCCGTCCGTAATCATGGTCTGGCGGCAACGCTCAGCGACATCACGCACGACAACGGCCATCTTCGTCGCTTCCTGCTCATCGGTAAAACCGGTGACATTCATGACGCGTTTCACCATCGTGTTCAAGTCGGGAGCTTCCATGTCATAGATCAGATCCATACGGGAAATCACGCTCTGGTTCATGTCGCGACATCCGGAGTAGTCCGAGTTGGTCGTGACCACGATCACCGTATCCGGATGGCGTTTTACGCGCTCTCCGGTGGGCAGAGTAATCACCTGGCAGTTATCCAGCAGAGAGTTCAAGCCGACCAGAACGCCGGGGTTTGCGATACAGGAAGGCTCCTGCAATTCACAAACATAGCCGTGCCGGATCGCCTCAACGAGAGGCGTATCCACATAGCGGATGCGCTGGCCGGGTGCTTCTTCCTTCTCCATCAGATTTCCAACAGCAATCTCGATGAGCTTCTGCAGCACATCGTCTTCCGTCTTCTCCTCGTCGTACTCACCGGTCAGCATCATGTAGACACTGGGCGGATGCATCGTGATATCGGAGATTTTTGGAAGCTGCGTGCAGTTGGAGTCGCTCTGGGAATTACCCGTATCAGGAATGAACTGACCAACCAGGTCGGTGATCTCCGTGTTGGCGCTACAGGTCATAAGCGTGTAGGGCAGATTGAGCCCTGCTGCGATTGCCTGTGCGCCCATGGTCTTGCCGGTACCAGCCTCGCCCCGGAACAGGAAGTTGCGCATTGGCTGGCTGGATGCCGTAGTGACTTTGGCGTGCTCACAGACACGGACGACCTCTTTGGGGATGATGTACCAGTCGGGTAGCGTGGGCACCATTGCCAACTCTCGTGCCGTAAGAGTACGGTTGGAGAGCGCGTACTTGGCTACAAAATCCTCCTTCTGGAAGGAAGACGCTTTCGCCGTAGGTGTCCCGGACATCTGCATGATGGTGAACTCCCCATAGGAGGCGCCGGTGGGAGCGTAGTTACCGCTGTCCATGGCCATCTGGGTAATGACGGAGATATTGCCAGTCGTGGGGATGGAGATCTTGACGCCATCAGAACCCAGCTGCTTACTGTTCTCAATGCGACGGTAGACATTGTCACAGAGAGTCAGTGCGCATTCGAATGCCGCATCCATATCTGCCCAGCCACTCTCAAGGAGGGAGACAAACTCCTGGAACTTCTGCCGGAACTCGTCATCCTCGTTGAGGACGGGCATGAGGCAGAACAGGAGGCCCGAACCTGTGCCGTTGCCGGCACCAACAGAATAGGGCTTCAAGGTCTGTGTGCCGTCCTCCACCTGTGCGGCATTGAATTTACCGGTGACGGGGTTGAAGACCACACAGTCCGTCTTGTTGGCGGATCGATACTCACTGATGCGGTAAGTAGTGCCCTGATGCCCGATGGCGCCGAGGCCATCGACACTCTGCCCATTCTCCGTTGCGCTCACCAGCTTGGCGTATGCGAGCAAGGCCCGCATCGTAGGCGCATGGAGCGTGGACTTCTGAGCTGTACTGGATGTGTTGTACTGGGAAAAGCCCATCGACTTGGATCCGGCATATTTCGGGTCGTCAAAGGGCGCCGGTTGCTGGAGACGGAAGCTCCAAGCTTCAAACAGTTTGGTCTTAGCCATAATCACACCTCATTGAAAAATAAGTTAGGCCCAGGACACGGTGAGTTCCTGGTTACACACTTCAGCGGCAATGTCATCTTCGCGTGCCAGAACACACAGATCCTCCCACGCAGGACGGGGCGGAAAGTCGGGGATGGTATCCACCGGCTGCCGCTTACCACTGGCTGTGACGAAGACATCTCCGTTCTCCTTGATGGTCAGGCGCTTGTGGCCTTGCACATTCAGCTCGTCAATCAAAGCGCTGAGCAATGCGATGCCTTTCTGCGTGTACCACTGCTTCACATCGCTGCGATCCAGGATGTCCTGCTCTTCCAGGTCCTCATCGTTGTGCGGCTGCAATTCTGCCTCCGCAAGAGGAACCATCTGGACCAGGGCGATCTCCAACTTCCCAGTGGCGCTCAGCGTCACCTCACCGAAGTTGAATGGATCACAGCGATAGAGCTTGATGCGTTTGGTGCAACCCTTGCTGATCTCCTCGGAGCTCGGACGAGCCTCCCAGAGCCATGCGACCGTGGGATAGCTCTGCTTCAGCTGCTCCATCACGCGATGATTAACCTGCCTGAGCAAGCTCAGCTTGGTATCGTCATCTGCTTCCGCGGGCAGCGTGGGCAGCTCCTGATGTTCCTTCGTAGCTTCCTGCTTCTGTCCCACAGTGGGGTCCTTGCGCTTACGAATGCGAGGGCGGATGGTCTCCGCCAGCATGAAGCAAACCCAGAGTGCGAGCGCACCGGCCGCAATCCATTGGAACGCGGGATGCTTGAAAATCGCACAGAGGAACAGGCACGGTACCACGAGGATCTTCATAAGGGACCAGGCGTCAATTCGGCTTTTCTTAGCCACAAAATGTCATTCCTTTCATATGTAGATTTGGGTGGACAAAACAAAATGGGCTGTAAGGAGTCGAAACACACTTACAGCCCATATATGCAAGTCCTGATTAGATGGGGAGATCGTCGTCATCGTCGTCTCCGGTGGGGATCGTCTGCTCCTGGTGAACCTTGCCGGTGCCCTTCGGCGCAGGCTTTGGATCACTCTGGGAGGAGTCCGCATCATCGCTCTTCGGCTTAGAACCGGTGAAGTGCCACTCGAGGACGCTGACATCGGCAGAAATCTGCTTGTTGCCATCGTCGGTCGCGTAGGGGCGAAGAGCCAGATTGCCGATGATCTCGATCATGCGGCCCTTCTTGATGCCGGCTTTCTTCATCCGATTTGCGATGTACTCGTTTGCGGTGCAGTTGTAGAAAGAAGCGATGTCCTGATTTCCGTGCTTCGTGTTGACCACAAAGCGGAATATGCAGTAGTCCCCATTCTTTCCAGTCTTGTGCTCCGGGTCATTGACCAGGCGGCCCTCCATGATGATCGTTGCGTGCATTGTCATTCTTCCTTTCTGCCTTTCGGCTTAAAATATTCCAAACGCCTTACGACGCATGGTACAAAGTCATCCAGCCGAAGCCGGACAAAGAAAAAGGCAGAGGCGGATGGCAATAGAGTCACAATCCACGATTCTGCCTGATATGCCTGCGCGGTTGGTCACAGGCTCACATCTTAAAAAGCTCCAGTTGGAGGATCAATCTAATAAAGAACACAGTAAGCATATCATTCGCTTCGGCGCCCTTCCAGAATACCTAAATTTGCTTTCCTGACGAAAAAGGCAGCTCCTCATGACCAAGTACGACGATGGCCGGCTGGAGGATTTCTGGGAGTTCAATCTGGATCTCGGCGATCGGTTCCCGCTTGAGATAGAAGCGATAGTCGGTTCCAATCTTGAGCTTGTATCGGCCTTCCAGGATTCTCTGCTCCAACGAGCCGTCTTCCAAAGCCAGCACGATCGTGTGCCGCTTCCTTGCATAGCCAGCCTGTTCCCGGACAAGCGTCCCTTCAATGCACTCATAGTGCTCTCCCTTGATCGTTCGATAGTAGTCGATGATCTTCACGCCTCCGGCAACAGCTACACCAGCTGATAGCATAAGGAGCGTATGGTCTTGGGAGATGAACGAGAGGATGATGCCGAGAATGGTAATGGCAAGGATCGTAAGAACCAACTTAGTGAACTTAGTTGCTATGGGTGGTGGCATTTTCATAACAGGTTCCTTTCTCTGCTTGTAAGACAGGGGTGAAATCAAGCGCCCAGAAAGCGATGAAGCTTTCTGGGCTTGTATCTATGCGTGTTCCAAAATGACCTGGCGTGCCAGGTAAAGGTTTGCGGTCGCTTCCAGCACATCCTGCCTGTAGTCTGAGAGGCTTGATGCGTTGTTCAGCCGCGCCTGATTGTCGGACTCCTCCGTGTAGATGGCGGAAATGACCTTGTCGGCCGAACTCACATCGCGCACATTGTTCTCAAAGCAGCGAACCAGCTCCGGTACGCTCAGCGGGGTCTGAAGCACCAGCTTCATGATCCTACGCTCGGCAACCGAACTCTTCTCCGGCTGCAGCAGATAAACAGCCTCGAAGAAGTTTACCTTCTTCTGCTTGAGCAGCTTGGCTACATTCATGAGCTTCCGGGTACCCTGGACGCCTCGAAGAGGAATCACATAAGTGTCCGAAAGCATATTGTAGAGCGCATCCGCACCAGTGTATCCTACACCCTTGATGATGAGCTTGCGCTTAACCAGCATCTCTAGGGACTTATCAAAAGAGGAAGGTGCGATCTCTATTTCCTCCATCTTGTCATAGAACTTTTTACGAAGCTCCTCATAGGTCAGTACATCCCACAGGAGCATACTCCAGAGGCTGAACTCCGGAATGGAGACTGGCTGCAGCTTTCCCAGCCGCATGATATAAGGCATATTCTTACCGTCTTCGCTTCTGATCTGATAACTGCCTGCAGCAGCATAAAATGTCATCATTGCTGTATCCTCCTTATCCGTTCTACACTTTTCTTACGAAGGTGGCTTGGGAAGAACAACAAATCAGCACAAAATTTCCATCAGGGCAGGTTCGTTCCGGAGCTTGCTGCGGGCTCGCGAGATCCATGCATTGACATTATTGACGGTGGTCCCGTAGAGATCTGCAATCTCAACAGACTCATATCCCTGCAGCTTCAGCTCAATGGCCTCGACGCCTTTCCGAGCAACACCCTGGTACTTCTCCTTACATGCGCGCAACGCTGCCATAGCGGAATCGTCAGTGACCTCGGCCTCGAAGTCAACGGTGGTATGGGCAAGCAGATCAAAGAGTACCTCGCCCTCTTCAAAGCCTGCATCTACACTTCTCTGGAGTCGGTAATTCATCGCACGGCAGTGATCGATAATGGCATTGTAGATATACCGACATGCGAAGGGTGCGAATTCGCCGCTATCCGCCTGATACTTCAAAGCGGCACGGCAGATAGCCTCGCAACCAATGGCGTAAAAGTCATCATAGGTCAGGAGCGGACGGTTCGGAATGGAAATGCGCGTGCGGATGACCCAGTTGACCAGGTCCAAATTCTCCAGCACCAGGGCGTCTTGATAATCAGTCATGTCGAGCACCTCCTTTATGCGACACAGTTGTTTCTGGCAAGTACTTCATTGCAGAGGCGGATAAGTTCCTTGCATCGGTACTCGCTGCACATTCCAATGTGGGCATCCTTCAGACTCAATCCTAAGGAGTCCGCAAACCAGCGGTAGGCATTCTCTCGTGTCATGATCCCGGTCTGCCAGATGCGGTCAAACTTCCGGTGCGCCTGGATGCGCAGGTTCCGGAGGTCTCCGTCCGCCGGCACACCCATTGGTTTGTCGGTATTCGGGTGCGCTGCCACATAGGTGTTGCACGCGGGGTAGTTGTGACAGGCATAGAGTTTCCAATCGTTCTGGCAGTCGCGGTAGATCTCCGCTGCTGGTCTCAAGATCATGGCAGCTCCGCAATGGGGGCAGCGGAAGGGCCTGCTGCGCTGGGCTCGGGTCTTTCTTTTCTTCAAAATGATCATCTCCTTTCGTCTTCATCAAGAGTTCACTCAAAAAACAGAGGGGGTCCCCCCGTCGTCTGTCAAAATAATTTGTAAACTTTCTGTGAACGAGAAAAGAAAAAGAGCCGCGACTGAATCGCAGCTCAGGTTGTCCTTTCTATTGGACAGGGTTTGTGTTATGATGGGATAAATTACGAATACTATGTACTTTCAGAAGAAAGGATGTCGATTATATGCCTCGTTCTTCTTTCCAGAAATTGAAGATCATCTACATCATGGAGTACCTGCTGAAGAACTCAGATGAAGACCATGCCGTGACCACCAGCCAAATCATTGCCTACCTGAAGTCCCACGATATTACCGCAGAGCGCAAGACGATCTATAGTGATATTGAAGCTCTGCGGGATTTTGGCTTGGACATCATTCAGGTATCTGAGGGGAACAATCACGGCTACTATGTGGCAAGCCGCGACTTTGAACTGCCGGAGCTCAAGCTCCTCGTGGATAGCGTCCAATCCTCGAAATTTATTACCCATAAGAAGACGCTGTCCCTGATCAAGAAAATCGAGAAGCTGGCCAGTATCCACAGCGCACAGCTGCTCAACCGACAGGTATTCGTGAAGAACAGGATCAAAACGATGAATGAGTCCATCTACTATAATGTCGATGAGATTCATAATGGCATCTCAAGCAATCGGAAGATCCGGTTCCTGTATTTCGAGTATAATGTCGCCAAGGAGCGCGTGTACCGACATGGTGGAGCTTATTATGTTGTCAGTCCCTTTGCAATGACATGGGACGATGAGAACTACTACATGGTGGCCTTTGATTCTGCTGCAGGGATCATCAAGCACTACCGCGTCGATAAGATGGAAAAGATCACCGTTCTGGATGAAGAACGAGATGGTCAGGAAGCTTATGAGGCGCTCGACATGGCTGTCTATGCTCGCAAGACCTTTGGCATGTTCACCGGTGAGGAGGTCAAGGTCCATCTCCGTTTCAAAAATCATCTGGTGGGCGCCGTACTCGACCGTCTCGGGCGAGATGTGATCTTAGTCCCGGATGGAGAAGATTACTTTACAGTATGGACAGATGTGATCGTCAGCCCGCAGTTCTTTGCGTGGCTCTGCGGATTTAAGACGTCGGCGAAGGTTCTCGGCCCCGATGATGTGGTCAAGCAGATGGCAGAGCATGTCAGGTCGATCGCCGCGCAATACAAATAAAGGTGGGAGAGAAACAATGAGATCCATTTTTCAAAGTAAGGTTACCTGGTTAATAGGTCTTCTGGTCGCTGCAGTCTTATCCTTCTTCTGCATCGCCCCATATATGACTCAGCCAAGTACATACCAGAATTCACTCAACACTCTGCAAGGAAAGCAGGAAACCGTTCTTGAGTTGACAGCTGTTTCTGCAGCGGCATCAACAGCAATAACCGTGCTACCTGGTGACGTGGCTACCCCCATCGCAGATAAGCTGGCAGATCTGAGTGGTTATTTTCTAATCGTTCTTTGCGCAATCTTTTTGGAGAAGTATCTACTGACCATTACAGCAAGTGCGACATTTTATGTACTTATTCCCCTCTCCTGCGCTTTATGCGCTGCATGTATTCTTTCCTCCAAGCGATTCTTTGGTGAACTGGCTTGGAAGATCGTGTGCTTCGGCCTTGCAATCGTTCTTATAGTACCAACCAGCGTTTATGTCTCTAATGTGATTGAAGAGACGTACAACACCTCAATCAGCACAACAATAGAAGATGCCAAGCGCGTTACTGAAGAGATACAGACGGACGACAGTACAAATAACACCGAGGAAAGTTATGGGATTTCGGGGCTCTTTTCCAAAGTCACCGAAGGGATCAGCAAAGCAACGGCGAAAACCGTTGATAAGTTTAAGCGTGTGCTCAACAACATGATTGAGGCCCTTGCAGTAATGCTGGTAACCTCTTGCCTGATCCCAATCCTTGTAATCGTCTTCTTTTCCTGGCTGGTCAAGCTTATTTTCGGAATCAACATTCCGCTACCAAGCCATGATTCAATCACAAAAGCGAAACCCATGGCACATCAAAAACAGGATAACTGAAAGAAGTGCTTTTTACATAAATCATGTCAACTATTGACCAGACCCTTAAGCGCCTGCAAAAATCCACCTTCCGCGCAAAGTTTCATTTGAGCGAAAAGGACAGGCAGTACATAATGGATAGGGACATGGACACCATTCAACGTCATGCCGCCGAATTCATCCAAACGCGGCTTGCGCCGGCGATCATCCCAAATGACGGCAAGCAAACGCCAATGCGCGGGCATCCGGTATTTATTGCCCAGCACGCCTGCGCCTGCTGCTGTCGCGGCTGCTTGAACAAGTGGTATCAGGTCCCGATAGGCCGTGAGCTGACGGAAGATGAACAGAAACGCATCGTGCGGCTGCTGATGGCATGGATCGAGCGACAGCTTGCAATGGGTGCGAAATAGCGAGAAATTGAGGTGACGACTATGTCTACGATTGGAAATATTCTTTGGTTCCTATTTGGAGGATTGATCGGCGGGCTTGCCTGGGTACTGGCCGGCTGTCTTTGGTGCATCACCATCATCGGCATACCCGTTGGCCTGCAATGCTTCAAATTCGCAAGTCTCGCCTTTTTCCCGTTTGGGAAAGAAGTTGTGTATGGCGGTGGAGGCTTTTCCTTCCTCGTCAACCTAATTTGGATCATTTTCTTTGGCCTTGAGATGGCAATCGGATACTGCATTCTGGGCTGTCTCTGGTGCATCACGATCCTTGGCATTCCAATCGGAAAGCAATGCTTCAAAATGGCCAAGCTGTCTCTAATGCCCTTTGGGGCATCGGTCGTGTAATGCAATATTGTATGCGGCCGCTCCCGCATGGCCTTTTTCTGATCCGCGAAAAAAGCAACGGCTCTAATGAGAACACCCTCAATCGATTGAGGAGGATAAGACATGGGAGAGATCATCAATACGAGCACCGCTATAGAGGCTCAGCCTAACGGTGATACGGGGACATTATTGGATGTTACCCAAAGCCTCTTGGCGGATGCAAGGACTGCCCTAAACGACAGAGACGTATTAAGCGTTCCCATTGCGGAACTCTCTACACTTGGCGCTGGGGTGTCTTCGCTCATCCCTGCATTGAATACCGTTACGCAGACAACGAGCATCGCAGCAGATGGCTTCTATACCATAGCCAATGCTGGTGTCGGTGATGTCCTGAAGGCGGCAAAGAACGGAAATTTCTGGGCCTCACTCAAAACTGCGGAAGGAACATCTAAAATGGTTCAGCTGCAAAAAGCTGGGTCAATTACCGCTACCACACAGACAGCGGCAGCATTCAATCCCGCCACTATGATGATGGCGGTCGCTCTATTCTCAATTGAACAGGAGCTTGGGAAAATTGAGGATATGCAGAGGCAGATCGTCTCGTTCCTTGAAATCGAAAAGGAATCTGAGATAGAAGCGGATGTTGAAAGCCTCATGAGCATCATCAAAAAGTATAAGGATAACTGGGACAACGAGCATTTCGTCAGCGGCAATCATAATCAAGTCCTTACCTACCAGAATCGCGCACGCAAGAACATGCTTGGTTACCAGAAGAAGATCGCCGAGTCGATTGGGAAGAAGCCGCATATCGTCACGCAGGCTGGCGTGAAGCAGGCATTCACCTCTGTGGAGAAGGAATTCAAATACTACCGCTTGTCCCTTTATACATTCTCACTGTCTTCTCTCATGGAGGTCATGCTCAGCGGCAATTTCAAAGAATCCTATATTTCCGGGATTCGGGATGAACTGCAGCAGATGACGGACGCTTACCACGATTTGTTCGAGGAGAGCTCACACTATTTAGAGAAACTGAGTAACTCAGCAGTAGATGCTAATGTCATGAAAGGTATCGCCACGGCAGGAAATGCAGTCGGGAAATTCATTGGAAGTATCCCGCTCGTAAAAGAGGGGCCAGTTGATGAATTCCTTCAGGATGGCGGAACACACTTAAAGAAGAGTGCTCTGGATATGGAAAAGGATGCCGTTCACCGATTCGCTTCCATAGGCAATCCAGAGACACGGATGTTCATGGAAAAGATGGATGAGATGATCCAGATCTATAACCGTACCGAGCAAATCTGCTTCGATGATAAGAGGATATATCTATTGCCAAAGAAGCTCGCCGTTTAATTACTCAGAAGGCAGATATCACAGGAGGTCTGTTTATGCCGCTCCAGATCGTAAGAAGTGACATCACAAAAATGAAGGTTGACGCGATCGTCAATGCCGCAAACAGTTCTCTCATGGGCGGTGGCGGTGTAGATGGCTGCATTCATCGCGCCGCCGGCCCGGAACTCCTAGTCGAATGCGAAAAGCTCAATGGGTGCAAAACTGGCAGTGCCAAGATAACAAAGGGATATAAGCTGCCATGCAAATATGTGATCCATGCGGTTGGCCCTCGCTGGTACGGTGGGCAGTATGGGGAGCATGACAAGCTTGTCTCGTGCTACCAGACGTCGCTCGCGCTCGCAAAGGAGCATGGTTGCGAGTCGGTCGCATTCCCTCTGATCTCCTCGGGAATCTTCGGCTATCCAAAGGATGAGGCGCTCAAAGTAGCTATCGACACGATCAGCAGTTTTCTGCTTGAAAATGATATGATGGTTTACATCGTCATCTTTGATCGCAAGGCGTATCAGATCAGCAGCAAGTTGTTTGCGGACATCAACGCCTACATAGACGACCAATATGTCGAAGAGCATCGAGACAGCTATGCTGAGCGGATCAGCCGGCTGCATAGCCTTGCAGTGGAAGAGAGCTGCCCTATCCCCGCTGCCCCTATGGTAACAAAGGCAGCATCCCTGGACGATGCGCTGAAGCAGATCGACGAGAGTTTTTCCGAGATGCTTCTGCGTAAGATTGATGAGTGTGGCATGACGGATGCAGAGTGCTATAAGAAGGCCAACATCGATCGAAAGCTGTTCTCAAAGATTCGATCGGATAAGCTCTATAGACCATCAAAGCCTACTGTGATCGCCTTTGCGCTTGCACTCGAATTGCCGCTTGACGAATTGAAGGATATGCTCTCGAAAGCAGGATTTGCCCTGTCTCACTCCAGCAAATTTGACATCATCGTGGAGTATTTTGTCGAGCGAGGAAACTACAATGTATTCGAGATCAATGAGGCTCTGTTTGCCTTTGACCAGAGTCTCATTGGTGCATAAGGAGAACAACTTGAAAAAAACTTGGTTATTCAGGCGGCGGAAGACCGCGTGGAAATACAGCGCAACTTGTTGATAGTTTTGTCCGTGGTGCGGAGGACGCAGGAAACTGCGTAGAAGTCACATCTCTCAACAAACACGAGGTAAAGGGCTGTCTCGGTTGCAATGCTTGCCGGTATGGAAAGCCGTGTGTTCAGAAGGACAGCTTCAACGAGATTATGCCTAAGATCAAGGGCGCGGACTGCCTTGTTTTTGCTTCGCCCCTCTACTTCTGGACGGTTTCCTTAAAGCTGAAAGCGTTTATAGAACGCTTCTACTGCATAGCCGAGGAAGACCCGAATCCGCCGCTCGGCAGATATGAGAAATATCCGGTTAAAGACTGCGCACTTCTGATGACCTCTGGCGACAACTTCTTCTGGACATTTGAACAGGCAGTTTCCTACTACAAGTTTGCACTTGTCAATTATATCGGCTTCCATGACAAAGGCATGATCCTTGCTGGCTGCTGCGGTGATACAAACTGTTGACAGCAAAGCTCCTATATAGTATGATTTTATAAACTACTATATAGGAGCTTTTGTATGAAAACAAATGGCGGATTTCTTGTCACCAAAATAAAACAGCTTGGTGACCGGATTTTTGAGAAGATTCTCAGCGAAAAAAATATCGATGCGTTTAATGGAGCCCAGGGGCGT
>QWCH01002233.1_pt1 | contig 33559 bp, 32 predicted proteins | sample 1972671 | NCBI WGS metagenome assembly QWCH01 (sample SAMN09866713, study PRJNA288562) | Human gut metagenome isolate term3_stool, whole genome shotgun sequencing... | isolation source: gut | host: Homo sapiens | place: USA: California
TAAAAGTAATTTATCATAAATTTCATCTTTACTATCTATTACATTATCACCGTTTAAATCATAAGCTTTTAAAGCTTCATAGCCGTTTATTGAAGTATCATTATTAGCTTCTTGTTCTCCGAATCTTGTATTTGATATAGTATGATTTCCAAATAGTTCATTTCCATTATCTATAAGACCATTACTGTTTTTATCTAATGCTAAAAAAGCATCTCCTTTATCTATCCAGCTAGTTGCTTCTTTAAAGTTATTGTTATTATGGTCAAAGTAAGTTGTATTATTTAATTTAGTTGAAGTAATTTTATTTTTATTTAAATCTATTATGATAGGATCTACATCTTCCGGATCTTGCTTATCATCTTTGTCATCATCTATTATTTTACCGTTGCCACTTATTATTTCTTTTACTTTCAAACCCTGTGATGATTTAACCACACTTCCACTTATTGTAAATTTTTTATCTTCTTCTTTTTCTTCATTGCCTTGCCATTTATGAGTGTAGGTTAGAGTTCTTTTGTATTTAGAGATATTAAGATTATCTATTAAGTGCGGATTTAGCTTTAGTAAATCTTTTGAGTTTATTATTTTGAGCGATGGTTGATAGAGTATCTCCACTTTTTACTTTATAGAGTCCTTTAGTTCCTAAATCTATAGTTTCTCCTGCTTTTATAAGGATATTTGATAATAGGAATGAAACTTTTGGTATATAGTCAATAGCATTTCTTAATTCTAAATTTGATAATTGTTGTATGTTGTATGTTTGAGAATTAAGAGTGATTGTTTTGATTTCATCATGTTTCACAATCTCTTCTATTATAGATTTTTCTATTTCGTCTTTTTTAACTTTGTTTGTATCTATAACTTCAACATTATGTTTCTTGGAATTTATTTTTACATTATAAACTAGACTTCCTTCATTGCTTGATGGAGGTTTTCCAAAAGCATATTTTAAATCTTCCCAAAATTGTTCCAGCGTAACTTCTGAATAATATTTTTTAAGTTCACCATAGCTTGGCAATAAATTTTTTGTAGTTTCCAAAATTTCTTTTCTATATTCTTCATCGTTATATAATCTAGTATAAAATTCATCAGCATTTCTAACATAAGTATCAAAAACATCTGACATATAATCTCCAAGCGGGCTGTGTAAATTTATAGCAACCGAACCAGTTACACCATAAAAACTTCAATGCCTACTGATTTGGATTTAAAAATTTTACCAATTCCAATTAAAGTAATTGTATCTCCAACTACTTTCCCAGCTGCTTAATAAGAATTCATTCCATTAATACTATTTCTAGCATAATTTAAACCAATAGAGTGCGAGTTGATATACCAATACGACAATCCTTTTACTCCGCTTGGTGCAACAGCACTACCTATTGCCAAAATTCCATCAGCAACATTAAGCATCATATCCACAAAAGGATTGATTTCATTTTTTTTCATCAAAAACTCCTTTTAGTATTTTAAATATATCTTCTTCTTGAACCATCTGAATAAATTGTGTTTTATTTTCTATTTGTAAATTTTTAATTTTTAAATACTCAATAACTTCATTATAATCTTTTTTATTATTAAACATCAAAACTAAAAAATGTTCGTTATTAAAATGAATAATTAAATTTTTATAAAATCTCGTGAAAATTAGGCAATATGGAACATAAATTAAAATGCTAAATACAATATTATAAAGATAACCATAAATATAAAAAAATAACTCCAAAATATCTGTTTTAAATAGCATTTGAAAAAATGTTCTATGCTGATATTGATTATATCCGTATATATGACCTCTAATTAAAATATGGTTTATTTTTGTTATCTCATTGCAATTTTTGAAAATATTTTTTTCCGTTGAAATGTATGATATTTTATCATTTGAAATTTTGTAGATTGTTTTTCCATTTTTATAAGATAAAATCATTTTATAAATCATAACGCAAAGAACGATAAAGCCTATCAAGCTAACGAAGCCACCCTTAGCGTTTATTAAATCAATAATTGATAAATTTTTATCTATCATAATATAAATATACATTATAACCAGTGTTACTACTACAACACTACTAGAAAAAATTTCATCTATATTTTTAATTATTATTGGGTCTTTGTCATAATCTCGATGAATTTTACTTTGCAAATTTTCCAACTTTTACCTTTCTAAATTTCAAAAATAAACTTGAAATTCTATAAAATTTAACTTTAATTAAATATAAAAAATACTATATATAATTTAATTATTTTTATTTGTAATTTTTATAATTTACAAAATTACTATAAATTATTATTTTTGCAAATTCAATTTCAGTTAGTATCGTTTGATACTAATTTTATCAGAATTCACAAATTTAACTTAAATTCGTCATACTGAGCGTTAGCGAAGTATCTCATTATTTTTGAGATTCTTCGCTTTTTACAAAAGCTCAGAATGACATAAATTCACAAATTTAACAATTACGCATAATTATCACCCATTAAAATATGATGAATATTATTTAGTGCGTTTTCGTTCAGGGTGGCATCAATTAGAATTTTATCTTGTAAGAATTTCACTCTGCCTTCATTGATGAGCCAAGAATTTAATTTTAGTAGGTCTTTGGTTGTCATATTGTTATTTTGAGCGATTTGAGAGAAAGTATTGCCTGATTTAATTTTATATCGTCCATTTTCTTTTTCGTTTTCATCTTTGTTGTCGCCTATATCTAAGTATTCATTTGAAAATATGGTTATGTTTGAAAGCAAAAATGATGTTTGTGGGATACTATCCATGGCATTGCGAAGTTCTAAATTTGAGAGTTCTTTTATGTTGTAGGTTTGGGAGTTTATGGTTAGGGTTTGGATTTCGTCGTGCTTCATAACAGCCTGTATGATTTCTTTTTCTTCTTCTTGTTTTGAAATATCTGCTTTGATTATTATTTCTTTTGGCTTATTAGATGCAAATTGTATTTCAAAATCCATTGTTCCAAATGCAGGTGGTGGAGAAAACAATTTTTGATAACCATTTACTATATCTATTGCGGATACATTGCCATCGCCATCTGGGTCAAAATAATCTACAAAATTCATCAAACCATTATTTATTAAACCATTTTTAACTTTATTAAAGAAATCGTCATTTGTAATAATTTCATCATAAAATCTATCTGCGTTCGCTACATAGGTATTAAATAAAATAGTGGTTATCGTTCGGATTTGTTACTTGATTTTTAAATAAATCAACTCCACCCGACCAAAATGTCATAGTTGTAGAAGCTATTTTATTATCTATCAAAGCACTTCCTGCACTAACAGCACCCATTGCCAAATTATACATTTGTTCTACTGCATTTTTTTGCAATCTCAACTGCCGTTAAAGAGCTATTATTCTCATTGTTTGTTGTGTTATTGTTTTGTGTAGTATCACTCATGCTATCTCCTTTTTAAATTTTATTATCAATGTTTGACTATAAGTCCAAATTTTAATCTAAACTAAAAAATCTCCTAAGTTTCTTTTTGAAAGTATCTTTTGGAATTTCTATATCGTTAAAATCATCGCTCCAAATTTCATTTTTGTCTTGAAACCAGCCGTCATTTTGAATATGTGGGATAAATTCCGTCTTGTTTTCTACTTCAATATTTAATGATTTAAAATATTCTAAAAGCTCGTTATATTCTTTCGTTGAATAGACATTTACTAAAAGATAATTTCTATTTTTGCACCTAATGACAAAATTCTTTTTAAGTAGCCAAAGTGGTTCACCGCTCTTTTTTAATTTATAAATTTTATATGGCAAAACAAAAATCAAATATAAAACCAAATGCTTCATATAAAGCACAATTTTACCAATATGAACGCCTATGCTCGATTTTTTGTATAGCTCATAAGGTGTGAAATAATGAAATCTGCCGTAATTTGACTGCAATTCGCAAACCACGCAAAAATACACCTTTTCTAAATTTAATGCAGGATTTGGAATACCTTTAAAATTTTTACTAATAAGATTTGTTTTTTTTATAATTGAATCAAAGAATTGAAAATTTAAAAATGAATTAATGTCTTTATTTGTAAATTCAAAGTAACTAGGATTTTCTCTTTGATATTTATGATTTTTTATTGTGCTTAATATTAAATAAATTAATACATATACTCCTACCAATTCTGCTAAAATTTCTATCTCCAATCTAACTACATTATGTTTTGTAATAATGCAATATCCAATCACTATAAAACAAATAAAACATAAAAGTAAATAATACGATAGTGCAAAATATACAGAATAATTTTTTATAATAAGTGGTTCTTTGTCGTAGTCTCGTTTTCTCATTTTATTCCTTTTTATAAATTTTCCTTGCAAATTCAAATCCCGGTCAGTATCTCCGATACCAAATTCTTTAAATTCACAAATTTAAATCTAGGCAACTAGACTTAAATTTGTGAATTTATTTGAATTTGCATTTGGTAAAATATCATTTTTGACTAAATCTATATAACTATCATACAAATTTGCAGCAACAATTTTTGCTTCTTTTTCTTCTTTATCTCCGAGTGAAATTACCGTAACTTTACCAAACGCATGGTATGCACCAGCAGTGACAACAGCCATAAACCAAGCAAAATGGTTATCCCAGTTTTCAGCCAGTATCGCACTAGTTATGCCAAAAGCAACAGCATTCCCGTATGTCTCAGTTGAACTTTGTGCCACTGTTTTTGCCAAAGCACCGTTTATTTCTATAAAATAAGTTCGAATTTTATCATCGCTATCTTCTGCTTTTACTACAATATTTAGGGCATCTTTTGTGGCGCCATTTAGGTCGCACAAATGTGTTCTAAATTCTAGTAATTTTACTTTTTCGCCAAGTGGCAAAGTTTGCAATAAATCTGTTGATTTACATATTTTATCTATCTCATTAAACAATTTTTGTTCTACTGTGTTACTCATTTTTGTTCCTTTCATTTTGAGTTTCATTAAATTTAAAATTTATAATTTCCAATAGCTTCTGATTATATTTGGATTTGATGATATTTTGCATTACAGAATTTTGTATATATCTATCATATCCGTCTTTTAAATAAACATATATTTTTTCGTGTTTGTGAGAATTATTTTTATCCAAATAATATAATTTTTTACCAGAGCAGTCATTTTTATCAATACAACTTCGCTCATATTTTTCAAACATTGCATTGAAATAAAAATCACTTAAATTTAGCATTATCTCCAATAAACTATCTTGCATTTGAAAATTTTCTAAATTCCCATAAGGCAATCGCCCAACCATTTCATAAATTTCATCGATTAAAATTTGCAATTTTTCGGAGTTTAAATTTGTATATTGCATACTTTTATCGTCATTATATGCAAGTCCGTAAATTTCATCATACAGCAAACGCCACCAAATAATATCATCAATACTATCTTTTGGTAAATTTTCTTTTCCTTTGCTAAAATGATAATCCATTTTTGAAAAAAGCTGTTTCATCAAAAAATTATCGTAACTAGCGTATTTATGCAGTTTTGAAATGTAAATTTTATATTTCATTGCTTTTATAAATTCTTGCGTAGATTCCGAATTTTTGGTCATTTCGTGTGTGTAGTCTTTTTGCAAAGAGTGGTTAGTTTGAATTATTATTGTAGCTACGTTAAACGCAATAATTATAGCTAATGCAAAAAATAAACCAAATAAAATTTTTATAATTCTTTTTTTGTTGATTTTATTTTCCAAATTCTTTCCTTTATTCCGATACAAAGCCGATATTATTTAAAAAAACAATCAAACTTAAATTTGATTGTTTTAACCTTTTGCCAAAAACACCAATACTGAATAAATCATTACTTTCCTTTAAAAATAAATTTCCTTGCAAATTCAAATTCAGGTCGTATCGTTTATCTACGATACAAAATTCTGTTTTTGAATTTACAAATTTAAATCTACGCAACTAGACTTAAATTTATAAACTCAATATTATCCCCACCATTAGCATCTATTAAGATATTTTCAGCGTTACTATCGCCGATTAGGGTGTGGTTTTTATTGTTTAGCTCACTTTCGCTAAGAGTGGTATCTACTAGAATTTTGTTTTGTAAGAATTTCACTCTGTTTTCATCAAGTAGCCACGGGTTTAGTTTTAATAAATCTTTTGTAACCATACCATTATCTTGGGCGATTTCTGAGAGTGTGTCACCTGATTTTATGGTATAAATTCCTTTGCTTCCTAAGTCTATCTCTTCACCTACTTTGATGAGTATATTTGAGAGCAAGAAAGATACTTTTGGGATATAATCTAGTGCATTTAAAATTTGTAAATTTGAGAGTTCTTTTATGTTATAGGTGTGAGAATTTATAGTGATTTGCTCTAAATTTTCCCCGCCTATTTTTAGTGCCATATCCAAACCATTTTTAATACTCTCATCATCTTTTGTATCTAGTGAAATTTGCATTTGTTCGTAATTAACCGTAATTTTATCTTGCGTTAGCTCGTTTATGAATACACCCTTTTTACAACCAAATTCAGACGGAATAGTAGCTTTATTATCTACAAATGCAAATGGGTTTGTGCTTCCGTCAGGGCAAGTAAGGCTTAATTCATCGTTTGTAAATTTATAGTGAGTGCCGTCTTTGTCGTATTCTAAAACCATATTGTAGGTATCGACAACGACTGTTTTTAGTGTTTTATAAAAGTCGTCGGAGTGCAAACCGCCAACTACTGACCCCAAGACAGAACTAGCGACTGTCCCAACCACTGTTCCTACTGGACCAAATACAGAGCCAACTACACCACCTATAATGCCACCAATTCTTGAAGCTCCCCATTCGAGAACTCTCGGTGCTAAAATTTCGTCCAAACTTTTATCTGGGTTCATCTTTTTATCAAATGCGGCAGTAAATATACCATCGGAAACTTCAAACATAAGATTTAATCTTTGTCCTACCAATCTCATAACGGCAGAGCCATATTCTTTTTTCATTTTATCACCGATTTCTTTGGTGATTTGACCTGTGGCTATTTTTGCATCGACTGCCTTATCGTAGTTGTCAGCCATTTGTTTTAAAACAGCTTCTGGCAATGAACCATTAAAAGCCATATAGCCACTAAAAGCCGAAAAGGCAACTTCATCACCTGTAATGTTTTGGTCGTAAAATACATATTCTACGCCATTGATTGTAACTTCTTGCATAGTTTATCCTTTATTAGAAAATTTGCTTATAATTAAATTTATATTACTTTGTATCTTATTTAATTGTTCTGCCGTTAGGCTAGAAATCGTTATTGTGGAAACAATGCTAAATTTACCCGATTTAAAAATTATTACCAATCCGGTAACACCACAATACATATTTGAAACTATTCTATCAATTTGCCTAGATGTTAAAATTGATTTTAACCCGATTATGTCCTTATAAATAATTTTATCTTCATAAATTTCAACATAATCAAAAAATATTACAGAATATAAAATTTTCAAAACTAGCAAAGAAATATATACGCAAACAATGTTTAAAATTATGCTAAAAATCGAAATATCTAAAACAAAATTTGGGATAGCAAAAATTATCGGCATACAACAAATTAACAAATAAATAAATAAGTCAAAAGCCACGCACAATGGCTTTCTCTTATCTAATCTATAAAGCAATTTTGGTTCGTTTTTATTTTCTAAATTCTTAATATCGAATTCCGAATTTCCTTTTAACTTTTCCAATTTTAATCCTTTTTAAAAATTTATTTTTTTGTCAAATTTAAATTCAGGTCGTATCGTTTATCCACGATACGAAATTCTGTTTTTAAATTTGCAATTTTGCTTCAACCTTGTCATTGCGAGATTTACGAAGTAAATCGAAGCAATCCAGTAAAAACGGCGAAGCCGTTATTAAATGCAAATAAAAACGCCTTACGGCGTTACTAGATTGCCACGAAATGCTTCACATTTCTCGCAATGACACCTTAATGTAAATTCAAATTCGGTCAGTATCATTGATACTGAATTTATTAAATTTACAATTTTGCAAATTTGCGTTATGGTTACTTAACCACTGGCGATTGCCACGAAACGGCTACGCCGTTTCTCGCAATGACAGATTTAACAAATTCACAAATTTAAACTTACTTTTACGAATTTACGCAACAAGTAAATTTAAATTTGTAAATTTGTTATCATCTCCGTCATCACCATCAACATTATCATCGCCGTTTCCTGCATATATAATATCATTACCATTTCCTGCGTGAATAATGTCATCTCCGCTTAAAGCGTCAAATTCATCATCGTTTGGAGTTAGATAGAATGTATCATTCTCGTCTGTGCCTAGTAGTGGAGCGTTTTTTAGGATTTCATTTAAATTCCACTCTGAACTATCTTTAAATATAATCTTTTCGATAGGATTGTTTGTGTTTGCATTTGTGTCAAAGAAATTTTGGTTTATGGAATTTGATGAGTTATTATTTTTATTAAAATTTAAATTTTTATCTTTTAAATTTGTATTTTGATTATTTACAGTTTTATTATTGTCTAAAGTTTGAGAATTTAAATTCTCTTTGGAATTTTGCTTTTGTTTGTGAAGTCTATCCAGCGCTTCTTTTATTTTTTTATATTTTTCATCATCCTGCATTTATTGCCTTTGAAATTAGTCTATATCTTTTATACTTTATCTTTAAATATATTCTATTTTTCTCAAACTTTTTAAATTATTTCGGTGTGAATAAAGAGAAGTATATTCGCGCTTTTTGCAAGAGCTTGATCAAAAAATCATATAATTTTCAAAATTTTTTAATTAAAATATATGCGGCAAATTTTTGCAAACAAATCACATTATATAAAAATGCGTTTTCTGACGGCTTTTTATGGCGGATTTTAAAACCGAATTTAGTCAAAATTTAGAAAATTTTGCTAACCTTACGGGCAAAAAATTAGCAAAAAAAAGGATAATTTTGAAAAGTATAATTTTTACAATCCTGCTTCTTGGGGTTGGTTTTTATTTTTACGGTATCAACTTTATGGCGACCGTTTTATCTATCTCTTTTCTGATATTTTTTCACGAATTCGGACATTTTATCGTCGCAAGACGGCTTGGTGTAAAAGTAAATGTTTTTAGTGTCGGTTTCGGCGAAAAAATTTGGGCGAAATCATGGCGCGGCACGGAATACCGGATAAGCGCGATTCCGCTTGGAGGATATGTCAGTTTAAAAGGACAAGAAGATTTGAAACCTGAACTGAAAAATTTTGATAGTGACAGCTATAATTCAAAAAGTCCGTTTGAGCGTATTTTGATACTTTTTGCAGGACCTTTTTTTAATATTTTGTTGGCATTTTTAATTTACATTGCACTTGGATTTATCGGTGTTGAAAAACTTGCACCTAAAATAGGTCATATAGCAGAAAATTCAGCTGCAGCTACCGTAGGACTAAATAAAAATGATGAAATTTTAAGTATAAACGGTGAAAAAGTGCAAGAATGGGATGATATCGCCAAAAACGTGGCATTAAAACCTTTAAATTTGGAAATTTTACGAGATGGGAAAATAATAAATGTAGTTTTAACGCCAAAAATTGGTGAAAAATTAAATATCTGGCGAGAAAAAATTCAAACGCCACTGATCGGAATTTCGCCAAACGGTGAGTTTGTAACGATTTATCACACAGGAATCAGCTCTTTAAAGTTTGCTTATTTACAAACGATTGAAGCTTCGAAACTCATTGTGATTGGACTTGAAAAATTTGTAAGCGGTGCAGTTTCTCCAAAAGAAATGGGCGGAATTGTCGCGATTACGGACATCACGTCAAAAGCTGTAAGTTTTGGAATTTCGCCGCTTTTACTTTTAATCGCTCTAATTTCAGTGAATCTTGGAATTTTAAATTTATTTCCGATTCCTGCACTTGATGGCGGGCATATATTTTTTAATCTTTATGAGCTGATTTTTAGGAAACCTGTCGGTGAAAAATTTTTTACACGTGCTACATATGCCGGTATATTTTTACTTTTTGCGTTAATGATTTTTACTGTTATAAACGATTTTTTTAGAATTTTTGGAGTATATGAATGAAATTAAGTGAAATTTCGGATAGAATTGAAAAAGCGCGAACAGGCGCTAATATATGGGAAAATGTTAAACTTTTGGCGGTTAGTAAAAATGTGGATACAAATGCGGTTGAAAATCTTTTTTCGCAAGGTCAAATGGATTTTGGCGAAAACCGCGTGCAGGAATTAAAAAGAAAATGCGAAATTTTGGTAGATTTACCGCTAAAATGGCACTTTATCGGCACATTACAAAAAAATAAAATAAATCAATTGATTACGTTAAAGCCTGTTTTATGGCAAAGTTGCAATAGTTTCGAACTTGCAGTCGCGGTTGATAAAAGGCTTGATTATCGCCTTGATACTTTGCTTGAAATAAACGTTGCAAATGAAGATTCGAAAAGCGGAATTTCAGCGGATGAGGCTATAGATACTTACAGAAAAATCAAAGCCGAATGTAAAAATTTAAATTTAGTAGGCGTGATGAGTATAGGCGCTCATAGCGATGATTTAAAGGAGATAATAAAAAGTTTTGAGCTAACTTATAAAATTTTTGAAAATTTACAAAAAAACAGCGCTGCGATTTGTTCGATGGGAATGAGTGCCGATTTTGAAACCGCGATAAAATGCGGCTCAAACATGGTAAGACTCGGTAGAATCTTATATGCTTGAAATTTTAATCTATGATAAAAATATCATTTGATTTTTTAAAAATATAAAATTTATAAGTTGTGTTTTTAAAAAAAGTGCAGAAATTTATAATTGCCAGTTTGACAGCGATGCCAATTTTAAAGGCTGTATTTTTAAAAAGAGCTGATTTTTAATTAAAGCTGATTTTTCAAAATAAAATAAATTTATAGTAAAACTGCAATTTCTTCAAATGTAAAATTTAAAGATAATACGCATTTTTATTGATTACATTTTTAGAATGTTTTGTAGATTTTAGCGGAAGTGAATTTTATAAAATCACTTTAGTCCAAGGTGTAAATTTTAAAAATATTATGAATTTTTCAAGCACCGTTTTTAACAATTTTTTCAAAATAAATTTTATAAATTCAGATTTTAAATGTATAAATTTTAAAACAATTAAAAAAATATCATAAGGCAAATATAATCAAATCTAATTATGCTGTAAAAAAACGTTTTAGCTTGATCTGATGGTAATTTAAGGCTTTAAATTTCATAAATTAAAACTTTATGTCTGAGAAATAGAACTTGAATATAAAGCTGAAAAATAAAAAAATATTTACATTAATAAATTTTACTATGCTTCATTTAGAAAAAATAAACGAACATAATACTGATTTTCAAGAATTTTAAATTTTTATCATTTGTATAATTGTCGTTTTTTAGGTAATACTTTTTATTTTAAATTGCGATTGTTTGATAAAGTTTTAATATCCTTTAACTTTATTTTTTCAGCTGATTTTATAACTTGTAAAAATGAAAACTTGCATAATTTTATGGTAAGCCAAGATAAAAAATTAGCTGAAATTTAACGTGAAATTTATTATTAAGATAATTGAAACTGTGAAAATTTTTATGATTATATTTCAAAAATTATTAAAAAATATGAAATAAAATAAAAGTTGCAAGAAATTAAGTTTATTTATTCGATAATGTTTTATTCCGTTTTGTATTTTTTACAAAATACGGCGCGTATAAATTATATAATAGCTTTTCAAACGCTTAAGGCGTGAAATTCACGCCTTAACATTGCTATTTGATAGCTATTTTCTTGCTTTCTTTTGCTTCAACTTTCGGAATAAAAATTTCTAAAATTCCGTCTTTTTGTTCGGCTGTAATTTTATCGGTGTCAATATCGGTATTTATCGTAAAACTTCGCTCGAATTTACCGAAATAACTTTCGGTTCTTTGATAGCCGTTTTCTTTTTTCTCATTTTTAAACTTTCTCTCGCCCGAAATTGTTAGCATATTTTTGTCAAGTTCTATATCGACATCTTCTTTTCTGACGCCCGGTAAATCCACCTCTATATAGTATCCGTTATCATCTTCTCTTGTATTTACAAGCGGAGCGAAAACGCCGTTTTTCTCAAATGACGGGAAATTAAAGAAGTCGTCATTCAATGCCTTTAAGTTAAAAAATGGTTTGTAAGTTGAAATTTTCATCTCAAATCCTTTCATAAGTTTTATTAAAAAAATTGAGTGTATTATACTCAATTTTTATCATTTTGTCAAGTATTTATTAGCACTTTATATATAATAGTGCTAATAAGTTTATAAAATTTAGTAAATGTTTGATTTAAAAAATCCTAAATTTCATAAAACTTTAAGATGGCTTTAAATGATAATAAGATAAAATCACGTCTAGTTCTTTTGTTGTAAAAAAGACGATTCCGGTAAAAAAGAGGTATAAAAAATGAGCGATATTATCGCATATAAAGTAGATGGTGAGATTGTCGATACACAAAGTTTCAAATCTTTAAAAAACGTTAAAAATGCTGAAGAAATTTATTTTGATAATAGCGAAGACGCTTTAAAAGTTATTCGCCATTCGTGTGCGCATCTTATGGCACAAGCTATTTTGGCACTTTATCCAAATGCCAAATTTTTCGTAGGTCCTGCGATTGAAGACGGATTTTATTATGATTTCAGAGTGACGAAAGAAAACGGCGAAAAGCTTGGAAAAGAAGATTTGCCGGCAATCGAAAAGAAAATGAAAGAATTTATTGACGTCAAAGAGGAAATAGCTAAAATTTGCAGCACAAAAATCGAAATAGCAAATGAATTTAAAAATGATGATTTAAAACAGGAAGTTTTAAAACGTATTCCTGATGGTGAAGTAAGTGTTTATAAGCAAGGTGATTTTAAAGATATTTGCCGCGGTCCTCACGTACCGAATACAAAATTTTTGCGATTTTTTAAACTGACTCGCGTAGCCGGCGCTTATCTTGGCGGAGATGAAAAACGCGAAATGCTAACTCGCATTTACGGTACGGCTTTTGCCGATAAAGAAAATCTGAACGAATATTTAAGAATTTTGGAAGAGGCAAAAAAAAGAGATCATAGAATAATCGGTAATGAAATGAAACTTTTTACATTCGATGATCAAATCGGTGCAGGACTTCCTATTTGGCTTCCAAACGGTGCAAGAATGCGCTCAAAACTGGAAAAAATACTTTTTGGCGTTCATAGACGTCGTGGATATGAGCCTGTTCGCGGACCTGAAATTTTAAAAGCAGATGCTTGGAAAATTTCAGGACACTATACAAATTATAAAGAAAATATGTACTTTACAAAAATTGATGAGCAAGAATATGGTATAAAACCGATGAATTGTGTCGGACATATAAAAGTTTATCAAAGTGAAATTCGTTCTTATCGCGACTTGCCTCTTAAATTTTTTGAATACGGTGTTGTTCATAGACATGAAAAAAGCGGTGTAATGCACGGACTTTTTAGAGTACGCGAATTTACACAAGATGACGCGCATATTTTTTGTATGCCAAGTCAAATCAAAGAAAATGTGCTTGAAATTTTGGATTTTGTCGATAAAATAATGAAAAATTTCGGTTTTAGTTATGAAATGGAAATTTCAACAAAACCTGAAAAAGCAATAGGCGATGATAAAGTATGGGAAATAGCTACAAATGCGCTTAAAGAAGCGCTTGATGAAAACGGCTTTAAATACGGAATCGATGAAGGTGGCGGTGCATTTTACGGACCTAAAATCGATATTAAAATAACCGATGCTTTAAAACGAAAATGGCAATGCGGCACAATTCAAGTTGATTTTAATTTACCGAGCCGTTTTGATTTGGGATATATTGATGAAAATAATGAACGAAAACAACCGGTTATGCTTCACAGAGCAATATTAGGAAGTTTTGAAAGATTTATAGGTATTTTGATAGAACATACCGCTGGCGAACTTCCATTTTTCATTGCGCCAACAGGAGTTAGTATAATTCCTATAAATGACGCACATCTTAACTATGCAAAAGAAGTTCAAAAAGCTTTGGCAAATTTGGAAGTTGATAGTGAAATTTTAAGTAAAAACGAAACTCTAAATAAACGCATTCGTACAGCCGAAAAAGGACGGGTGCCAATGATTTTAGTTTTGGGAGATAATGAGGTAAAAAATAGAAGCGTGGCTCTAAGAGATCGCAGAGCACGTGCTCAGTCGAACTTATCGCTTGATGAGTTTTTGGAATTTGTAAAAAATAAACTAAACGAGGTGAATTTTTGAGTAAAGGAAAAGAGGTTTTTTTAAACGAAGACATTAGAGCCGCAGAGCTTCGTTGTATAGGTGATGACGGCAAAGCATACGGTATTTTACCAAGAGAAAAAGCGCTTGAAGTAGCGTATCAATCGGGACTTGATTTGGTTTTGATAGCTCCAGATGCAAAACCGCCGGTAGCAAAAATTATGGATTATAAAAAATTTTGCTACCAACAAGAAAAAAAGCTGAAAGAGGCTAAAAAAAAGCAAAAAGTCATTGAAATAAAAGAGATTAAATTTTCCGCTAAAATCGCACAAAATGATGTAAATTATAAAATCAAACATGCAAAAGAATTTCTAGATGATGATAAACATGTCAAACTCCGCGTTTTTCTAAAAGGACGTGAAATTGCGACGCCTGAAATCGGCGTAAATCTTTTAAATAAAATTTGGGATGAGTATTTTGAAGGAAATGCAACCAAAGAAAAAGAACCGATTATAGAAGGCAGATATGTAAGCATGCTTGTGACTCCAAAAAAAGTGTGAGACGCTTATTTTTTAATTATCAAATTTTGAGAAAAATGATTTTTAAGTCGTTTTTCTCACGCCCATAGTAATTAAAAAAATTATTATAAATTATAAAATTTAAAAAATGGCATAATTTATAATAACAAAATGTCAGTTTATTCGTAAAAATTTAAATTCATTTTAATCTTCAATTCTGCTAGCTTGAGACTAAAGTATTTTTATTTAAATGTTTAGATTATTGATTTTACAACAAAATTCGCTTGAAATTTATGTAAATTTCTTAAACATATTGCGTTTTTTTAAGTTTATTTTATCAAACAATAAATGATTTAAAAATTTTACTTATTTTTTATATAAAAACAGACATAAATTTTGTTTATATAACAAAATCACTAAATATTTATTAACTTTATTATAAAAAATTAAAAATTAGAGTATTTCTAGATGGATATTTTTTATCTTTCGGCACAATTTCAACAAAATAAATTTATGTAAAAACTTGGGACAACATAAAACTTAAAAAATAGAGTTAAAAATGTTATTTAAAAAAGCTTGGCTTTTTTGTGATAACTGTAATAAATTATGAAAGAAGCATAAAAAAACTAAAAAATAGTTAAAATTTAACTGATGCCATATTTACAAAATATCATTAAATCAGTAGCAGTAAAAAACTACCAAGCATATTATAATTGCAGGCAAACCTATTTGTCTACTGAAACTTTTGAAATTTTAACTTATATTAAAGTTCAGTGAAATTTATTTAAATTATAACTTCAGAAATCACTAAACCCCAACTTATAACTGCCAAAATTATACTCAAACACACAGCCGATGAAGCCGTATCTTTTGCAATCTTTGCAAGAGGATTAAAATCCGGCATTACCATATTTACAATACTTTCTATAGCCGAATTGATACATTCTAAAATAAAAATTAAAACAATAACAAAAATTAAAAACAAATGCTTGCTCAAACTGATATCCAAAAAAAATGAAATAAAAATAAAAATCGTTCCTAAAACAACTTCAATCTTAAAACTTACTTCATTTTTTATCATCCACGCAAGACCATCCAAGGCATATTTTGTATTTTTAAAAAAATTATATTCAGGTTTCAAAATTTTTCCTTTTCGTTAATAATATCAAAAAAATTTTAAGGAAAAGCTGTAAAATTCATAATTTCAAAAATATATAACTAAAATTTTACAAATTCGCCATTTTCTATTTTAAAAAGAGCAGGGGGCCAATTTAACGCATGATCTTTAATTTTATTTTTAAAAATGCTTTTGTGTTTTAAATTTATAAAACCGTTATAAAAATAATCAAGTCCAATCATCGATGAATAGGCAATCCAGTCATATTTTAGATTGATATTGAATACATTTGCAAAATTTTCTATTGTTGGCGGAATTTCATCATCAATCGAGTTTGCAATAATTAAATTTTTAGTTATTTCGCCATAATTTAAAATTTCCGGCGTAAAGTTTATCTGTGTAGAAAGGATAAGTTTTTGATTTTGTAAATTGTCAAGTATGATTTTGGCATTATACGGTGCTAAATTTAGCACAATACCGGAATTTTGCGGTACTTTATCAAGTTCTTTTAAAAACGTGAAATCAAAATTTGAGCTGCGTAAAATTTTGACAGGTTTAATCTCATCGGCAAAATATTCATTTAAAATTTCACTTATATAATTTGTGTCGCTTATAAAATATATAGGCTTTTTTGCGATTTTTGAAAGCGTTTTCGTTTGAGAGCGGTAATCGATTCCGCCGTATATAATGTTTCCGAAACTTCCAAAACTTTTAGGCAAAGTAGGAATATAATAAAATTTTCCAAAAACGGCATTTTCATCTATAAATTTTGCTCCTTTTGAGCTTACTGACGCTATTATTATAGAAGCTCCATCTTCGTTTATTTCGTCCAACGCTTTTTGTAAAGAGCTTTCATTTTCGTCGCCGCAATAATAAACTTTTGCATCCATTTCCAAATTATTACTTAAAATGTAGGCAAAAATTCCGTTTTTTACACTTTCACCGTAAGATCCGACAGTTATTTCAGGTATCAAAATCGCTATTTTGTTATTTGTTTGAAATTTCAAGCTGTCATCTATAATCCACGATTTTTGTGAAATTTCAGTTAAATTTTCTTCATTAAAATCTTCAGCTTTTATAAATGCAAAAGCCAAAAATAAAAAAACAAAAAATCTCATAAACTTTTTTCCGCTTTTTTAAGATCTGCTTTAAAAAGTTCTATTTTGCTTGGATTTAACGCGATAAAATGCATATCGAAAGTCGGCATAAACTTTACATCTCCATCCATAAACATAGAGCCGTGAATTAGTGAAATATCTGGCATTTGTTCATTTCTTAACACGATTTTTGAAACTATTGCTCCAAAAAGCAAAACGATTTTCGGTTTTACCAGTTTAATTTCATCAAAAATATACGGACTGCAATTTACAATAGTTCGCATACTTATATCATTTGGAGCAGGGCATTTTATCAAAAAAGTCGTGTAAATTTCATGAGAACTTAATTTACATTCGTCAAACAGCTCAAGAATTTTTTTTCCGAAATTTCCGCTGTAAATTTTGCCGTTTTTTTCATCGGCTTCGCTTGGACTTAAAAAAATAGCCATTATTTCACTGCTTTCGCTTCCTTGTGGCAAAATATCGGAACTTTTTGATTTGCATAGTTCGCAAAGATTGCAGACTTTTATTTCTTTCATCATTTCATCCAAATTATCGAAACTGAACTCCGGTCGGTTTAGCAAAAAACACTCATCTATGTAATCGTAGCCAAAAAGTTTGTAATAATAAAGTCTGTAAATAAGTGAATTGTTATTCATTTTTTTGCTGTAAAACCTCTGTCAAAGCCTGCCAAATCTTTGTAAAATTGTGCTTTAAAGCCGTTTTTTACGAGCTCTTTTTTTAAAATTTCTTTTTGATCATATCCTATTTCGCAAGCTAAAAATTTAGTGCGATTTGCACTTTGATTTATTAAATTTATTAAAATTTCACTTCCGTTTTTTCCGCCTATCAGTGCAGTTTCAGGTTCTTTTAAAACATAATCGTCAAGCGGATAATCTTGCGCGATATAAGGAGGATTTGAAACGACAAGATCGAAATTTCCTTTAACATTTTCAAATAAATCGGAAATTTTAAAATCAATTTCAACACCATGAAATTTGGCATTTTTAATTGCCGTTTTTAAAGCTTTTTTGCTTATATCTACGGCCAAAATTTCAGCATCTTTTATATTTTTTTTAAGCATAATGCTTATAATTCCGCTTCCTGTGCCGATTTCTAAAATTTTAGGCGCTTTAAAATTTTTTAAAATTTCAAGTGATTTATTTACTAGAATTTCCGTTTCAAATCTTGGAATAAGAACGCTTTCATCCACAAAAAAAATTTCTCCAAAAAACTCAACTTCATTTGTGATGTAAGCAAGCGGTGTAGCGTTTTGAAATTTTTCTATAAACTCCCAGAATTTTGAGTTGTCATCAAGCTCTTTATCAAGATTTAAAATCAGATCCGTATCGCTAAATTTCCTGTCAAATTTTAAAATTTCGCGTGCCGTAACTTTTGAGTTTATACGAGCACTTGCGATTTTTAAAGCGTCAGCGATTCTCATTTAGCTCTTGTATCCGCTCAAAAAGGCTCGGATGTGAATTATAAACGGCTGAGTATAAAGGATGAGCAAGCGGAAAAGATTTATTTTCGCTGCCAAGTTTTTTAAGAGCGGAAATCATATCGTCGGCACTTTGTGAATTAGCGCCGAAATTATCCGCGCCGAATTCGTGCGAGCGGCTTATTTTAGCAATTATCGGCTCTAAAAATGTTTGTAAAATCGGCAAAAATAAAATCATAAAAATCAGCAAGCTTGCGCCGTTTGAAAACAAACCGATACTGTTTAAAATATCAAAATTTAAATTTCCGAAAACACCAAAAATTATGGCAAAAACAAAAAATTGAAGCACAATGTTTTTTAAAATATCGCCGTGTTTGAAATGTCCAAGTTCGTGTCCAAGTACAGCTAAAATTTCATTTTGTGTGAGTTTTTGAATCAAAGTATCAAAAAGCACAACTCTTTTAGTCGTTCCAAATCCGCCAAAATAAGCGTTTAATCTTTTATCTCTTTTGCTTGCGTCAATTACAAAAACACCACTGCTTTTAAAGCCGCATTTTTGCAAAAGTCCTTCAATTGACGTTTTTAATTCGCCGTTTTGCAAAGGCGACATTTTGTTGAAAATCGGTGCTATTAAAGTCGGATAAATCAAACTGACGATTAAAACTAAGATAAAACTTAATATAAATCCGTAAATCCACCAAAATTTTCCTAAATTTTGAATACAAAATAAAAGTGTAAAAATTACGATTCCGCCAAAAATCAGGGTTAAAACAAATGATTTGATACTGTCTTGTATAAAAATTTTTGGTGTGATATTTGAAAAGCCGAGTTTTTTGTCTTTATAAAATTTCTCATAAATGCTTAAAGGAAGTGATAAAATCGCGCCGCATATCAAAAATGCTAAAACCAAAAGTGTTTCGTTTAATAATTCATTTTGAAAAATTCCAAGGTTAAAAATGAAATTTTGTAAAATTTTAAGACCTGTCAAAAGCCAAAAAAGTGCTATAAGAAATTCATAAAAATACGAGAAAATTTGAAATTTCTGATTTATTATCGCCACATTTGCAGCTTTTTTATAATCCGTTTCATTTAAAACTACAGCCGGTTCGTTAATTTTCGCTTTTACAAAATTTAGTTGCAAAATAGCTAAAATAAGGCGATAAAGTGAATAAATAGCATATAAAAAAATTAGTAAATACAACATTTTTAGCCTTTGTTAGCTTCCATAAGCGACAAAATTTCAAAATATTCGTTTTCCATTTGATTTAGTGTTCCTTTTTTCTCTTCAAGTTCTTCAAATAGCGGTTGAAGACCTAATTTTTGATAGATTTCAGGTGTAGAAAGCGCGTGATTCAGCTCTTTTATGCGCGTTTCAAGTTTTTCTATTTTATCCGGATATTCGTTTAAAATTTTATTTTGTTTGTAGCTGAGTTTAAAATCAGAACTTTTTTGTTTAACTTGTTTTTCAGTGTCTTGAACGTTTTTTTCGAAATCGTCAATCTCTTTCATTTCATCTTCTATTTCAAGATATTCGCTGTATTCAAGATGTGATTGTTCGATTTTACCGTTTCCTGCAAATATCCAAAGTTTGTTTGTGATTTTATCTACAAAATATCTATCGTGGCTTACGATAAGTACCGCGCCGCTAAAAGATAGCAGATAATCTTCCAGAATATTGATTGTAGCGATATCCAAATCGTTTGTCGGTTCGTCCAGAATTAAGCAGTCGTGTTCTTCTGTAAAAAGTTTTGCAAGCGCCAGACGATTTTTTTCTCCACCGCTTAAAGTAGCCACCGGCTTATCCAAAAATTCTTTTGGAAAAAGGAAGTTTTTAAGATAGCCGTAAACGTGCATATAATGTCCTCTAACCATAATATGGTCGCCGCCGTTCGGGCAAAAAATTTCTATTAAACTTTTATCATCGCTGATATTTGTTCGTTGTTGATCGAAATATCCGATTTTTAAGTCGCCTATTTTTATTTCGCCGCTATCAATTTTGTTTCTGCCGAGAAGAATTTTTAAAAGCGTGCTTTTTCCAAGACCGTTTGCGCCTACAATACCTATCCGTTCTCCTTGTAAAACTCGTGCGCTGAAATTTTCTATAAGAGTCTTTGAAAAAATTCTTTTTGTTATATTTTTTAATTCAAAAAGCATTTTTTTGCGGTTTTCACCGCCGGTTCCGCCTTTATTAAAGCTTTTTACTGCGCGTTCAAGTTCAAGTTTTACACGGCGAATCGTGCCGGGATTTTTTTTGGCTTCTTCCCGCATTGCAAAAATTCGTTCTTTACGTCCCTCGTTTCGTTTGAGACGAGCTTTTACACCTCTATGAAGCCATTCTTCTTCATATCTCAGCTGTTTTATAAGAGTTTCATGTGATTTTTCAAGGCTTGCTAAAATTTCCTGTTTTTTATGCAGATAGTTTTCATAACCGCCTTCAAAACTGCGCAACGCACCGTCTTCAAGCTCAACAGTTCGTGTAGCCAGTCTTTGTATAAAATATCTGTCGTGACTTATAAAAACAATAGTTTGTTTGGAATTTAAAAGCATTTCTTCCAAAAATTTAACCATATAAACATCAAGGTGATTTGTCGGCTCATCAAGCAAAAGCACGTCGGGTTTTTTTAAAATTAGTGCTCCAAGAGCAACGCGGCGAATTTCTCCACCTGAAAGTGTGCAAACTGAGCGATTTTCATACTCTTTTAATTTAAAATTTTCCAAAACGCGCTCAATTTTTGCGTCAATTTGCCAACCATCTTTACTGTCTATAAATTTTATAAGATCGTTTTGCTTTTGAATAAGTTCTTTGTTATCAGGATTTTGCGAGAGTTCGTTTAAAATTTCCGTGTATTCGTTGATTTTGTCAAAAATTTCTTGCAGTTCTTTTTTTAGTGCATCGCGCACGGATAAATTTTCATCAAATTTCGGATTTTGCGCCAGCATTTGGATATTTATGCCGTTTTGCACGATTATTCGACCGCTATCTGCTTGCATTTCGCCGCATAAAATTTTCATTAATGTGGATTTGCCGCTACCGTTTTTGCCGATTATAGCTATTCTTTCTTTATCATTTACACTGAAATTTACGGTATCAAGTATGACATTTGCGCCGAATTTTTTTGAAACATCAATAAAATCAACAAGAGCCAAAGAATTACCTTTTAAACGAAAAATTTTATTATTTTACACAAAATTTATTAAAAATTTAATGAATTTTTGATAAATAGTTCAATATTTTTAATTCATTATTAAAGATATTTAAGTACATTTTTTATTTATCAGCAAATAAACATCGGCATAAATTTTAAAACATAAAATAAAAGCTCAGTTTAAAATTTAGCCGCATTTTTATCATTTTACTGCGACAAGTATTTTAAACGACAAATTTTAAAAACGTGTAAATTATTCATATTTTAAAATTTGCGCTTTAGTTCAGCCGCTTTTTGCGCCATGTTTTAAAAAACTACTTTTCCCTGCTTTCAATTTCTGTAATATTAAGTTTTATAAATTTATAACTGGCAACTATTAAAACAAACCAAATCACAAGCATAATTATAGATTTTATCATCTTTATCTCCTAATAAACGACATCACTTTTTTCAAGTTCTTTTTTACTCATTTTGGTTTTATCCATATTTTTCCAAACATAAGCTATATAAGCAATGACGAACGGAATAAAAACCGAAATATAAGCCATTGTTTTAAGTGTATAAAAGCTGGAACTTGCATTATAAATACTTAAAGAACTGTTTAAATCGGCGCTTGACGGGTAAAATACATTTCCGCTCATTCCAAGGCTAAAAAATAAAAACGTAACTGCGAAGATGACGCCGATACCCCAAAACCAAATGCCTTGAATACTTTTTGTAAAAGCTCCTTTATAAATTCCAAAAAGAGCCGTTAAAACGGAAATTATCAGCCCGAAAAATATAAAATAATGATTAAAAAAATTTAAAATATAGTGAAATTTTTTCATAACTACAACGCCATTTGCTACACAAAATCCGTCTTTTAAGCTTATCCAAACTAAAAAAGCGATGAAGAAAATTACAAAAACAGCGGCATCTTTTTTAAGAAAATTTCTGAATTTTTTTCTCATATAATCTTCGTTTATGTGGTTTATAAGATACATCGAGCCGCCGACTCTGGCTGCAAAAACCAATGTAAAACCAAGCAAAAAATTAAAAGGATTAAAAAGCGCTTCAAGCCCTCTAAGCGGATTTTTCCACGCTACAAAATTTCTTGTATCAAGGCTAAATTCGCTTCCGCTAAAAAATGTGCTTAGCGCAACACCGATTAAAAATATTCCTAAAAAGCCATTTATCAGCATAAAAATTTCATAACATTTTTGCCCTAAAAAATTATTTTCTTTTTTTCTGTATTCGTAAGAAACGGCTTGAATAATAAAACAAAAAAGTATTGCCATCCAAACCCAATATGCGCCCCCGAAACTTGTAGAATAAAATAACGGAAATGCTGCAAAACACGCTCCGCCAAACATTACTAATGTAGTAAAAGTTAATTCCCATTTTTTACCGATTGAATTTACTATCATATCTTTATTTTTCTCGTCTTTGAATGAAAAAAGCAGCATTTGTCCGCCTTGAACAAAACTTATAAAGACAAAAATTCCTGCAAGCAAGCTTATTATAAACCACCAATAAATTTGTAAATTTTCATACATTTTAAAATCCTAACTTAATTTGCTTTAACATTATTTTGATTTCGGCTATAAATAGAGTCGTAAACAGCACTGCAAAAAGGAAAAATGAAATTTTGATATTTGCGGAAGATAAATTCGTAGCTGCCACGCCAACCGGCATAATATCTTGTATAGCCCACGGCTGGCGTCCGACTTCGGCCACAATCCATCCAAGCTCGCAAGCAATCCATCCAAGCGGAATACTAAATACGCAACACCAAAGAATTTTCCTGAAATTCTCGATTTTGTTTGCCATACTCAAAAACATTACCACAAAAAAAAGTCCTATAAAATATATTCCAAGAGCCGCCATAACTCTAAAACTGTAAAATGTAAGCCCGATAGGAGCTATGGCATCTTTTGGATTATTTAAATAACCGTAGCCGAAATTTTGCATATTACTTTGCAAAATTTCTCTATATTTTTTAGCCGAATTCGTATCACCGTTTTCTTTTGCAATTTTATACTCATCAAGAGCTTTTATAGCTTTTTTTCCGCTATCGATTCTGCTTTGCATAGATGGAATTTTATGAGTTTCGTTTCCGTTTATCAAATCGTTGATTCCGGGAGTAAAATTATTTATTCCTCTTGTTGCCATAAGTCCCAAAAGATACGGTGCTTCTATTTGAAATAAAAACGGATCTTCATTATTGTCTATTTCTTTTTTAGGATTTAAAATTCCTACGGCTACAATCGCGCTATTTACTTCTCCATTATAAAGTCCTTCCATGGTAGCCAGTTTCATAGGTTGCTTTTGGGCTACTTGATATGCGCTTTCGTCTCCGCTGAATAAAACGAATAAAGAACTTAAAAGCCCAAAGCTCGCAGCAACTACAAAACTTTTTTTAGCCATTTGAAAATTTTTGTTTTTAAGTATAAAATAAGCACTTATTCCAAGAACAAAAAGTGCTGAGGTAATGTATCCACCGCCAACCGTGTGTAAAAATTTGCTGATTGCTGTCGGAGAAAGAGCTATTTGGGTAAAATCCACCATTTCATTTCTTGCGGTATCAGGATTGAACGCCGTTCCTACCGGATTTTGCATCCAGCCGTTTGCCACAAGTATCCAAAACGCACTTAAATTTGAGCCGATAGCAACGCACCATGTAGAAAATAGATGAAATTTTTTACTTACTTTATCCCATCCGAAAAACATTACGGCAAAAAATGTAGCTTCCAGGAAAAATGCAAAAAGTCCTTCTATCGCAAGTGGCGCGCCGAAAATATCTCCTACAAACCAACTGTAATTTGCCCAATTAGTTCCAAACTCAAATTCCATTATAAGGCCTGTAGCAACGCCGATAGCGAAATTTACAGCAAAAAGTTTGAGCCAAAATTTAGTTATTTTTTTCCACTCTTCGTTTTTGCTTTTTACGTAAATCGTTTCCATAAATGCTATCATAAATGAAAGCCCTAAAGTCAAAGGCACAAACAAAAAGTGGTATAAAGCGGTAAGTGCAAACTGAGCCCTTGACCAATCAACCGACGCAAGTTCTGTCATTTAACATCCTTTATAAGATTTTCGTAAACAAAATTTATTTTTTCATTTTTAGAGTCGAATTTTGTATTTATCGTTTCGTTAAAGAAAAGCATTTTAAATATAAGAATAATTAACGCAATTTTGATTAAAACGATAAGCCATAGCGTTTTACCAAGTTTCATATTTCTAAAACCGCCGATATAAAATTTTAGAATTTGTTTAAAAGACATAATGAAATAATAACGTTTGCATTTAAATATAAAGTTATGAGTAAAATTTTGTCGGTTTAAATATAAAATTTCAAAATAGCACCTTTTTTGAAATTTTTAGTTGGAATTTTGCGGTGAATAATGAATTTTATTAAAATTTTTAAAGTAATTTTATGAGATATTTCAGCTGAAAATTTTGCTTATAATTTTTGCTCGCTCGTTTAATTTAAATTTTTAAATTCCAGGTTGTTTTTTACCGTTTCGTAAGCCTTTTTGGCTCTAAGATTTGGATTTTTGGCAATAAATTTTATATTTTTATCAAATGCGCTTGCGTTAAAATCATTTGCAAGATATGTTTTTATTACCTTTTTGTCGTTTTGAAAAACAGGATTCACCCAAAGCGGATGAAATTTTATGTCGGTTATTTTTGTGGCATTTTCATCTTTTGAGATTAAAATTTCAAACGCGACACCTTGTTCGGTGTGAATGTTTTTCATTGTTTCAAGGCGCTGATTTGAGATAAAATTTCCACACGAAAAAGCGATAAAGCCGCTTGATTTTGTAAAATTTCCATCCGTTTTTATAAAGTTATTTTGAAAATTTTGTGTAGAATTTTCATCTTTATTTTCGTTTTTTTGATATAACATAGTTTCTTGAACTACGTGCGGATGATTGCCTATTACTACGTTTGCACCCCAATCCACCATCTTTTTTGCCAAATTTTTTTGAAAATCGTTAGCTTTATTTTGATATTCATTTCCCCAATGCGCGTAAATGATAATAAAATCGGCGCCAAGAGATTTCACCTTTTGTAAATCATCTTTTATCTGCGTCTCATCCAAGAAATTTAAAAGCGATTTTTCTTTTTTATTCAGTGAATTTTCAAGTCCGTTATAGCCGTAAGAATAAGCCAAAAGCGCCAAGTTTATGCCATTTTTGTCTATAAAAGCGAATTTTTCTCCTTCGCCGGTTCCAAAAGGCACAATTCCGGCTTCTTTTATAGACTTTATGGTTTCAAGGACACCGCTTATTTTTGTATCAAGAGCGTGATTATTTGCGGTGGCAAGCGCGTCAATGCCTGCGTCTTTAAGGGCTTTTAGCGCCTGTTTCGGCGTATTGAAAAGCGGATAACCGCTAAATGAGCGTTTTTCATTTACTGTAGTTTCGAAATTTCCTATGCTTACATCTCCGCTTTGCAAAAATGGCTTTATTTGCTCAAATTGCGGCGCAAAATCATAATCTTTGCCATTTTTTGCACTTGAAATTTGAGGTGAATGAAACATTATGTCGCCGACAGCGATGATTTTTAAGTCAGCCGCAAAAAGTCCTGAAAAAAGAAAAATAAGTAAAATTTTTTTCAAAAAATAATCCTTAAAATAGAAACTTAATTATACAAAATTTTATGTAAATTTTAAATTTTGCAAAAATAGATTTTGATTGAAAATTCGCTTTGCGTGTAAAAAATTTTTGCTTTTATTCCAATTTGAAATTTTTAATATGAAAATATAATTTCAAAAGTCAAATAGAAATTTTTCGCGATTTTTGCATTGCCGAATTAAAACGAATCATTAATTATCTTGCTTGCTATACTCAATTCATAATGTAAAATAACCGGAATTTTATAATTATCATTTTATGCGTGACAACCGTTTTTATGTCATATTTTCAAGTATAATCAACTATTTTTTAGTATTATTAGGATTTTTTCCGTTTTTGATTATACGATTTTATACGTAAATCCATATGATTAATTATTCCAATGATTTAACGATATTTTCATATGCAACGATGAAATCAGGAAAAGATAGCAATCAGAACCGTTTTTATTGTGAAAGACCATAGCAGTATCAAAAATCGCATAAATTTTAACGTTTTTTTAAAACTTTTTTATCTTTTAAATAGCGGAAAATGCGGCGCTACGCTATTTTATTTTATCAATCGACCGAGGTGATGTGATATTTAATATATCATCAATCATTATAAGTTTATAAAAAATCTCTTATTTTGCTATAAGTTTTCTTTATTTCATCACCAATATTTATATCTTATTTACGGACTGCATGACTTAGCTGTAATTATATCGTTTTTCTATTTGTAGTGACTTGATGCGGCTTTTTATAAAGCAAACTGAATATTAATGGATATAAAAATTTATAGAAATTTTGATATAAAAATCGGTTCTTTGTTCTTTATAAGTTGATTTTAGAATAGATTTTTTTAATTCAATAATGGTTGTTTTCAGCTCAAACAAATTTTTACATTAATCCGCATTAATATTTTTAATTTCAATAGATTCGTTTATTGTTCGATTATTTTTATCATTTAATTTTTTTCGTTGTTTTTTATTGAAAAACCATATAACTTTTTACAATCATAAATACATTTAATAGGGAATTACTGTATTTAAAAAGAACAGTTTTTTTGCCTGTATTTATCGAAGTATCTTTAATTCCAATTGTGGTGTTCATACATGATTTGCTGAAATTAATTGTAAATCCGAGTGAAAATTTAATTCTTTTTCTAAATTTTAATTTTATTTTCATCATTTTAGTTAAGCGATTTTGTGTTAAAAATTTATATTAATATGGTTTTATAAAATTTCGGTAATCGAAAGTTTAAATTAGGCAAAAATTTATTGCCTAATTTAAAAATTTTCGATCATTCCCATTCAATCGTTGCTGGTGGCTTGCTTGAAATATCATAAACTACACGATTGATACCATTTACTTCGTTTATGATGCGGCGACTTATATTTTCAAGCAATTCATATGGAAGCTTTGAAAAACTTGCAGTCATTCCATCACTTGCATCAACTACACGGACACAAACTGCATTTTCATAAGTCCTATTATCACCCATAACTCCTACAGAATTTACATTTAGCAGTACACAAAATGCTTGCCAAGTTTTCTCATACCAACCACTTGATTTAAGCTCTTGTCTTAATACAACATCTGCTTTTCTCAAAAGTTCAAGTCTTTCGTTTGTAACCTCTCCCATTATTCTAATTGCAAGCCCAGGTCCAGGGAATGGATGCCTAAAAACTAAATCACGACTAAGCCCAAGCTCAAGTCCTAAAGCTCTAACTTCATCTTTAAAAATTTCCCTTAAAGGCTCAATTAGTTCAAATTTCATACTAAATTTCACTAAATTTATTGGTTATACTTATAAATATATCAAATCAAAATACAAAATAATTTTGTAATAAAAGAGATTCCTTATATCAAAATAGAACAACTATGGACATTGATACAATTATTAAAGGGATAGATCTAAAAGAAGAAAGAATAAAAGAAAATTTAGCTTAATCACAGTAATCGCAATTTAAATTGTGATGCTTGCAAGCTAAATTACGAACTTCATTAGGAAGTTTTCCCTTGTATCTTTTGTAATAAATGGAAAATTTACTATGAGATGTGTATCCAACAGACTCAGCTATCTCCTTTATAGGTAGCTCAGTATTTAAAAGAAGAGTTTCAGCTACATTCATTCTTTTTCTTTGAGTGTATTCTGTAATGTTTTGACCATATTTTTCTTTAAACAAATTTTTTAATTTTGTTCCACTCATTTTAGATATTTTTTCAAGTGTTCTTTGGTTTATATTCATTGAGAAATGATCATCTAAAAATCTGGCTACATCTTCAAGTGCTTTATCATCATCAGACTCAATTTTATAATTTTTTCTATTTAAATAAGTATCTATTACTATGCTTATCCACTCATTTGCTTTGGCTTTAAAGAAAAAATCAGCAGCAGGAGCGCTCATTTTACAATTTAATATTTCCATTGCCACTTTTTCTAATGACTTTGTAAGTATTATTTGATTTGATTGAAGTAAAGCCCTATAAAATGATTCTAGGTCAATGTTAATGGACGATAGGTGTTTTTCTAGAAGTTCTTTTTTAAAGCCTATAGAAACAGCAAGATAATAACAGTTCTCGTGCAATAAAAATCGAAAGTCATCTTTTATATTGTCAAAATCAAAAGTGCATAATGAGTTGGCTGTCAAAGTTTGATAAGGATTAAATTTCTCTCCGTTTGCACTTACGATGTAGCTAGAGTATATCGAAACATAGTCTGCCATATTATAGGTGCTATTTTGAACTATCTCTTCTCTGATATAAAAATCATGTATATCAATAATAAATCCACCTCCTTCATAAAACCAATACAAGCCTTCCGCATAAGTTGAGTTATCTTTACTCCAACAAAATGTATGCCCTGCACTTGAATATTTCTCATTGTTTTTACACTCATCCACCTTCATATATTCTTTTACAAATTCATAATAAGTCATCATAATCATATCCCTTTTAGACAATATTCCAATTAGCCTTATTAATTAAAAACTATTGTATTTGTATTATAATCGATGTATAATAAAAAATCAATGATAACTATTGTCAAAATTTATATCTAAATGAGATATTAAAGAAAGGGGAGATGAATGAATATTTATAAAAAGCTATTTGCTTATGTAGAGGATAAAAAATATCTTGGAGTTTTTGCTATAGTTTTTTCTGTTATATCTGCAGTGCTCACAGTATATGGATATTATTTAATCTACAAATTTTTAGATAATTTAATAATTAATTCAAATTTATCTGGCGCAGAGAGTTTAGCGTTAAAATCAGTCTTTGCATTAACAAGTGGAGCAATATTTTATTTTGTTTCAGGAATGTTTTCACACGTTTTGGGATTTAGGCTTGAAACAAATTTAAGGAAAAGAGGGATTGATGGACTAGAGAAAGCCAGTTTTAGGTTCTTTGACTTGAACCCTTCTGGAAAAATTAGAAAGATCATAGATGACAATGCCGCGCAAACTCATCAGGTGATAGCCCACATGATTCCAGATAGCTCTCAGGCAATAATTACACCTTTTCTTGTGCTTGCGCTTGGCTTTATAGTAAGTATAAGAGTAGGCATCACTTTACTTGCTCTTACAATAATCGGAAGCGTAATTTTAGGAGCAATGATGGGCGAGGGAAGATTTATGAAGATATACCAAGAAGCCCTATCTAAGCTAAGTGCTGAAACTGTCGAGTACGTTAGAGGTATGCAGGTTGTAAAAATATTTAGAGCAAATGTCGAGTCATTTAAAAGTTTCTACAAGGCGATAAAAGATTACTCAAAGTATGCTTATGACTATTCACTATCTTGTAAAAAACCTTATGTTTTGTATCAGTGGTTATTTTTTGGTCTAGTTGCTATCTTAATTATTCCGGTTGTCTATTTTATGACTAGCTTAGGTAGTGCCAAGATGATATTACTTGAGCTTATCATGATTTTATTTTTATCGGGAGTTATGTTCGTTTCATTTATGAGAATGATGTGGTACTCCATGTATATTTCTCAAGGAAATTATGCCGTAGATACTTTAGAATCACTATACAATGATATGCAAAAAGACAAATTAGTGCATGGCAATCTCAATAATTTTAAAAACTTCAATATTGAGTTTGACAATGTAAGCTTTGCTTATAATGATAAAGCTGTCATTAAAAATTTATCCTTTAAATTAGAAGAAGGAAAGTCTTACGCACTAGTCGGTTCCTCTGGATCAGGTAAATCAACAGTAGCAAAACTTATATCAGGCTTTTATAATGTCAATGAAGGAAGTATAAAGATAGGTGGCATACCAATATCTAAATATTCTAACAAAGCCCTAATTAAAGCTATCTCCTTTGTTTTTCAAGATTCGAAACTATTTAAGAAAAGTATTTACGACAATGTAGCTTTAGCTAATAAAAACGCCACAAGAGATGACGTTATGAAAGCCTTAAAATTAGCAGGATGCGATCTGATATTAGACAAATTTCCAGATAGAGAAAATACAGTCATAGGCTCAAAAGGAGTTTATTTATCTGGAGGAGAAAAACAAAGAATTGCGATTGCTAGAGCAATTTTAAAGGATTCGAAAATTATTATTATGGATGAAGCATCGGCGTCTATTGATCCAGATAATGAGTTTGAACTGCAAAAAGCTTTCAAAAATCTTATGAAAGATAAAACAGTTATCATGATTGCTCACAGACTTTCTACAATTAAAGATCTCGATGAAATTATTGTGATGGATAATGGAAAAATTATAGAGAGAGGTTCTGACAAAGAATTGATGTCAAGAGATACAAGGTATAAGAGACTGCAAGAGTTGTTTAGCAGTGCAAATGAATGGAGGGTTTCAAATGAAGGAGTTTTATAAAAAAAGATTTGCTCTTACAGATAGGGGAGCTAGAAATTTAACTAAAGCAACACTATTCTCATTTTTTGTCTATTGTGTAAATATGCTTCCTGTAATAATACTAATGTTTTTTGCTCAAGAAGTGTTGGAGAATATCGACAAAAGCAATGGTTTTTATATAGTATTTTCAGTTTTGACCTTGATAGCAATGTATATTTTGCTTTTTATTGAGTACGATAAACTGTATAGCACAACATATCAAGAAAGTGCTGATTTAAGAGTAAGAACAGCAGAAAACTTGTCAAAACTGCCTCTATCATACTTTTCTAAACATGATATTTCTGATCTCTCACAAACAATCATGGCTGATATTGAGGGCATAGAACATGCAATGAGCCACTCGATACCAAAAGTTGGCGGTATGGCACTCTTCTTCCCACTAATATCCATCATGATGCTAGTAGGAAATGTCAAGATGGGCTTAGCTGTAATTATTCCATCACTCTTAAGCTTTATTTTCATACCTTTATCTAAAAAATATCAAGTTAAAGGGCAGAAAAAATATTATGACATCTTAAGAGAAAACTCAGAAAGCTTTCAGGAAAATATCGAAATGCAAATGGAGATTAAAGCATATGGCTTATCAGAGGAGATGAAAGAAAAGCTATATGAAAAAATGGATAAAAGTGAAAAAGTACACTTAAAGACAGAAATGGGACTTGTTTTAACTATGTCACTATCATCAATATTTAGCTTTATATCTCTTGCTGTTGTGATATTTGTTGGCGTAAATTTAATTATTAATAAAGAGATAAGTGTTCTCTACCTTATAGGATACTTGCTAGCGGCTATGAAGATAAAAGACTCTCTTGATGCATCTAAAGAGGGCATGATGGAAATATTTTATTTGTCACCAAAGATTGAAAGACTAAAAGAAATTCAAAATCAAAATCTCCAAGAGGGCAAAGATTATAAGTTAAAAAAATTTGATATTGATCTAAAAGATGTTGAATTTGCTTACAATAAAGATGCAAAAGTTTTAAGGGGAGTTAGTTTTAAAGCAAAGCAGGGAGAGGTCACTGCCTTGGTAGGAGCAAGTGGCTGCGGTAAAACAACTATCTTAAAACTTATATCAAGACTTTATGATTATGACGAGGGACAAATCCTAATCTATGGCAAAGATATCAAAGAAATATCAACAGAATCACTTTTTGACAAGGTTTCAATAGTTTTTCAAGATGTGGTTCTTTTTAATCAAAGTGTTATGGAAAATATTAGGATTGGAAAGCAAGAAGCAAGTGATGAAGAAGTTAAAAGAGCAGCAAAACTTGCCAATTGCACAGACTTTATAGAAAAAATGGATAAGGATTTTGATACAGTTATTGGTGAGAATGGCGCTGAGCTATCTGGTGGTGAAAGACAAAGACTATCAATAGCAAGAGCTTTTTTAAAGGACGCACCAATATTAATATTGGATGAAATAACAGCAAGCCTTGATGTAGATAATGAGAAAAAAATTCAAGAGTCTTTAAATAATTTAATTAAAGATAAAACAGTTGTTTTCATTTCACACAGAATGAAATCCATAGAAAATGCGGACAAGATTGTAGTTCTTGAAAACGGGAAAGTAGAAAGTGAAGGCAAACACGAAGAGCTTTTACAAAAATCAAAAGTTTACAAGAATTTAATAGAAAAAACAAAAATGGCAGAAGAATTTATCTATTAGAAAGATTAGAATGGACAGTAAAAAATTAAAAGTAAAAGATATAGATTGAGTCGTTGCGCTGTATGGTTGAATTAACTCTTTGTTCTAGGCTTAATTGTTGAAAAATTCATAGTTTTGAATTTGTATTTTTCACAAGAACTATTAACTTTTGATGATTTGGCTTTAAGACAGTTGATAAAATAGGTAAAATTATTGATATCACAAGAACAGCTATAGACAAAGAAAAATATTTGGAAGAATATAAGGAGCTAAATATTTTATTTGAATGGGAAAAGTAATAAATATAGAAGAGATGGTCAAGCAATCCCATCTCTTTTTCATAATAATTTTCATAGTTTTTTCTACTGAACAAAATCAGTTGTAGTTTTCAATCCTCTATAGCTATTGAAATTTAGAAAGTTTTTATTTTTTTCAACTATTCCCACTCTTCTTTTTCAAACGTACAATATATCCCAAACCATTCAAAATACAAGACTCTATCTTTTCTAATACCACTAAATCCATCTAATTATAGAACATTTTCAGATTTTTAGTCCCGTCCCAGTCCCAGTACTGGAGAATTATAATTTGTAAATCTGTAATTATTAAATCTATCATATAGATTTTTTGGTTTGGAATCATTTTTTATTTTTTTAAAAAAAAATGTCCCATTTTCCTTTAATATTGAAACAGGTTCAAAATCATTGCTTTTCAATAGTAATTTTTCGTATTCTTTATATAAAGATATTTATTTCTTGCTTATATTAAATGCATTAGGCTCAAACGTAAATATTTCATCATGTAAATATCAACCGAAAATGGGCCTAGAGTTATTATCGAAAAGTGATTCACAAATACTAAACTAATTGACCACGTTTTTAATTTGATTTTGAATGCATTTAAATTCAAATGGATTCAGATGTATTTTCCTATAAGCTTACGTGCTCT
>QWCH01001581.1_pt1 | contig 33547 bp, 32 predicted proteins | sample 1972671 | NCBI WGS metagenome assembly QWCH01 (sample SAMN09866713, study PRJNA288562) | Human gut metagenome isolate term3_stool, whole genome shotgun sequencing... | isolation source: gut | host: Homo sapiens | place: USA: California
TTTTAAGATTTCTTTTGAGAATCCTAAAAGCCATTGATTGCAACAGTCTTATAGCTTGTTATTCTATTTTCTTGACATCAATACTACAGTCTCCACGTGGTTCGTTCTTGGAAATTGGTCGACGCCATGGACGGATCTTTCCATATATCCGCATTCTCTAAATGTTTTGATATCTTCTACGAATGTCACCGGGTTACAGGAGATATATAAGATATTTTCTACGCCGAATTCTGTGATTTTTTCGATTGCCTTTTTCCCTATTCCTGCTCTTGGTGGGTCTACTACGATGATGTCGTATTTATTTTCCAATTCTTTTACTACTTCGTAGACGTCTCCTGGGATGAATTTTATATTTTTTAGTCCGTTTAGTTCTACGTTTTCTCTTGCTGAGTCCACTGCTTCTTCTACGATTTCTACTCCTAGGGCTTCTTTTCTATTTTTGCCGAGGATGGATGTGATGGTTCCTGTGCCGCAGAATAGATCCAATAGGTAGTCGCCTTTTTCTTTTAGGATTTTTTCTGCTTCTGTATATAGGACTTCTGCTGAGTAGGTGTTGGTTTGGAAGAATGAGAATGGTCCTATTTTAAATTCCATGTCCATTAATTTTTCTACTACGTAGTCTCTTCCATATAGTATGTGTAGCTCGTCTTTTACTACTGCATCGGACATCCTGTCGTTTATGGTGTGTAGGATTCCTTTGATTTCGCTTTCTAAATCTAGTTCTAGCATCGCTTTTACATAGTTTTCTGTGTCTATTTCTTCTTGGGACGATGTGACTAGGTTGATGAGCATTTCTCCCGATATGGTTCGCCTTAGGCTTAAATGTCTTAGGACTCCTTCATGGGTTTTTCTATTGTAAAATGAGGTTCCTTGGAAGTATTCTCTAGTTTTTATTCTCACTTTGTCAAAGTCTGGATGAACGATTAAACATTTATCCATGTCTACGACTTCATGGAAGTATCCTTTTTTGTGCAGCCCTAGCGCCAATGGTCCGTCTTTTTCTTCGTCGCCAAAGGTGTACTCCATTTTGTTTCTGTATTCTTTGTACTTTGGACTTTTGATTAGGTAGAAGTCTTCTGCGTCGATGTCATTTTCTCTTAGCAGTTTCTTTAGCATTTCTTCTTTGTAGGCGATTTCGTCTTCGTAACTGAAGTTTTGGTATGTGCAGCCGCCGCAGACTCCTTGGTACTTACAGTTTTCTTCTGTTTCTAGTGGTGATAGTTTCTCTACGTTTTTATATATTAATTTTCTTCTGTTTTTTTTGTAGAGTTTTACTTCTTGCCCTAGTAGTCCGCCTTTAAATTTAAATTTTTTACCTTCTATCTCTACTGTAGATCTATTTGGGAAATCTACTTCTGTTATCTTTGCTATTATTTCTTTATTCATATTCACTCCTGTTCTTATTCTATCACATCGGGGCTTATGTTTTGAATGTTGAATCTTCGAGTTTTTATGTATATAATTTACTTGGTGATATTATGAAAAAGTTTATTTTTATTGTATTTTTAGCTCTTCTTTCTGGGCTTTTATTTTTATATAGTTATGTGTTTATTCACAAGGTTTCATATGGTGATATCCCCATCTTGACCTACCATGGAATAGATAACAGGGACAATGAATACTACTTGGATCCGGACAAGTTTGAGGAGATGATTGCGGAGCTTAAGAAAAATGATTTTACTTTCATAACTGCGCAGGATCTCTACAAGATATACAACAAGGAGATGGATCTGCCTGATAAACCTGTCATGATTACTCTTGACGATGGTTATAGGGACAATTATACCAATGCCTATAGAATTTTAAAGAAGTACGATGCAAAGGCGACGATTTTTCTTATCGGTGCTTTTGTCGATTCCAGTGATCAATTCTTGACTTGGGACATGGTAGAGGAGATGGCAAATAGCGGTCTTGTGGATTTTGAAAGCCACACCTACAATTCTCACGATCTAAGGCTCGATGGTCCTCACAAGGGCAAGACAACTTTTTCCACTCCGTCTCCTGGAGAAAGCGATGACGATTATTACAAGAGAATCTACGAAGATCTCGTGTGGAATAATAATCTCATCTATTCCCACTCTTCTGTTTTTCCTGTGGCTATTGCCTATCCTGGCGGTATGGCTGGGGACGAAATAGTATCTAAAGCGGTGAAAGAAAGTGGTCTGAAACTTGGTTTCTTAGGTGCGAAGAAAAACGCAAGCTCCATCTTTGATCTAGATCCTTACAAAATCAACAGGTTTAATATCAAGGAAAGCACTGATCCTAAACATTTCGTGAAACTTATCACGCCTAAAGAAAAATAAAACCAGAGAAGTAAACCTCTAGTCAGGTTACCTACAAAGTGACAAAATCCAAAAGAAAGCGTCCGTACGAAAGAAATTGTAAGAAATTCAAATCGAAATAATCCGCCCGTAAATCGCACTGTTTGAGCGTTAGCGAGTTTGCGATTTACAGGATGATGAGATTTAGAACTTCTCAATTTCTGTAGTCGGATAAGCGTTTTTGGATTTTGTCTATAATAACCAGAGACTTTTCTCTGGTTTTTTGTTTTGAATTTATAATCTAAATGCAACAAAAAAGGGAGGTCTTGCCTCCCATTATTTTTATTCTGCTTCTGGAACTTTTCCTTCTTTTACTGCCTTTGCCATCATCTTTCCAAGATTTATTAAGTCTTCAAAGTCTTTTTCTGAGCCTGCTCCCATCACTTCTGGCATTAGTGGTAGCACGTTTAGTTTTTCGCCTTCAACGAATTCTTTTAGTCCTTTAAGGGCTCCGCCGTTCCATGAGTAGCTGCCTGCTATGCCCCAAATATTGTTCTTCATCTTTTGATGTTTTAGCTCGTTTGTTAAGAATGCCATCGGTGGGAATAGTGCTTTGTCATATGAACATGAGATGAGGATAATTCCCTTGTATCTCCAGCAATCTGCTAGTAGGTAGGACTGTGGTTTCTTTGCTACGTCGTGCATCCTTATATTTGTAAGTCCTTCTTCCGCTACTCCCTTTGCAATTAGTTGTGCCATTCTTTCTGTGTTGCCGTATATGCTTCCGAAGATGATAGCAACTCCGTCTTCAGTCTTTTGGTTTGCTAGGTCTGTGTAGATTTGGATTACTTTTTCTGTATTATTTCTCCAGATTGGGCCGTGGTCTGGGCAGATCATCTTGATGTCTAGTCCACCAAGTTTTCCAAGTGCTTTTAGTGCTTGTCCTGAATATTTACCTACGATGTTTATATAGTATCTAGACATTTCTTCTAGGTAGTATCTATCGAATTCTACTTCGTCATCATAGATTGCTCCGTCAAGAGTTCCGAATGCTCCGAATATATCTTGTGAGAATAGTGTGCCTGTTTCTTCTTCGAAGGATACCATTGATTCTGGCCAGTGTACCATTGGTGTGTGGTAGAATGTTAGTTTTGTGTCTCCAAGTTCTAGTGTTTCGCCATCGTCCACTATTATTAATTCGTCTTCTTTTATTCCATAGTAACTTTCAAGCATTTTAACCGCTCTCTTGTTGGCGATTAGTTTACAGTTTGGATATTTTAAAAGTAGGGTTGGGATTCCTGATGAATGGTCAGGTTCCATATGATGTACGATTATATAGTGAAGCTCTTCCCCTTCTAGTACTTCGTCTAATTTTCTAATACATTCCTCAATAGTTGTAGATTTAACTGAGTCAAGTAGTATGTTTTTTGAACCTTTGATTATATATGAATTGTATGCTACTCCATCTGGAAGTGGCCACATATTTTCAAATTGTTCTGTGATTCTGTCGTTAGTACCGATGTAGTAAAGTTTATCGGTTATCTGTTGACTAAATTGTTTCATTTTTTCCTCCTATAAATTTAATTCTACACTTACTGGACAGTGGTCTGATCCCATAGTGTTTTGGTGAATGGATGCTTCCACTATCTTATCTTCTAAAACTTTTGAAACTACAAAGTAGTCGATTCTCCATCCGATGTTTCTATCTCTTGCTTGTCTAAAATAACTCCACCAGGAGTATTCGTCTTCTTTGTCTGGATATAGGTATCTAAATGTGTCCGTATATCCCGCTTCCAATAGTTTTGTAAATTTATCTCTTTCCTCATCCGAAAATCCAGCGTTTTTTCTGTTGGATTCTGGGTTTTTAAGATCTATTTCATTGTGAGCAACGTTTAAATCTCCGCAGAGAACTATCGGTTTAACTTCATTTAATCTATTTAGATATTCTAAAAAAGCCTCTTCCCATTCCATTCTGTAATCGAGTCTAGCAAGACCTCTTTGTGAATTCGGGGTGTAGCAGGTTATGAAGTAGTATTCTGGGTATTCTAGAGTAATAACCCTGCCTTCCTTGTCATGTTCTTCGATTCCAATACCATAACTTACGCTTAGAGGTTCTTCTCTTGTGAAGACTGCGGTGCCTGAGTAGCCCTTCTTCTCTGCGTAGTTCCAATACATATGGTATCCAGGAATTTCTAAATCAAGTTGACCTTCAGATAGTTTTATCTCTTGAAGTCCAATTATATCAGGATTTAATTCTTCAAAAGATTCCATAAATCCCTTTTTTAAAGCTGCTCTAATTCCGTTTACATTCCACGAAACAAATTTCTTAGTCATCATATCTCTCCAAAAATGAGTGCTTGCCTAAATTATCTTTGAATCCTAAAATCGCACCCATATTTACATTCTCCGTTGCACGCATGATATTTATGCCTACAACTTCATTTTCTTTCTTAAGTTCTTTGATCAGTTGTTTTACATAGTCTCTCTTGGAACCGCCAGATTTTTTAGAAGTAACTGTGCAGGCGCAATCCATTGCAGTAAGTCCAGTTGATTTCATAAATCTTATAATAGATTCCTCTTCAATTAGGTACATCGGTCTTATAAGTTCCATGTTTTCAAAATTTTGTGCCTTAAGTTTTGGCATCATGGTTTTGAAATCTCCTGCAAAGATTATATTTAACATGACAGTTTCTATGACATCGTCGAAGTGATGTCCGAGGGCAAGCTTGTTGCAACCAAGCTCCTGAGCCTTGGCATAGAGATTTCCCCTACGCATACGAGCGCACATGTAACAAGGATTTTCTCCCGCAATCCTCTCTGAAACTTCGAAAATATCTGACTGGTGAACCTTGACCGGAATTCCAAGTTTTTCGCAGTTGTAAAGCATCTGATCCAACTTTTCCTTCTTGTAACCTGGATCCATAGCAATAAATTCCAAATCAAAATCAAATTTCTTGTGTTTTTTTAGCTCTTGGAATAGTTTTGCAAGAGTTAGCGAATCCTTGCCTCCCGAGATGGCTACCGCTATTTTGTCTCCCTTTTCCACGAGCTCATATTCCTTTATTGCCCTAATAAATTTGGTCCAGATTCTCTTTTTATAAGTCTTAATAAGTGATCTTTCTATTTCTAATTGTGATTTTACCATTTTTTCTCCCATATAGATTTATTTTATCATATAGGTAGTTTTTATTCTATAATGCGTCACCACAAATAATTATTTTAGTTTGGATTATTATTTTTTTGTTTTGGTTTTTCGTTTGCAATTATATCTTTTAATATTTTTTTGTAAGAGATAGGTCAAATATAGGTCAGATCCTTCGACTTCGACGGCAAGCCGTCTTCGCTCAGGATGACCAAGTGGGATTGATTGTTGTACGCCTGACGGCTGATTAATAATAATGTAGTATCAAGGTTAATGGAATCGAATCGCTTCCGCTACAATGCAGTTGCAAAGACTTTATCCTCGGAGGTTATACCCGTTCGAAGCCCTAGCCGAAATCTTTGATTTAGCAGCAGGTCTCGTGCAAAGAGTTCCAAAGAAGCCGAACAAAGTGAATGCTGATTTGTAGAACTCGACTGCCTCTCAGGGTGACAAATTGGGAAAGTTTTTGCTCGATATTTATAAGTTATTTGCATAGTTTTAAGACTTCACGCCTTCGGCTGTGGAACCTGGAAGGTTCCGCTACATGGATGAATTGAAATAAAGTTTGTCGTACGGGTTAAAGCCCTAGCCGAAATCTTTGATTTAGCAGCAGGTCTCGTGCAAAGAGTTCCAAAGAAGCCGAACAAAGTGAATGCTGATTTGTAGAACTCGACTGCTCGGCTGATTAATAATAATGAAGTATAAAGGTTTATGGAAGCAGATTGCTTCCGCTACAGGTATGAATAGAAATTTATGTTTTCGTACGGGTTAAAGCCCTAGCCGAAATCTTTGATTTCGTTGCAGGTCTCGTGCAAAGAGTTCCAAAGAAGCCGAGCGAAGTGAAGGCTGATTTGTAGAACTCGACTGCTCGGCTGATTAATAATAATGAAGTATAAAGGTTTATGGAAGCAGATTGCTTCCGCTACAGGGATGAATAGAAATAAAGTTTGTCGTACGCCTGACGGCTGATTAATAATAATGTAGTGTTAAGGTTGATGGAAGCAGATTGCTTCCGCTACAGAAATTAATAATAAAAAGCTGAATTCGATTGAAGAAGAATTCAGCTTTTCTCTATGGATAGTATTTGTTTTTTGATAAATTTACCGCAGACTCTTGCTATGGAGCTTGCCTTATCTATTTTTATAAAATCCGACCTGTAGATTTCTTTAGCGTTGTCAGTATGTCTGCCACTTATTATTGCTGCAATTTTTAGTCCTTTTTTCCTAAGGTCATTTATATTTTTCTTGGCATCTTCAACTCCAACTTCGTCTTGGTAGGGCTTGTTAAACCTAAAGCCTTTGGTAATTAGTGGCTTTAAGTCTTGGGGGTTGGCATCTGTTAAAATTAAGCTTAAGGTGTTTCCTATATCTTTATTAAGTATCACCCTATATGCACGAAATACGAGCCCGTCTCTATTCCAGCCCATGGTTTTGAAACGAAAGATTTTCTTGATTTCAGCCTTCTCGTCATAGTCTTTCAAAATGGTTAAAATTGTAAAATCTCCTACTGTCTGAAAGGAAATTACCCTAACTAAGATAGAGTTGTTTTCTAGAGATTTAGAAAGGATATAGGCTTCGATGGCGACTTCTGATTCCTTATCAAGAAGGGATGCAGATCCATCGATTAAAAGGTCCACCTTCATGGAAGGATCTGTTACAAGATTTTTCTTTTTAAAAATCTTTGCCTTGTCCGATATTTCTGCCTTGTAGGCAAGGCGAGATGCGAGTTTTCCCCTTGCACTTATATCTTCATCAAATGAAGAAGTAAGATTAATTTTTAGTTTTATTTCCTTGGACAAAAGACTGATGGCTCTCATGTAGGATGCCTGGTTTGCTTTAAATTTCAATAGGTGTCTTTCAATCGCTTTTTTATTTAAATCTTGGTCGAGGTGCTTATCATTTTCTGTGATTCCTCTCGTATAAAAAAGTCTAGATTTCTTGTGTCCACCAGTGCACAGATCTCTTTCTATTCCCATTCTTTTTTTTTCATCAAATAGCGATCTGCCAAAGGTTTTTTCTATGTAGTCTAGGCTTTCCCTGCGCTTTTTTATTTTAAAATTCAAGATAAATGCTCTTAAACCGTGAGATTTTTGATTTTTGCCTGCGAAGCTTGCCGGCATAATTGACCTTTCAAGGCTTACCCTGCCTGCACTTTCAAAAAATGAAAATTTTATGAACGGAATTCTATTAAGAATGTCATTCTCCTTATAACCAAGATAGGTTTTAAAAAGATTAAGGACTCTTTCTTCTAAATTAGTCCTGTCTGTATCTTCTGGTAATCTTAGATTTTTATAGAGTTCTAAGTCTTTTTTAGAAATTCTCCCAGGACTTACTCCTAAGATTTCTTTCATCCTGAGCATTTCAAGCCTATACATTTGATTTTGCCTTATGGCAAGGCTCCTCCTTTGGAGGTCGTACTTGTCGGCGAGAAATTTTTCTGCAAAAGATTTTCTCAAAGACTCTAAAACTGGTCTTTTACCTAATTCTTTATTATATGCAAATTCTTCAAGCATATAGATTAGACCAAGGTCATACTTCTCACGCCTTGGGTTATCGGTCCAAGAGTTAATAAGATTTTCAATTTCTCTAGGGCCCAGGTATTTTACAGCAATGCCAATAATTAGGTTTAGATAAAAATCAGGATTGCCATCGATATTTTCGCCTATGATAAAATTATCAAAGTCATAATTCGTGGCTCCTGCCCATTGAAGGTTAAATATTCGATTTTCATAAATTTTATCTTGATCTTTATTCATTTGAAATGTCTTTTTGGTAAATATTTTCTGGGAAACGCGCCTTTAATAGGTCTTCGATCAGGTCAGCTTCATAGTCATCGAAAATCTTATTTACCAGGCAAAGTCTCATAGCTTCCTTAAATTCAAGGCCTTCTTTTATTAAGTCCAGCCCGTCAAAAATACCCCTAAGATCTGGAGCGGAATCTGAAATTTCATGGGCTAAAGCCTTATCTTTTAGGTCTTTAAAAAAGTTTGCAATGTCATTTATATAAGTTTCCTTAAGTTCTGGGTGGTGAGTTTTTATTAAGCGTTTAAGGTCACTATCTGAAATCTTTGGCATTTTAATAATAGCAAATCTTGATAAAAGTGCTTCATTAAGATCGCGAGTGCCTTCGTAGCCATAGTTCATAGTTGCTATAAAGCGTGTGGCAGGATGAACATTTATTAGTTTGTAGCCAGGTATATCAATCCTTCTCCTGTAGTCAAGAACTGAGTGAAGCACTGCCATTGCTTCATTTTTTGCCATATTTATTTCATCAAGGACAGCAAAGCCGCCATGGTTACTTGCAAGAGAAATTGGTCCTTCTCTAAAAATTACGTTGCCTGATTTCAAGGTGTCATCACCAATTAGACTTGATGCGTCTACACTTACGTGAAAGGAAATATTCCACATTGGACGGGCAAAAAGATATGCCAAATGTTCTGCTAGGACATTTTTCCCGGTGGACTTGTCTCCAACTAAGAGGATATTTTTGCCGGCAAGGATTGCAGAGATAGCCTCTTCTAAGATTGCATCTCCCATGTATAAAAACTTTGGTTCTGGAATTCTGTTTTCAAATTCCTTTTCAATGGGATATTTATTTTTAAATTCATCTATTTTTTCATATAATTTTTTCATCTTACTCTCTCGACTTTTTTATTTCATTTACTACAAAGTTTTAAAAGAAAAAGTGTCAAAGGCAGAAGTTTATATGTCGTATTACAGAAGAAAAGAATTTTGGATTGACATAGGTTTCAATGCCTTGGCCTGTAACTTCTTATAAAATCCCTTATTTTAAGCAAGCTTTTGAAGTGTCCATTAACTTGTGTGTTTAGTTAATGATTATGTTTACTATTTGTTTTATAAACATATTGTATCAGAAAAAGACGAAGATGTTTAGTTCCTCGTCTTTTTTATATTGGGACTTTTAACAACCCTTATCTTAAATTTTTTATTTTAAATATCGATTTTATGGATGGAACCTCTAGATACGATTACGTCTTCTCCTGTTAGTTCAAAAATCCAGTTACTGATATATGGTTCGTGGGAGATTAGAATGTAGCATTTTTTTCTGCTAAGTTCTAGTCTGTACATGAGTTCCTTGGTGGTGCATCCTCCTAGGTACTGTTTTATTGAGTATGGTTCTCCCAAGTATTCTGACAATATTTCTGCCGTTTCCATTGATCTTTGATAGGTGGAGCAGAATATTCTATAGTCGGTGATTCCTTCTTTTTTGAACTTTTTGGCAAATTTTGAGAATGTATCTTCTAGCTTCATCCTGCCTTCGAAGGTCAGTCCTCTTCTCTTGTCATCACTTGCAAATGCTTCTGCGATTCCGTGTCTTATAAAGTATATTCTCATCTGAGATTGTAAAATGCTTCTTTGCCTGCATAGATTGCAGAGTCAAATAGCATATCCTCGATTCTTAGAAGTTCGTTGTATTTTGCAATACGTTCAGATCTTGCTGGTGCTCCGGTCTTTATAAATCCTGCATTGGTTGCCACCGCTAAATCTGCTATGGTTGTGTCTTCTGTTTCTCCTGATCTGTGGGAGATTATCGCAGTCATGTTGTGTCTTTTTGCAAGTTCGATTGCATCCATGGTTTCTGTTACGGTTCCGATTTGGTTTAACTTGATTAGGATTGAGTTGCTTACTTTTTCTTTTATTCCTCTTTCAAGTCTTTTGGTGTTGGTTACGAATAGGTCGTCACCAACTAACATTATTCTCTTACCAAGTCTTTCTGTTAGGAATTTCCATCCTTCCCAATCGTCTTCTGCTAGTCCGTCTTCTATGGATACTATTGGATATTTAGATACTAAATCTTCGTAGAAGTATACTAGTTCTTCTGATGTGAACTCTTTGTCTTCTGCGTTTAGGTAGTATGTTTTTTCTTCTGCGTTGTAGAATTCTGAAGCTGCTACGTCCATTGCTAGTACTACATCTTCTCCTGGTACGTAGCCTGCTCTTTCGATGGATTCTACTATTACATTTAGGGCTTCTTCGTTGGATTTTAAATCTGGTGCGAATCCACCTTCGTCTCCTACTCCTGTGCCAAGTCCCTTTTCTTTCAATACATTTTTAAGACTATGGTATACTTCTGAGCCCATTCTAAGTGCTTCTTTAAAGGTCGGTGCTCCTACTGGTAGGATCATAAATTCTTGGATATCCACGTTGTTATCAGCGTGTTCACCACCATTTAAAATGTTCATCATTGGAACTGGTAGCACCTTGCCGTTGGTTCCGCCTAGGTATTGGTAGTAAGGAATGTTTAATTCATCTGCCGCTGCACGGCTAACTGCGATGGAGATTCCAAGGATTGCATTTGCTCCTAGATTCTTTTTATTTTCTGAACCGTCTTCTTTTATAAGGAATCTGTCTATTGATACTTGGTCCCTTACATCGAAGTAAGAAAGTTTTTCAGAAAGTTTATTTACATTTTCAACCGCTTTTAAAACGCCCTTGCCTAGGTATCTAGATTTGTCGTTGTCTCTTAATTCTACTGCTTCGTGTGCTCCTGTTGATGCTCCACTTGGCACGATTGCACGACCAAATCCGCCTGCTTCTGTAAGTACTTCTACTTCAACTGTTGGATTTCCTCTAGAGTCTAGCACTTCTCTAGCGTATACATTGGATATAAAACTCATATTTCTCCTCTATAATTAACTAATTTTACAAAATCTTCCACCTTTAGGGATGCTCCTCCCACCAGGCTTCCGTCAATATTTTCCATACTCATAAGTCCAGAAATGTTCGAAGGTTTAACTGATCCTCCGTACAATATTCTGATCTCATCTGCCGCGTGACCCATTTCTTTTAAAGTTTCTCGGATATTTTTGCACATGGCTTCCGCATCTTCTGGGCTACAGGTCTTGCCCGTTCCGATTGCCCATATAGGTTCGTATGCCACAACAAACTCTCCCTTTAAATTTTCTGTGGAGTCTCTTAGCATTTTATTTACAAATTCATTTTGGCGACCCTCTTCTCTTACTTCCAAAGATTCTCCCACGCAGATGATTGGCACAAGTCCAAATGCAATTGCCTTTTCCGCCTTTAGTCTTACGATTTCAGAACTTTCTTTGAAATAGTCCCTTCTTTCTGAGTGGCCTACTATTACATAGTCACAGCCGAGATCTACGAGCATTTCTGCAGATATTTCTCCAGTCACCGCTCCTTCTTCTCTTTCAGAAAGATTTTGAGCTCCAAGTTTTATTTTGTCGCCAATAGATTTTTTAAATCTATCTATTGCTGTAAATGGAGGACAGATCAATGCTTCTACTTCATCATCCAGGTTAATTTCCAATATTTCATTGGCAAATTCTTCTGCAAGTAGGGCAGATTTATTCATCTTCCAATTTCCAGCGATAAGTGGTTTTCTCATTCCGCATCCTCGATACAATCTATTCCAGGAAGAACCTTGCCTTCTAGAAGTTCGAGGCTCGCTCCTCCTCCAGTGGAAATGTGGGTCATCTTGTCTTTTAAACCTGCCGCTTCTATGGCAGCTACAGAATCTCCACCGCCGATGATGGTGGTTGCTCCTTCAAGATTAGCAAGAGTCTTTGCAACTTCGAAGGTTCCATTTGCAAATTCTGGAATTTCAAATACTCCGCAAGGTCCATTCCAAACTACGCACCTTGCAGGTTCAAGTTTTTCTTTTATATTTGCAATAGTCTTAGGTCCGATATCGAGACCCATGTATCCTTCTTCCATCTTGTCTCTATCGACAGTCTTGGTTTCTACTCCGGCTTTTAGTTCCTTAGCCATGACTACATCGTCAGGAAGGACAAAGTCCACATGGTTTGTAACTGCCTTTGCCATAAGTTCACGAGCAAGATCTAGCTTGTCATCTTCAACGATTGAGTCTCCAATTTCAAGTCCCATGGATTTAAAGAATGTATAAGCCATTCCTCCCACCACGATTAGAGTGTCTACCTTTTCAAGTAAGTTGTCTATTACATTTATCTTGTCTGAAACTTTTTTGCCGCCTAGGATTGCTACGAATGGTCTGTCCGGATTTTGTACCGCACCTTCTAGATATTCAACTTCTTTTTCAAGTAAGAATCCCATAGCTGATGGAAGGTACTTGGCAACTCCCACGTTTGAAGCGTGTGCTCTGTGGGATGTGCCGAAGGCGTCATTTACATATATATCTGCAAGGGATGCGAGATCCTTTGCAAAATCATAGTCCAGTTTTTCTTCTCCTTTTACAAATCTTGTGTTTTCAAGAAGGGCAACTTCGCCGGTCTTTAATTTTTTAATTTCCGATTTAACTTCGTCGTCTATGACTACCTTGCTAGCTACAAATTTTACATCTTTCTTTAGAAGTTCGCTTAGCTTTTTCGCAACGGGAGCGAGGGAGAATTCCTCTTTGTACTCTCCCTTCGGTCTTCCCAAGTGACTCATAAGCACAACGGATGCGCCATTTTCAAGCAGGTAGTTAATAGTTGGAAGAGATGCTTCGATTCTTGTGGTGTCTGTGATTAAATCTCCGTCCATTGGTACGTTGAAATCAACTCTTACAAGCACCTTTTTTCCAGCTACATCTATATCTCTTAATGTCTTTTTCATTATAGTGATTTCGCCACCATTTCTGTAAGGTCAAGCACTCTTAGTGTGTAACCCCATTCGTTGTCATACCAAGAAATAACTTTAACCATGTTGCCCATTACGTGGGTTAGTTTTGCATCAAAGATTGAAGAGTGTGGATCTTGGATTATATCTGAAGATACTAAATCTTCCTCTTGGTAGTCAAGGATTCCCTTCATTGTTGTTTCAGATGCTTCTTTTATTGCGTTATTTATTTCTTCTACTGTTGCTTCTTTTTCAATTTCAAAGGTTGCATCTACTAGAGAACCTGTTGGTACTGGAACTCTAATTGCGATACCTGTCATGATTCCATTTAATTCAGGAATAACTTTTCCAACTGCTTTAGCTGCACCGGTGGTAGTAGGGATGATATTTTCAGCTCCCATTCTTGCACGTCTCATATCTTTTTTGTGGATTGCATCGTGAATCATTTGGTCATTTGTATAAGCGTGAACTGTAGTCATAAGTCCTCTCTTGATTCCAAATTTGTCTAGAATTACCTTTGCAACTGGAGCTAGACAGTTGGTTGTACATGATGCGTTTGAAATAATATTGTGTTTCTTAGGATCATATAGTTCGCAGTTAACTCCCATTACTATGGTTATATCTTCATTCTTACCAGGAGAAGTAAGGATTACCTTCTTCGCTCCCGCTTCGATATTTCCTTCAGCTTTTTCACGAGAAGTAAATGCTCCACTTGAGTCTACAACTATATCTACGCCAAGTTTTCCCCATTCCATTTCAGCTGGAGTCTTAGATTCGATAAATTCGATTTTGTGTCCGTCAACATTTAAAATATTTCCGTCGAGTTCACATTTGCCAGGGTACTTTCTATAGATTGTGTCGTATTTAAATAGGTGAGCTCTTTGAGCTACGGTAGTTTCACAGTTTCTAACTGCGATATGAGTAATTTCAAAATCTTTTTCTTCTTTAAGAGCCCATGCTCTTAGAAAATCTCTACCAATTCTTCCAAATCCCATAATAGCTACTTTTGTCATTTAATTCCTCCTAATAATTTCCTTTGCCAACTCCCTATCAATTATAAGAGTTAGATCTTTTCTTAAACTGCAAATAGCCATGGTTGCCTCGGCTTTTTCCGCGCCACTTGCAACGGCTATAACTGAACCAATGTTTTTGTAATCAGAAAGGGATAGTCCTAAACTTTTCTTTTTATAGACTATACCTCCTGTGGCAGAAAAATAATTGCCAAAGGCTTCTCCAACTGCACCGTCACGCAGAATTTTCTTCGTGACTATATCATCAAGCCCTCGCCTTTTCGCCATTACATCCGCCCTGCCAATTCCAAATATAAGTAGGTCTATCGATTTAAACTTATCCAAAAGCTCCTTGTATTCCGAGGAGTCCTTGATTGAGGATAGTAAATATCTATTTGCAAAGTCTGGAACAGGCACTATGTAGGATTCCGATCCTGTCTTCTGAGCAAACTTAATCGCAACTGTGTTTGCTTGAAACTCAGATTTTATTCCTATGGAGCCTCTTGCAGGAACGATCTTCAAATTCTTTTTGTCCGTTTTAATACTGTCTATGACTTTTGAAACAGTCTCTCCTCCCGTAACTCCGATGTGAAAATCATCTTCTATATAATCTCTTATAATCTTAGAAGCAAACTTTGCAAGTTCATCCTTGCCGCTGGAGTTTGAAATGTAGATATCTGAAATTCCCGTCGCCTTCTTCACAGAATCCACCAGGTCTTCGTCAGAAGATTTAGAGGTAAGACTTAAGTACAAATCTTTAAAATCTTCTACATATTTAATACCCAATTTTGAAATCGAGATACCTCTACTGGTTACTTCGCAAAGACCTTTATCTCTTAAAAAATTTACAGTGTCCCTTACGAATCTCTCAGATAAATTTAAATCTTTAGTTATGTTTCTTCTACCGACGGTAGATTTTTCTAAAATGTAAGAGAGCAAACTGTATTTTTTTAAGAAAATATCCTTTGCTTCATATACAAAATCTAAAAAATGATGTAGTTCCATGTTCACCTCTGGGAATAATTTGAACCCATATAGTTTTGTTCCCGCTAACTATAATTTTAACATAAGTTAAAAATCGTCTCAATATATTCCTAAGCTTTTATAATATTTAAATATTTTAAATATTAATTTGTGATTAAGAAAAATATTTCTAGCTTCATAAAATTTTAATTTCAAACAAAAAAGCAGGTTGCCCTGCTTTATATTAGATTTATTATTAAACTATACATTGTAATCAAAATTTTCTATCGACTTCTTTCTGTCGAGATCTTCTTCTGTTAAGAACTCCATCTTTTTAATACTATTAGCCTTTGCAACTAAAGAGGTTGGAAATGACACAATCTCTTGATTTAGTATACTGATATTTCCATTTACAATTCTCTTTGCCGCCGCCAATTTTTCATTTTCATCGTCGATTTCATCTTGCAAGCGTAGAAACTCTGCAGAAGATTTGAGCTCTGGATAGGCTTCTGCTAGGGCAAAGATTTCTTTAATCGCATCATTTTGATTCTTAATCGCATCGTTTGATGATGAAATAGTGCCTTCCTGTCTAAGTTTAACGATGTTTGTAAACGCATCTGTCTCATGCTTTGCAAAAGATTTTGCCACCTTAATCATTTCGGAGATGGTGTCATAACGCTTTGCCAGTGCAATATCCAAATTCCTCTTGGACTCATCTATCTTTACTAGATATTTTTTGAGTCTATTTGAAGCGGAAATAAAATTTGATATGCATACTAAACCCACTACAATAGCTATCGTGTATAAGTATTTCATAAATCCTCCTCTAAAATTTTTCTACTATAACATCCATAAGCGCATAAAAGTCTGAGAGTTTTTTTCTTATCTTTTCATACTCACCAGAAAGTGAAATCTCATTTACTCCACCTGGAGTATATGGCAAGGAAAATAGAAGACTATTCGACTGAAAAGCGATGGATACATATTCTTCGCTCATGTAGATGGAGACATTCATTCTTTTCCCAATATCGTTTAAAAGTTCAATAATCTTTGTATCCAAAATAAACTTGGCATTTAAATCATCGGTGGAAAAAATAGTGTATAAATCGTTGAATTCGATGGACTCAGTTTCCATTCTCTCTTCGCCATCTCTATCTTCTCCATAGGGTCTGTGAGAGCCACCTTTACTAATCGGTGCCACTCTAATATGACCATTTATTCCCGTTTCTATAGGAGCAAAAAATACTTGTCCCATGAAGTCAGTCTCGTTTATTTCTCTTCCTTTTTTGTCTCTTCTATAATGATTTGCTTTTAAATTGCAAAACTCAGTCTTGTATTCGTCACCAAAAATTATGTGACAATTGGATTCATAGAATTCTGAATTTCTAACCAGGTTTTTAAGAATATATAGATCCATGGTTCCAAAATAATCTATCTCTGTACCGGGTAGAATCTCTTTTAACACCGGCTCTAAAAAATTATTTGCGTATGTATTTCCAATATAAGATTTATTCGTCTGTGAATATTGGTACCAGTATTTATAGAGGAAAAAGCAGACAATTAGTCCATATATTTCAAAAAGATAGTATATAAAAAGCCCCGCTGCAAGAAGGATAAATCCAAGTATATAAGGTTTGCTCACCCGATCTTGTAGATCTCTTTTCACATCGTCAAGCCTCTTCTTGGTCTCCGGCGAATTTTCGATTCTTTTAATCTCTTCGATAATAGATGAATCCGAAAATCTCTCCCTGGAATTCATTTAAAAGGACCTCCTTTAATTTTAATAAATATTTTCAATATTATTTTATCAAAAAATTTTTTTAGAATATATATTTTTTTGAAATTATATATCAATTAAATAAAGGCTTATTAATTTAATAATTATATTTAATATAAAAACACCGGAGAATATCACTCCGGTGTTTTTATATGCATATGTTTAATTAAAAACCAGAAATTATTTGGCTTTTTAAATTTATTTCGATTTTATTTACCTGGTTCTATTGGTACTTCTTTTCCATTCATACAAAACTTTCCATCTATTATTTCGTATTTGTCGCCTTCATATAGTTTGTACCAATAACAGTTTACAAATGAAAATCTCTTTTTTTCAATTTTTACTGGATTAGTTATCTCTTTTTTAAGCTCGTCATATGTGTATGCGGTTACATTTTTACCATCTTTGCTAAATTCAAAGAATACCAAGCCAATATTTTCCACTACTGAAGTTTCTAGGTTTAACTCTCCTACAGCTCCAATGTACTTTACATCAGGTGCATCTGGGAATGGTTCTGTAAGTTTTTCTATATTAAGAGTTAATCCATTACAAGCATTTAAATATATTCCTTCGAATTTGATGTCTCCTGCTTTTGTGTCTTTCTTTTGTTCTTTCTTTTGTTCCTTTTTTTCTTCTTTCTTTGCTGGAGCTGCTTTGCCGATTACTTCTTCTTTGAATTTTTTGGCATCGTATTTTGACGTGTCGCCTATTAGGACTACTCTGTTTTCTTTATCCCAGCCCACTTCTGTTCCTAGTGATTCACTTATAAATCTAACTGGTATAAAGGTTCTTCCATTTACTATTTTTGCTGCTGCGTCTAGTTTTTCTTCTTTTACATTTTCGTCTTTGTCGTAAAGTTTTGCAATGTCTGAACCGATTATAAGTTCAACCTTTTTTATTTCTGTGCCTTCTTTTTTGGTAGTGATGACTACTTTCTTTTCTTCTTTGAACCAATCAACTATGCTATCTAAGTTTTCTGAGATAAATCTGACTGGTACGAGTGTTCTTCCACTTTCGATAAATGGATCTGCATCTGTCTTTATGTATTCTCCATTTACTACAAGGTATGTCTTTTGATTTGCGTATGTATTTAGGCTTAGCACTAATGCAAAGACACTTAGAATTACCATGATTTTACTTATTTTTTTCATTTTATCACCTCTAAGTTTATCTTATTATTTTATGTCTTTCGTGTCAATATAGTATTGAAATAAATCAAAACAATAAAAAAGCGTAGTCACCTACGCTAAATTTATTTTATATCTGATTTTACTACTAGGACTGATATTTTGGATGTGTTGATTACTTTGTTGGATACGGAGCCTAGTAGTGTTCTTGAGAATGCTCCCAAGCCTCTATTGCCTACGATTATTAGGCTGCACCCTCTTTCTTCTGCCACGTTTACTATCTGTTCTGCGGCATTTCCCATTGTGTGGAAGAGTTCTACTTTGTATGGATAGTCTTTTAGGGTTTCTTCCATTTCTTTAAGTACATATTCTGCTCTTTCCACGTTTGCCTTGTCTATTTCCAAGGAGTATGGAAAGTTGGTTGGATATTGTTCGAAGATGGATGTTTCGGATATTACTGTTAGGATTAAAAGTTCTGCTCCTAGTTTCTTGCCTATATCTTTTGCCACTTCTACTGATTTATTTGAACTCTTTGAGCCGTCTACTGGTACTAATATTTTCATACTCTACCTCCTAGTACATTTGTACCCAATTTTTTAACTTTAATTCAATGATGTGGTTAAAAAAAGAAGTGTCTCAACTGAAACACTTCTCTATTTTTTATACCATCTTTCTTGGATCTACTATTTCGTCGAATTCTTTTTCTGTTAAATATCCAAGTTTTAATGTTGCTTCTTTTAATGTGGTTCCTTCTTTGTGGGCAAGCTTTGCAATTTCTGCTGCTTTTTCATAACCGATATGTGGGTTAAGTGCCGTTACTAGCATTAGTGATTTGTTTAGATTTTCTTCTATCTTTTCCATGTTTGGTTTTATTCCTACTGCGCAATTCTTGTTAAATGATATCATTGCATCTGATAGTAGTCTTGCTGATTGTAGGAAGTTATATGCTATTAGTGGAAGGAATACATTTAGTTCAAAATTTCCTTGTGATGCTGCAAATCCTATGGCTGCATCGTTACCCATTACTTGCACTGCTACCATGGTTAGTGCTTCTGCTTGGGTTGGGTTTACTTTTCCTGGCATGATTGATGAGCCTGGTTCATTTTCTGGTATGATTAATTCTCCAATTCCACATCTTGGTCCGGATGCTAGTAGTCTTACGTCGTTTGCTATTTTTAATAGATCTGCCGCAAGTGCTTTCATCGCTCCGTGAACGAATACGAGCTCGTCCCTACTGGTTAGGGCGTGGAATTTATTTTCTGCTGTTACGAATTTGTGTCCAGATTTTTTAGAGATTTCTTCTGCTACTTTTACCGCGTAGTCCTTGTGGGTGTTAAGTCCTGTTCCTACTGCTGTTCCTCCAAGGGCGATTTCTCTTAGGGATTCTTTGGATGTTGCGATGTAGTCTCTAGATCTTTCTAAGGATCTTCTCCATCCGCTTATTTCTTGTCCAAGGGTTATAGGCACTGCGTCTTGTAGGTGAGTTCTTCCTGTCTTAACTATGTCCTTGTATTCTTCTTCTAATTTTTTAAATGTTTCTATAAGTGTGTCTACTGCAGGGATTACCTTGTCTTCAACCGCTATCAATGATGCGATATGAAGTGCTGTTGGGTATGTGTCGTTTGAACTTTGTGATTTGTTTACGTCGTCGTTTGGATGTAGAAGGTGTTCTTTTGCGATTTCGTTTCCTCTGTTGGCTACAACTTCATTTACATTCATGTTAGATTGGGTTCCTGAACCTGTTTGCCATACTACAAGTGGGAAGTGTTCTTCTAGTTTTCCTTCTAATATTTCGTCGCAAACTTCTGTTATAATTTCTTTTTTGTTGTCTGGTAGAAGTCCAAGGGCGTTATTTGCTACTGCTGCAGAGTATTTAAGAATTCCAAATGCCTTTATTATTTCCTTTGGCATTTTTTCGTCGCCGATTACAAAATTTTGGTGAGATCTTTGAGTTTGTGCTCCCCAGTACTTGTCTATTGGTACTTGAAGTTCCCCAAAGGTATCATGTTCTATTTTGTACTTCATATTCTAGCTACTCCATCTTTTCTAGCTGCTTCTGCTACTGCTTCTGCAACTTTCTTAGAAACGCTTAGATCGAATGCGTGTGGAAGTATATTGTCTTCGTCTATAGTTTCAACTGCATCTGCGATTGCACGAGCTGCTGCAAGTTTCATGTTGTCAGTGATTTTCTTTGCTCTTACATCAAGTGCTCCTCTGAATAGTCCTGGGAATACTGATACGTTGTTTACTTGGTTAGGGAAGTCTGATCTTCCTGTTCCAACTACTCTAGCTCCTGCACGTTTAGCTTCGTCTGGATAGATTTCTGGAACTGGGTTTGCCATAGCTAGTACTATTGCGTCCTTGTTCATGTTTCTAACCATTTCTTCTGTTACGATTCCAGGTCCTGATACTCCGATGAAGATATCTGCTCCGTTTAGTGCTTCTGCCATTCCACCTTCGATTTTATGTGGGTTACATTCTTTTAGGATGTTCTTTCTGTATTCATCTTCGTAATAGTCAGCTCCGATGATTCCTTTTCTTCCTACGAAGATAACGTCCTTTGCACCTTCAAGTACAAGTAGGTTTCTGATTGCCATACCTGCTGCTCCTGCACCAGACATAACTATTCTTACGTCTTCCATCTTCTTGCCTACAAGTTTAAGAGCATTTAACACTCCTGCTAGAACTACGATTGCTGTTCCGTGTTGGTCATCGTGGAAAACTGGTATATCTAATTCTTCTGAAAGTCTATTTTCAATTTCAAAACATTTTGGTGCTGCAATATCTTCTAGGTTGATTCCACCAAATGTTGGTTCTAAGTACTTAACTGTTTTTATGATTTCTTCTGTATCTTTTGTGTTTAAACAGATTGGGAAAGCGTCTACATCTCCAAAGTTTTTGAATAGGATTGATTTACCTTCCATAACTGGCATACCTGCTTGGCCGCCTATGTCTCCTAATCCTAGTACTGCTGTTCCATCTGTAACTACTGCTACAAAATTCCATTTTCTAGTTAGGTTGTATGCTTCTTCAGGGTTGTCCTTTATAGCTAAGCAAGCTTCTGCAACTCCTGGTGTATAAGCAAGTGCTAAATCTTCTGCAGTTTCTGTAGCTGCTCTAGATTTAATTTCTAATTTTCCTCTCCATTCTCTGTGGCATTTCATAGCTTTTTCTTTGTTATCCATTATTATCACCTCAGCTAACATTATAGCATAGTTTTTCTGCAAATGTTTCTTCAATATATTCTTTTTTAAAATTTTAAGTGCCGATATAAATTAGGTGAAATCTTGATTTGCTTGACTTAATATAAAAAAACCAATAAACTTATATTATTAAATTTAATTGGTGATACATTGAAAATAAAATTTAAATATTTTACGATTTTAATACTTCTTCTCTTCCTCGTTGGATGCAAGGGAAACTACTTAAAAGAAGCGAAGCTCTCCATGACTGAGAGGGTATATTCCTTCTACACCTACGAGAGTACAGAGGATAAACTCCACAGCTTAGTGGAAAGCCTTGGCTATGAAGATATAAATTTAAAACTTATAGACAAAACTATGAAGATCTTTGGATCAAAGGAATACATCGACGAACACGATGCGGCAATCTTTGAGATTTCCACCATCATCATGTACCTAAATCCGCAGTTAGATGAGATCTTAATCTGTGAAGATGACGGAGATTCCTTCGCCCTATCCAGAAATGTTTTTGAAGAACTCTTCTATGAGTTCGACAGAATAAGCGCGAAAAATCTGGAGTCACTTTTTAGATCCATAAGTCTTACCAGCAGATCAAAGATTGAACTTACTCTTGCAAAGTCAAAACTAAATTCTTCCTTTGAAAAGTACAAGTACTTGGAGGGTGACTGCGACTATTCTGCCCTTAGCTACAGTGTGGTGGGATTTATAAAGGAAAGTGGAATCTACAATTTCTATGTCTACTACAGATTTTCAAAATTTGATTTCACACCTTCTATATATGAAAAGAATCCTAGGGAGGCTCTCGTTAAGATCGGTATCAAATCCGACAGTCTTCTAAACTACGAAGAAGTTTCAAATGTGGTAATTTCAGAGAGGGACATGGAAAAGGAAATCACAAACACCACAGATTTAAACACCATCTCCAAGGAACTTACCAAGAAGAATCGAGATGCCGCTTACAAAGAATATAAGAGAATACATTCAAAAAATAATTAAACCTATGGTGCACTGCATCATAGGTTTTTATTTCTTCTTACATTTTTAAAAAATTTGCTTATAAGTTTGCTGCATTCATCTCCGTAGATGGAATACTCCACCTTTACCTTGTGGTTTAAGCCTTCTCTATCTAAGATGTTTAGGTTTGATCCAGCAGCTCCCATGCGAGGACTCTTCGCCCCGATTATTAGCTTATCTATACGAAAGAGAACCATTGCTCCTGCACACATAGCACAGGGTTCAAGGGTTGTATACATCTTTGTCCCTTCCAAATGGTAGGTGCCTAGAGTTTTCGCAGCCATCTTTAAGGCTCTAAGTTCCGCGTGCTCTGTGGCGTCGTTTAATGTTTCTTTTAAATTGTATCCATAGCCTACCACCTTGCCATGTAAAACTACCACTGCTCCCACAGGAATCTCTCCTCTCCTATAGGATTTCTTCGCCAGGTGTAGGGCGAGTTTCATGTACTTACTCGTATCTAAACTATTTCTTTCCAAGGTCTACCACCTCTTTTAGTACATCTATACCTCTCATCATCTTCTTTATATTTTTTACATCTAGAATAATTATCTCTTCTCTTTGAAGTTTCTCCTTCGATTCATCTGTCATAAGGGATGTATTTATAAATAGAACGGGAATTATGGTTTTGTAAATATTTGAAAACTCCCTTACCAATCTGTCTATTTCCTTTTGAGATAGAACTTCCACATCTTTGTACTTCTTCACCTCTACTGCAAACCTGCGCCTTCCTTTTTTGGCATAGAAATCGAATCCCATCTCAGTGTGGTCATAGGAATCGTCGAAGTCTTCCACCACATAGTCGCATCTCACTAGAGCCTTCTTCGCAAGCTCTTCCTCCGTCACTTCTTCATTTAAAATTCTAAGGGATTTTAAAAGATTCTTCGGATATATTTTAAAGATAGCGGTACATTCTTCGTCTGTGTACTTCGTAGTTTTAAAATCAAAACCTATTAGCATCCCCTCAACCAAGGTGAAATAGCCATGGGCAATTGCGTTTCTAATGTGCCTAAGGAGACCGTTGGTGGTGGATTCGTCCTTGTACTTCGTGATAATTATCTTTTGAAAGTTTGGATCCACTTCATTTTTATAAAAATCGACCACAGATTTTGGAATATAATCGAGCACCGCCACGTCTTCCTTGCCAAGCTGCATATTCTTCTTCACCAGGTCGAAGGCAAACTCATCGAAGTCGAGAGACAGCGCCATATCGTTTTTAGGCGACTGAATAGAGTCGATGTTTGGCACATACCAAAGGAGAGTTTCTACTATCGTATGCATCTCTTCCGTCATCTTAGGTGGATATTCTCTATGTAGAATCGAGTATTTAACTGGATTCTTTATTTTTTCAAACTTAAATCCTGTGAATGATAGATCTGGTAAACCCATGTTCCCTCCTTAAATTTAATTATAGCATATCAAAATTTAGATATCCTTTTCATTATTGATTTCATCGGGAATTTTTGCATTTTTTGAAATTTTTGATAAAATAAACATGGAGGATTTATGAGAAAGAGAAAACCCAATATGTTCCTTAGAAGATTGGTATCACTTACCATACTTGGAATCCTTATTATGATGATTCCTGCCATGCTTCTAAACAAGGGAACTACTACAAAAGAAGAAACAAAAGAAAATTACATAGAATCCACCAAGCCTTTGGCAATAAGTGTAGCGAAGAAGCACGGACTCTTCCCGTCGGTTACTCTAGCCCAGTCGGCGCTGGAGAGTAACTTCGGAAGGAGCGAACTTTCTACTACATACAATAATTACTTTGGAATAAAAGCCAAGAGCGGTGGAGTTGAGCTGGAGACGAAGGAGTACGAAAACGGAGTGGAGAAGTCGGTACTGGAGCCTTTTAAAAAATATGATTCGAAGAAGGCGAGTTTCAAAGATTACGGCAGACTTATCTCTACTGCAGCTCGTTACGAAAAGGTTAAAGATGCCAAGGACTACAAAGAGGCGATCACCCTCATTCAGTCCTGCGGCTATGCGACGGACCCTAACTATGCAAAAAAGGTCATCGACATCATCGAGAAATATAATTTGATGGAGCTTGATAATGAATAGAGATCTTGGTTTCAAAGTAAGAATCATGCTTCTTATGGTTGCAAGCGGAATTTCAAACGCCTACTGCGTTATGAATTTCAAGACCCCTGTAACTCACCACACGGGAAATGCCACAGCCATCGCACTTTCCATCCACGACAGGAAGAGGTTAATATTTCTTCTCACAGTTTTTGGACTGTTTTTCCTAGGCTCCTTGGTGGGAGCTTATATTACCCACGGAGATAATTTCCGTCTTGGATTTATATGTATGACTGGCCTTGCTATGCTTCCTATTTTACGAGAGATTATGCAGTGTACCTACTCACATTTATTTTTGGATTCCAAAACTCTCTACTTATTAAGTACGACGGAGTCCTTGTGAGAAGCACTCATATTACAGGATACTTGACGGATAGCGCGAGAATAATCGGAAGATATTTAAAGACCAAGGATAGCTCAAAGATTCATGTGAGCATATTTTTTCTAATATCCATTGGATTTTTTATTCTTGGTGGTATATTATATTTTTATGTGAAAAATTTCAGCCAAATTTTGGTAGCAATAATCTACCTTATCTTGGCTTTTATATGGAGGTAAATATGGTAGTTTGTGAACTAACACTCGTTCCAATAGGAACAGAAACTACATCAGTTTCAAAATACGTTGCAGGTGCTTTAGATAGCATAGCAGACATGAAAAATATTACATTTGCACTTAACCCAATGGGAACAGTTATAGAAGCTCCCGATTTAGATACTATGTACGAAGCAATCAAAAGGATGCAAGAATCCGTATTTCTAAATGGAGCAAACAGAGTCTACTCTGTTGTTAAGATCGATGACAGACGCGACAAAGAAAGATCCTTTATGGAAAAGATAGACTCAGTAGAAAGTAAAAGGAAGAAATGAGAAGATTTACAAGTTTAGTCCTTGCAGTATTAATTTTATTTTCTCCAAGCGTCTCTTTTGCAACAGAGAATGTTTCACAGAAAGAAACGGAAGTCTCTGAGCCTCAGGAGATTAGAAACCAAAACATCTTCGTACCAACTTCTCACGGAGTGGATAGGGCAACCTACGAAGAAGCACTTCTAGTAGCTGAGCTAGAAAAAAAATCTACCAACGAACTTGCAAAGACCTTTCTAATCGGAGACTATGCAACGGGAGAAATCTTAGATTTTAACGATATAGATGAAGTGGTAGCCATGGCTTCAACTTCTAAACTCGTGTCTGTATATGTGGTCCTAGATCAAATCAAAGCAGGCAAGTTAAAACTAGACGACATGGTGACAATTCCCCATGAAGCAGAAGTCTTACCAGGTTCATCCTACAAAATAAAAGAGGGGGATACAAAGACTGTAAAAGAACTTCTAACAGCGGCGCTAGTTATATCTGGAAATGACGCCATCACTTCCCTTGCAATAAAGGTAGCAGGATCTACCCAAGCTTTCGTGGACATGATGAACAAGAAATGTAAAGATCTGGGACTTACAAACGCCCACATGATAAATCCAACAGGGCTAACAGACTATTCAATAGAAGATTATAATAAGATGACCACAAGAGAGATGTTTCTCCTTGCAAGATATATAATGAAGGAACATCCAGAAATCTTAGAATATACAAAGATGCCTGCCATCGTTGAAGCAGATAGAGAGTTTACAGCTTACTCAACCAATCCCATCTTAGGAGTAATTCCTGAGGTCCAAGGACTTAAAACGGGATACACTGGTGCGGCAGGAAGATGTCTTATAGCTACGGAACTAAAACCAGGAGATGGCAAGACCACCAAGGATCTAAGGCTTATCACCATCACCACCGGATCGAAATCCGATTGGTCAAGGTATGTAGTTTCGAAAAGAGTTGCAAATATGGCTCTAACCAAGTATGAAAATAGAATTCTCGGAAACACTACTTCTCCTGTTACGACTATCGAAGCAGAAAATTCTCAAGAACCAAACTACAATGTGTACCAAGAATCGGAAATAGCTTCTCTAGTGCATCCAGAATCAAAGGTAGAAAGCAAAGTTCATCTCAATGAAATCGCAGCCCCTCTACCTAAGGACACTGTAGTGGGTTCAATCACCTACAAAGTAGATGGCAAAGAAGTGGGAGAATCAAAATTAATAATCAAAGAAGATATCCGCGAAAGGGGAATAATCAACAAGATTATGTCCATTTACAGAGAAATCTTCAAAAATATCGATAAAGATGCAGCATAAAAAATCCTTCAATCTAAGAAATAACTTTGATTGAAGGATTATTTTTTGTATTTTCATTTTGAAGAAATTCAGATTATTTTATAATATCAAACTCGCGAATTTAATAAATTAATTTTTCTTTTTATTTAACAGATCTTCTATAAATTCAATGGCAAAATTTTCATTTACCACATATCTTTCGAAACCTTCCATCTTGTCCCCAAACTGTTCTTCAAGTTCCCTGTAGCCTTCTTCTCTGAAGTCGTTGTGGTACTCCTTGAGATTCTTGTCAATTACCACGATTATAGGTTTGTTCTCGTAGATATCGTAGAACATTCTGATGATTTCCATATTTTCTCTCTCGTTAATCTGAAGAATGAGAAGTGATTTATAGAGTTCCATTATTCTGTCGTCGTAGCCGCCCTTGAAAATTAATATTTTTTCTCTAAGTTCAACTAAGTCCACCACCACTCTCACCCTCGGAGGGTCAATCTTCATAAGCTCTTGGAATTTTTTAAAATCATTATTATAAAACTCATCCAGAGTCTTTATTTCTTCCTCCACATTGCTCGGGTCTGTTAGGTAGATCATCGTACCTTCTGGCTCCATATGGTAGAGCATGTCGTAGATTACCTTTACCTTTTCGCCGCAGTGTGGACATGTGTACTCAAATACATCGTAGTTTAGTACCTTCAGCTCCATCTCCGGATCTACTCTCGTGTTTATACTGGTGTAGATTTCTACATCAAATGGCTCTTTACAATGTCCGCATATCGCTTTTTCAGTTAATTTTTCTGTCATTTGCCACCTCTATAAGCATCTTTTCAATTCTCTTCGCAAGATTTGCCCAGGATTTTCCGTCGATTATATCCATGATATCTTTGCCGATTTCTTCCTTCTTCTCAACCTTTTTTAGTTGAATTTCTATATTTTTCGCTAGCCTTTCCACATATGCTGGCACTTCTTCTTCGCAAGGGTTATCCAAATCGTAGATGGTTGGAAGTTCTGTGTAGAGAATGAGTCCAGACTCGTTTACCTTGTCACCAAGTTCTGCCCTCAAGCCTTCGATTTCAGATGTCACTGCGTAAAGTCCTGTCGCCATAGCCTCAATTGCAATAAGTCCCAATGCCTCATAGTAAGAAGGTAGGACAAATACATCGCACTTCTTCAAATGTTTCGCCATGGTCACCTGATCTTCAGCGTCATAGACCTTGAAGCCTTCTAAATTTTCTGCCAACTCGTAGAGTCTTCTCTTTTCTTCATCAGAAGTTGCACCGATGATATGGTACTCTAGATTATCTATATTTTTCTTAACTAGAGGAAAACTTCTAGCAAGTTCATAAACACCCTTAGACCTTGAAAGTTTACCTGCGTAGCAAACCCTAAGGATCCCGTCGTCTAACTTTTCATAATTTCTATTGAAGATATTTTGGTTAAATCCACCGCCTACAAGCTTTATTTTATCCCTGTCGTAGGAGAAAATTTCATGTATCTTTTCCGATTCATTTGGAGAAACGGTGAAAATCATGTCGAGATCCTTGATACTTCCACATCTTTCTAAAAATCTTGGAAATCTTTCAAGTTGTCTAAGATCCGTACCATGGCAAAAGCAAACCACAGGAGTGTCCTTAAACACTTCTCTAACAAGAGATGAAAGGAAGAAGAGATGGTGGGTTATTACCAGGTCCACTCCTTCAGTATCTCTAATTTTTTCCAAAACTTCTCTAAACACACTAAATTCTAGGTCGATCATGTCCTCAGTCATCTCTGAATAGATGGTACTCTCGTAGGGCATGATGTCGCTCATCCCAGCGATTGGAAATGGAATCTTCTCAGATTTAAATTCCACCGGATAGTGCTTGCCTTCTACATCCACAGAGTATGGTGCCTGCACACCATAGAGCAGAATATTTTCGTGGCCTTGGGCATTTAATTCTTCAACCAAGTTTGAAAAATATACTCCGCTTCCCGTCTTCATTGGAAGTTGAGCCAAAACATTTAAAATCTTCATAGTTTCTCCTTCTTTATATCAATATTTATCTCATCGTCTATCTTTAAATCCTCTGCGTTCATTGTAATTGCAGTTAAAATTCCAAATTCCGTATCCAAAATAACTTCTGTAAATGAACCTTTGAAGATAATATTCTTAATCTTTGCCTTGATGCTTCCAGAGTTAAGTGTGATGTCTTCTGGTCTTGCGTATCCTCCATCAAAAGTATTGGAACTGCCTATAAAGTCGAGGACAAATTCATTTGCCGGGTGCTCGTAGATCTCCTTCGCCTTACCAACCTGCATGATCTCTCCTTCATTTAGAAGAATAATCTTGTCTGCAATTTCAAAGGCTTCCTCCTGGTTGTGGGTTACGAAGATGGTGGTGATGTCGAACTTCTTTTGAAAGTCTCTGATCTCCTGCCTCATAGATTTTTGTAGCTTCGCATCTAGACTTGAAAGAGGCTCGTCAAGTAGGAGTAGCTCCGGTCCAACTATCATGGATCTTCCCAGGGCAACCCTCTGTCTTTGACCTCCAGAAAGTTCGTTAATCATCCTCTTGCCTAAACCTTCGAGGCCGAGGGTCTTAAGCATCTCTTCTGCCATTTCGTTTCTCTTACTTTTCGGAGTGCCGTTGAATTTAAGGCCGTACTTTATATTTTCAAGGACATTCATGTGAGGGAAAAGTCCCAATGATTGGAACACCGTTGCCACACCACGTTTTTCCGGCGGAGTGTGGGTGATGTCCTTTCCATTTAAAATTATATTTCCCTCTACTTCTATAAATCCTCCGATGCTTTTTAAAATGGTGGACTTCCCGCAGCCGGAAGGTCCGAGTAAACATAGGAGTTCTCCCTTTTCCAAGGAGAAATTTATATCTCTTATGGCGTAGAAGTCGCCGTATTTTTTCGTTAAATTTTTTATTTCAAGAAACATTTTTTCCTCCAAAGAACATGTATCCTAGAGCGTTTATAGCTAGACATATAAGTATGATTATAAGGGCGATTACCGAACCAATATTGTATTTTCCCGATTGAATTACATCAAACATGACAAGGGTTAGGACCTTTCTTCCAGGATAAACTAGAAAAATAATGGATCCGATGGTGGTCATGGTGGTGGTAAATCCATTGATAAATGAAACTTTTAGCCCTTCCTTGCTAAGAGGTAGCACCACGTCGTAGAGGGCGTTCATATTATTTCCTCCCAGGGATTTAACCGAATCCAAGGTCTCCCTGTCGATGGATTCCATCTGACTGCTGCCGACTCTTGCCGAGAATGGAAGTTGTTTAAATACCACGTTTAACACTACCACCGCCGCCGTTCCCGTGATGGCTATCGGCGGATTCTTAAAGAATAGTAGGTATCCAAGACCGAAGAATGTGCCAGGAATTATATATGGAAGGTTGGCGATAAAATCCACCACCTTCATAGCTTTTAATTTTCTAATTTGTAGATAATATCCTATTAAAAGACCTATTATTGAACCGCCTACCGCAGAGATTAAGCTGTAGACTATACTTCTTATCATCGCACCGGTGATATATGGTTTCGTATCGATTAAATTTTGTAGAGTAAATGTAAGTGAGCCGTCCTTCATGCGGGTAAATGCGGAGAAGATGATGGTTACATATAGGACCGTAAGGGCAGAGATCAAAAGCAGTGAGATCACAGAAAAAATATAGTAAATAATTCCATTTCTCTTTATCTCCAGCTCAACCCTGTCAAATCCAGAAGTTTCCGCCATGGCACTTAGATTGTTTTGGTAAAAAATAAAGATTAAGATCGACGGAATAAGTATCAAAATATTCATAGCGGAAGCCTTGGCTAAATTTCCTTCAGCAATTACTGCGAAGTAGGATTCCAGTGCGAGGACATTGAACTTCCCACCGATGATGGCAGGTGTTCCAAAGTCTGCGATGGCTCTAAAGAATGAAAGGAGTATAACAGCCTTTAGACCAGCCTTAGCCTTTGGAAAAATAATATCCACTATAATATTGTCCGTCTTTGCCCCTAGGTTTCTCGCTGAATTTATGATGTCTGGACTAAGAGTCTTTAGAAATCCGTAGATAAGTAGCACGTTTAATGAAAGGTGGGAGATGGTCTGCATCACTGCGATTCCCCACATTCCGTATACATTTAGTGAAAGTCCAAGAAGTCCATAGGTTATAAATCCCCTCCTGCCAAATAGATTGATATAGGAAAGAGAAGTTACGAATGGCGGACTTATAAGCGTTATAAATAAAATTGCAAGAAGGATGCTCCTCCTTCTTTTCGGTGAAAGGTAGAGATAGATTGAAACGATTAGGCTTGCTGCAGAAGAAAGAATGGTCGACACAACACCTAAAACCAGTGTGTTCTTTATAAGGATTCTTCTCTTCATAAGCAGGTATGTAAAGTTTTCAAGGGAGAGCCTTCCATCTACGAAGAAACTCTCTTTGAAAACAAAAATAAAAGGAAGTAGTATGAAGAGAATGGTCATAGCAAATAAACTCCCGATTATTAAATAGTCGATTATCTTACCAATATTTATTCTCTTCATAGCACTCCCCTAAAAATTATTATAATTATTGTTCAGCTTTGTCCCTAGCTATTTCTTTGAATTTGTTAAGCACTTCTTCTCTCATGCTACCAAAAGTAGTTAGATCTTCTTTGATAAGCTTGTCCTTTGGAAGGCCAAGTGAAAGTCCTTCAACTCCTGGCACTACGATTTGAGCGCTGTCTTTTCCATCTACTTCTGCGATAATAGCTTGAGCTTCTGGAGTAAGCATAAAGTCAACGAAAGCCTTAGCAACATCTACGTTTTCAGAATCTTTAAAAATTGCAACTCCTTCTGGAACCCATGGAATCATATCAGGGTACACAACAGTAAGACCATTGTCTTTTGCAACTTCAAAAGCACCATTGTCAACAGGGATAATTCCTATAGCAAATTCACCTTGAACAGTCTTTTCTTGAGGGTCTTTACCTCTCTTAGAATAGAATTCAATGTTTTCGTTAAGAGCCTTTAGGTATTCCCATCCAGCTTCTTCTCCCTTAGCGTCAAGAAGACCCTTTACAACAGCGTAGTTAGTTCCTGAAACAGCAGGGTTTGACATGATAACTAGACCTTTGTATTCTGGTTTAGCAAGATCGTCCCAAGTCATAGGAACTTCAAGACCTTTTTCTTCAAGAATCTTGTTGTTTACTAAGAAACCTGCAACAGTAAGACCTTTTGCAATCCATGCTCCGTTTTCATCCTTGTAAGCAGGATCAACTTCTTTTGAGTTGTCACTTACATAGTGTTCTAGAAGTCCGTCAGCATCAGCTGCTAAAAATGCGTCAAGTCCGCCACCGAACCATAGATCAGCCATAGGTTTTCCTTCAGCCTTAGTTCTAGAAATAACTTCTCCAGAACTCATAGAAAGGAATTCAACCTTAGCACCAGTTTGTTCAGTGAACTTGTCGAAAAGTCCAACGTACTTGTCTGAAGTAGCAACAACATTTAAAGTCTTGCCTTCAAAAGCCTTAGCTGATTCTTCTGTCTTAGTTTCGTTTTTTGCGTTATTTGCTGGCGCATCATCTTTTTTACCACAAGCTGTTAAAACAGCAGTAAACATAAGAATGATTGCCATTATTTTAGATATTTTTTTCATAATCTACCTCCATTCTCTAGTATAACATATTTTGACAAATATATAAATTTATAATATTTTTGTGGAAATTCTCGCATTTTCTTAAATAGTATTTAGAAAAATATAAAAAATTAACCGGAATTGAATGTTTTTTAATTTTGAAGGTGACCATAATTACTAAATCATTTAATTGGGTAAATGTAATTTGAAAGGAGTTATTATGACAAAAGTTTCAATTTTAAATTTAATACCAAAATTCAAAGATGAAAGTCAAATGGATGCCGTGGGTAGAGCAGTTTCTTTGGCACAATTTGCCGACGACCATGATTTTTCAAGGTACTGGATCGCCGAACACCACAACAGTCCTGCAGTTTTGGGTGCTGCCACAGATTTAATGATTGGCCACATTTTAAATAATACAAAGAGAATAACAGTTGGGGCTGGCGGAGTAATGCTCCCAAACCACACGCCATTTCAAGTTGTCGAAAGATATGCAACCCTTAATATTCTCCATCCTGGCAGGGTTGACATAGGTATCGGCCGGGCACCAGGCACAGATATGGAAACAGCAAAATTAATTTATAGAAATATTTATAGAAAAGAAGATTTTAAAAATGCAATTAAAGAAATGCAAATGTACATGTCTGATGAGGCATGGGATTTAGATGTCGCACCATTCCCAGGAGCAGGATCAAAAATTCCACTTACCATACTCGGCTCATCTGAAACATCAGCTCACATAGCAGCAGAACTCGGTCTTCCATATTCTTTTGCTGGACATTTTGCACCGAATACCATCGGATATGCTCTTGGCATTTACAGAAATGAATTTAAACCTTCCAAGTATCTGGATAAACCATATGTAATGCTTGGAACTTCTGTTAACATTGCAAAGACCAAGGAAGATGCGGAAGTCTTGAAGAAACACGCAGAAAATATATCCCTACAATTTATGAGAAAAGAGCGCAAGGAATTTATGAAACTAGATCCTGACAACGAGCCTGAACTCACTTCCATGGAAAAATTTATCCTTAGAACATCAAAAGGTCTAACCATTGAAGGCGACATTGATGAAGCCGCAAAAACTTGGAAGCAAATCAAGGAAGAATACAAACCAGACGAATTAATCGGCGCATCCTATATACCAGAAACAGATGTCCTTATAGATAATTACAAGTACTTTGAAGACATAGTTTTAAACGGATAATATTAAATAATTTATGCACGCAAGAGCGTGCATTTTTTTCATTTAGATTATAAATTATTATTTGCATAGTCTAGGTTTTTGGAGGTCCATACATAGAAAATCCAAAGGAATACAGTCACCCTGAGCGAAAGAGCCGAAGGCTCTGGAGTCGAATGGGTATAACCATGGTGAGGTCTACTCCCCACCAACTGGTCATCCTGAGCGGAAAAGGCATTAGCCTTTGAAGTCGAAGGATCTTACCCATATTTAACCTACTTAAGACAAAAAAGTGAAATAATAAATGTAAATAAATATTCTACACTTCTCTATTCTTATTCTTTCTTCTTCAAATCTTTTTTTTACGAGGGAGAGGGAGGGAATTAACGTCTCTCGAAAAAACCTGCGGTTTTCTCTTCGAGACTCGCAGTTTCCTCCCTTCTCCCTCGAGCTCCCTCT
>QWCH01001585.1_pt1 | contig 33434 bp, 22 predicted proteins | sample 1972671 | NCBI WGS metagenome assembly QWCH01 (sample SAMN09866713, study PRJNA288562) | Human gut metagenome isolate term3_stool, whole genome shotgun sequencing... | isolation source: gut | host: Homo sapiens | place: USA: California
AAAAACTTCAAATACCAGACTCTCCGCGATTACTATCACAAATGGTACCGTCCCGATTTGCAAGCGATTGCAGTTGTCGGAGATTTCGACGCTGAAAAAATGGAGCAAAAGGTAAAGGAATTATTCTCCAAGATCCCGACTCCGGTAAATCCTGCCGTGAGAGAAACTTTCGAAGTCCTTCCCCACGACGGAATCAAGTTCGTGTGCGCCACGGATAAGGAAGTAACCAATTCTTCCATCGCCGTGTACATCAAATACCCGGCTCCCACGAAAGAAGAAAAAGGACTGAACGAAGCCTTGAAGAAAGGACTTGTTCAATCATTCTACAACACGATGTTGGCTCAACGTATCTCCGAATTACTCCAAAAAGGTAATCCTCCCTTCATCAACGGAAGCGCAGGCTTCGCCGGTGGTATCGTGAGAGGCGTCAACGCTTATTACTTCGGGGCAACAGCAAAACCGAACGAGGAAGCTGAAGCATTGGAAGCCTTCTACCGTGAAAATGAAAGAGTAAAAAGATTCGGTTTCACGCGAGGAGAACTCGAAAGAGCAAAAACAAACATGTTAGTAGGTTTGGAATCAGCTAACAAGCAAAAAGACAAAACCACTTCCGAAGCCTATATCGATGAAATAAAAGAAAACTTCCTTGAAGGAGATCCTATCGTTGACTTCGATTACTATTATGAGTTCGCGAAAGCAGTTATCCCGACAATCACCGTTGACGAAGTTTCCGCATTGGCAAAACAATATATCGTTCCGACCAACATGGTAATCATCGTGCAAGGACCGGCAGAAGGCGTGAAACACATCACGGAAGCAGAGGCCCTCGCCACGTTGAAAAAAGTTGAAGATTCTCAACTTGAACCCTATCAGGACGAATCCGCCGAAGCTCACTTGATTAACAAAGAGTTGAAAGGTTCAAAGATCATCGCTACCAAGAAATTACCGCAATTCGAAGCAGAAGAGTGGACTTTGGAGAACGGTGCGAAAGTTGTATTCCGCAAAGCAGATTTCGAGAAAGACCAAGTAGCCGTGGCTTCTTACAGCAAGGGGGGTACCTCTCTGTACGGTGTTGACAAATTAGCTTCCGCGCAAGTTGTCGCTGATTTCGTTGGAGCTTACGGATTAGGCGACTACGATGCTATTACCTTGAAAAAATTGTTGACAGGTAAACAAGCAAACGTCGGTATCGGTATCAGCGGATTGTCAGAATCTGTCGGTGGTGCTTCAACTCCCGGGGATTTCGAAACCTTGATGCAATTAATCTATCTGAAATTCGAGGAACCTCGTTTCGACAAAGAAGTCCACAACGCAATCATGCAACGTAACTACGCGGCTATCGCGAACATGGACAACAACCCGAAAAAGATCATGCAGGACTCTATCAGCAGGATCATGAGCAATTACAGCCCGAGAAACATTTTATTCGGAAAAGAATTTTTGGATAAGATCAGCATCGAGCAAATCGAGGAAATTTATCGTGACCGTATCAAAGATATCAGCGACTTCACGTTCTTTATCGTGGGTAACATCGACGCTGAAACCGTGAAACCGTTGGTTGAAAAATACTTGGGTTCCGTGCAGTCCTTCAACCGCAAAGAGAATTGGGTTGACAACAAGGTAAGAGGCCCGAAAGGAAAAACCGTGAAGGTGATCGAACTTCCGTTGCAAGACCCGAAAGCTACCGTTATCACGAGCTTCTCTAAAGATATGAAAACCAGTATTCACGACAATATCTGCCAAAACATCTTGAAAGGAGTACTCGATCAAAGATACCTGACAAATATCCGTGAAAAAGAAGGCGGTACCTATGGAGTAAGCGTTCAAGCCGGATCATCCAGAGAACCGTACGAAAGTTATAGCATGAGCATGATGTTCGATTGCGACCCGGATAAGGCTGACCACTTGAAATCATTAATCTATGCCGAAATCGACTTGTTAATGAAAGAAGCTCCTACACAGGAAGAGATCAGCAAGGTTATCACGACCATGAAGAAAAACCGTGAACAATCCAAACCTCACAATAACTATTGGATGAGTGCTATCCAAACTTACTACCTCCGCGGTATCGATATTACCGACCCGAAAAACTTCGATAATATCATCGACAAGATCACCCCGAAGGATGTACAGAAATTCACCAAGAAATTATTCAAGGGTGCCGACGTGGTTGACATGACGTTCATACCGGAAGCAAAATAATTATTATTTAATATAGAAAAAAGACCGCTTTTGAGCGGTCTTTTTTTATTTCAATTCCAATTGACGGATTGTCAAAATCATCCCCTCTCCCCGCAATTTATTGGAAACGATCCTCCCCTCCGGATCTATAAGATAGATAACCGGTATTCCGCTCACGTTATATTCTTGCGCTACCCCACCATCAAAAGCTTTCAAATCAGACAATACAGGCCAAGGTAAATTTTCTTTTCTAACATCTTCTTCCCACAATTTTCTCTCTTTATCCAAACTAATGGTAAACATTTTGAAGGATTTACCTTTTGTCAACTCGTGTACTCCTTTCAAATACGGAATCTCCAACTTACACCAACCACACCACGATGCACTGAATTCCAGCAAGACATAATTTCCTTTAAAATCGGACAAACGATATTCTTTACCGTCAATATCCTGCAAATTAAAGTTGTAAGCCATATTCCCCGGCTGGACTTTCTTCGCCTGCTTTAAAATTTTATCACAATACAGGGCATACACGTTATTTTTAGCTTGTTCTCCAAGTCCGTCCAAGAAAATCTCCATGCGCCGGATATCTTCTCCTTTTATCCATTCACTCGCGAAATAAGGAAGTACTTGACTTTCCTCATAATTTTCTTGTCGAGTCAGAAAAGCAAGCAGGCGATTCGACCAAATGTCCGCGGAATCCGCCATATCTCCTTTTCTTTTCTCGTATCCGGCATAATCAATCAGCATCTTTCTTGCCGAACGGTTCAAGGTGACAAATTCATCGTGTACTTTACTCCCCTTGACCTCCATCTCCCGGTAATGACCGTTTTCCACGTTAATCTCGATATCGGAATTTTCCAGAAAAAGCTCGTATCTCCCTAAAAAATCCTGAGGTATAAAGTATATCAGCCTCGGTGTTTCCACGTATCCTTTATACTCGAATTTCCCGTTCTCGACCTCGATAGTATCATTTACCCAAGCATCATTATCCGGAATGATTTCCCGAACATATAACTTTGTTCCGGGATATCCTGTTATTGTTCCCTTTACCATGAAACCTGCCTCTTTTTTCTGGCAGGAATACAATAATATTAAAACGAAAATATAATATACGACTCTCATTTTTCCCTTACTTTTAATCAACACCTTCCAAATTCATCAATGTTTCCAAAGTTACTTTCTGTGAAGGGCGAGTCATTTCGGGATTCACGATTTTCCCCTCTTTATCCAAAAGAATAAATCTCGGAATACCTTTAATCTGATAGGCTTTTAAAAATTCCTGCTCTCCCCCTGTATTCACGTGAATTCCTCCCAGCTCTTCCTCTTTTACCATATTCTTCCACTTCTCGATATCTTTATCAATAGAAATACTCAGGAAACAGATTTTTTTCCCCTTCATTTTCTCTTCCAATTTCTTTAAATCAGGCAATTCACCCCGGCATGGCGTACACCAGGTAGCCCAAACATCAATATAGATATACTTTCCCCTCAAATCTTTCAGGCTTACGGTTTTACCATTAACATCCTTGTATTTAAAATCAGGCGATTCCATTCCCGCTTTTAAAACTTTCACCTCTTGACCGAACACGGTCAGAAACAAGCAACAGCATAAAATAATTCCTATTGTTTTCATATATTTTCAATTTTAAACGGGTATCTCAAAATACACATGGGGTATTTTGAGATACACCGTGTATTACAATTAATATTTCTCAAGAATGTCTACCGGAGCACCTCCCACTTCCGTGTAGGAATCCACGATATTACCGGTAACGGCATCAATCGCGTAAATATCCCCCTTGTACTTGCCGTTCCGTTCCATTTCCATTCCCACGTACAACAATTTACGATTATCGGATAGTTTCAACATCGTTATTTTACCTGCGGTCGGCAACTTATCGGACAGAATCTCCGGTGCCGCCGTCACGTTTCTCACGTTCAACTGATAGACCGTCGTACCGTTATTAAACAACACGCGGGATGTCGCGTCACAAACCGCAACCTTACTCTCAACAGTGAATTTATGCTTGTCCAACGTTAGCACCTGCTCTTCTTTCACGCCACTAAAATCTTTCGAGTGAGAAGCCACCGCCTTGGCAATGTTAGAAACCGGATCATAAAAAATAGATATACATTTCCCGTAATCCCATTGCCCCAAGGCAAATATCGGCAACCCGATAACCGGCTCCCGGGCGGTCACGGAATTTAATTGGTCTTTATCCAGAGAAGCCCCGGATTTATTGGAGAACAACAAGAAACGTCCCGCTTTATTGTCATATCCTAAAAATCGTCCCGTCTGCCCGTAAAACATCGTGTATATCAAACAAACACCCGAAAGTTCGTAATCAATCGGTTGACCGGAAACCGACTCCATACAGGGAACAGGAGAAGGCGAACTGAAATAATCGTTCTTCTCTTTATACACGTAGACCTGTCCTTTTTCATTGATCATACACCCGTAATCCTCATCATCGACATGATCCGTAAACTTACAGAATTTTATATCCAAACCGGCTTCGGGTTCAAGCATCGTTTGACCGTCATACTTTTTCGTTTCTTCCATACGCAATTTATCCAGTCGATAAACAGCTTTAGAGGTCGTCACCGCAACATCGCTGTTCAGATTCCAAGGTTGTTCCAGACTCAAAGGTTTACCCGTGAAAAGTTCACCCCAATGCAGAAATTCGCTTTCCTCTCCTTCCCGTCGGAAAGACAATAAAGCATTTCCGTCCTGTTCCGACAAAACAAGCAATCCCCGGTTGAAATCAGTTACCACTTTTAGCGTAAACTCGTGAAAATAACGCACGTTTCCTTTCGTGTTTGTTACCACGTACCGACATTTGTAAGGATCATCCGCAATATCAACGTCAACGCTGTAATCCAGATTCTTCTCCCGCGAAACGGTTTTACCGTCTACTTCCCAAGCGTAAGCCAATGAATCGCTTTCCGACATAGAACAGGCTAAATCCGGAGCGATCTTCAAATCAGCCCATTTTACCCGTTCATAACTATCTTCTATCCCGGATATATTAATTTCGTTAATATCCCGATAGTCATAATCCCCTTTATCTTCATAACAGGAAAACATCCCGCACAAGACAAACACGTATAATATGGCAAATACCTTTTTCATATATCTTATCTGTTAATCTATATTTTACAAGTTACCCGTTCATTCGTGATCGGATCAATAATCACGTTATTATTGAAATAATCCTGTATCTGGCGACAATAATACTCGCGATACGATTGGGAAGAACTCTTATCCATACTACCCGTCAGTTCTATCCACTTTTCATACTTCATGTAATGATAATCTCCCAACCATCCATTCACGGTATACCACCAGTTCGGTTCCTGCAAAAAATCCGTCATCACCAATTTTATCCGGGAATATTCCACGAAGCCGATCTTAAAATCAGCCGTTTCACGCAAGGCTAACATGACCTTTTTACTCAAAACAGCTTTCAAGTGTTCCCGATTCACGATAACGGGAAAAGAATCGACTCCGGCATCCTTGCGGAACACGTATTCAGGCTGCAATGCTTCAAAATCAACACCTTCCACCGCCGTAGAACTGTCTTTCAGCACGGTAACGGAATAACGTTTATCCACATCCGTCCGTTCGCCCACCCGACGCACACTCATCCAACATGTATCTTTTTCCACGGAAGCGGGTTTTCCCACCATTGAAAGCACGATACTGTCATACTCGTGTCCCTCCGTCCCGTTCTGATAGATATACTTGGGATACACGAAATAAATACGGTCATCCCCTTTAAATTCAAAAGCGGGATCCTTCTCACACCCTTGGTTTATCAAAACCAATATAATAGCTAATAAAAATATTATTCTACTCATAACGTTCTGCTTTTCAAATTATTTCCAGATTTCAGATTCTCGTTCCCCGTATTCTATTTCCGCCTCCGGTAACGGGAATACCAACCCTTTATCATCCCGACGGATATTCAGCCCTAAATTCAATATAAAATTCTCTTTTACAAGACGCTTATAGATAAAGAAGAATTGACCGTCACCCATGAATTCCTTGCGATATTCTTTCACGATGATCTCCATCACTTTGTCTTTTGAAGAAGTTGCCGTTAAAGGACTGGATATTCCGCGGGAATTCATCACTTCCTCCATCAACACGTATGCCTCTGCCGGTTTCGCCTCCGCCATGATATAATACATCTCCGCCAACCCGATCACACGCGATTTCTGTATACAATTCTCGTAATCGGCATGATGCTTTTTCAATAAAAGATCTCCGCTATTACCGGGATCATCTTCTACCATCATATACCTGAAATCAGAAACATCCGAACCGAAAATAGATTCGATATTCCGTATCCGGAAACGATTCGTCACGGTAGAAGCCGGGAAACAACACTTCGTGTAGAACGCATCTACTTTCGTGGAGAACAAACCGAAAATAAATTCATCCGTGAAAAGTACATCCCGCTGCTTCACTTCACCTGAAGGTTTTATAAAATCATCCCGCCGAATCAGTCTGAACTTCTCCGATTCAACCACCTCACTTGCATACCGGTATGCTTTTTCTACATCATCACCTTGTGCGCGATCTATATAAACTCTTGCCAATGTTGCCAAAACACCGTAGTAATTCATCCGGTATTTCCGATTTTGCAAAAAGCCGGAGATATAATATTGATCGTTATTTTCCGTTACATTTTCAAAAGTACCCGCTTCTTCCTGATCGCCGAAAAATTCGGGCGGATTCGTGCGAATCACGTCGTTTTTCAAAGCATCTTTCGCGGCTTCCAAATCCCCAATAATATTTTCGAACACTTGCGCAACTGTCAATTGTGGCTCTATATCATTCGAATACAACCGTTTATAAGGAATTGATAAATAATTCGGCTTATCTTTTATATCCGGGGCAAAGATTCTTAACACCTCGTAATGTAAAAACGCTCTTAACCCAAGACATTCGCCTTTCAAATAATAATAACTATCAAATTGTTCCGGGGTTACCTCATCCAAATGCTTTAATATATTATTTGTCAACATGATACAATAATACAACCGTTCCCACACGTAATCCATAATCCCCGTGCAAGCCGGATTCTGGTATTCAAAAGTTTTAAAATACTCGTATTCGCTCCCGGCCGCCACATCGAACGTCTGCGCCACAAGATCCATCGTCAAAGGCAATGATCCCCCGTACAACTCGTTTTTCCCCATGTTGACATACACTCCATAGAGAGCGTCCATATACCCCTGTTCTGTCGAGAACATATCGTCTTCGCTCAGTTCCGATTCCGGTCGGACATCCAACCAATTGTTACACCCGGCAAATAGCGTGATACTTAAAGCTATTCCCAGCATTCTCATATATCCGATTAATTTCATATCTCTGAGTTTTAATGGTTACTATAATTGAGCCGATAATGAAAAAGTGAATTGCCGGGAGAACGGATAACTCAATCCTCGCTCTTCCTTCACGGAAGAGAAACGTCCGGGATCACTCATGTTAAAAGAAAAACGTAAACCGTTTAGCCCGATCTTCTTACACGTATTTTTGTTCAGGTCATATCCCAATGATACACTCCCGATACTTAAAACATTGTAATCCTGCACGAAGCGAGTAGTCAGATTGGACACATCCTCTTTCAACGCAATATTCTTGAAAAAGGTCTTGTCGCCCGGTTGTTTCCAGCGATCTTTCAGCACTCTCCGGTCCGCGTTATTATTGGGATCTACACCCTCTACCCGTTCGGCCAACGTCGAGTTGTAAGTTTTCGCCCCATGCTCGAAGCTCAACGAGAAATTCAGACTTATACCTTTAAAACTCAGGAATGAATTGATACTTCCCCTAAAATCGGGAGTCGTACTACCGCAAACCACTTTGTCCCGATAATCCCAGACCGTCGTGTAAGTTCCGTCCTTCTTCAAAAAAACCTCTTTCCCGGTTTCCGGATCAATACCCAACGAGGGGACTGCCTTCAACGCTTCCGTCGATTCACCTTCTTCGTACAGGGGAACGGGCTTTGTCGTTTCTTCCTGATTATTTTCCTCGTTTTTCTTTCCAAGAGCGTTACTGATTTTCGTAATCTTATTCTTACTATTACTCGTGCCGAAAGTCAAAGCCCAATACAAATCCCGCTTGGAATCCCGAATAACCTGACTACGCAAACTCAATTCCCAGCCTTGATTCTTCATTTCTCCGACATTCTCCTTGTAAGTCGCAAACCCCAAAGAAGGCGGGATACTCATATCCAGCAACAAATCTTTCGTGTTTTCCCGAAAAATCTCTCCCGACAAAGAAAACCGTCCTTCATAGAAATCCAAATCAGCCCCAAGGTTAAAACTGAACTTCCTCTGCCATTTCAACTTATCATTACCGAGAGCCTTTATATCAGCCCCCACGCCATGCATATAAATATTATCCTTGTCATAGACATACATAGTCTGTGCCTGATAAGGACTGAACTCCACGTTTCCGGTGTATCCCACGGAACTACGAATCTTCGCTTGCGTCAACCATTCGGACTTTCCCCAGAAATGTTCATTATGGATATTCCATGCTGCACCGGCAGACCAGAAAGGAGCGAAACGATCTTTCTTACCGAACTTGGAAGAACCATCCGTGCGGAAAGAGAAGTCGAACATATAGCGATTGTCATAGGCATAACTGGCATTCGCAAAAAAACCGACCAAACGGGACTCTTCCACTTGACCGGAAGGCTTCGTGTTTACCTCGTACTGGGAAGCGAAGTCCAGATTTGTCAAATTGTCATTCAAGAAACCCTGAGCGGAAAAATACTTGGAAGTATTCTTCCCGCTTTGCATATTCATTCCCCCGACAACCGTTACCATATGCCGATCCCATTGATGATAGAAATTCAACACGACATTCCCGTCCATTGAACTTGTTCTTCCGCTCGTGGAAGAATAAAATCCTTTCTCGTTATTCTCTTTCTTTAAATACCGGCTGTCTTTGGGCGAAATAAACCGTTCCGCGTCATTATTCCCGAAAGAATAAGAAAAACGCCCCGTCAATCGCAACCCTTTCACGATGTACCACTCGATATCGAAATTATTCGTGTAAGAAGTGTTCTCGGTCTTATCGTAACTATTCAAATGGGCATCCACCAACGGATTCGGGTTCCCGTTAGACAATAAATAAATCCATCGCCCTTTCTCATCTTTGGCACGCTCGTAAGGATTGATTTTCGTGTACGTGCTGAACTCGCCGTAAGGACTCTTTTTCGATTTTATCTGACTCACCGACAATACATTTCCAATACGGAATTTATTGGCTATGTTGTACGTCCATGTAAAACTAATCCCGAAACGATCACGTGTCGAACCCTTCATAACCCCGGGATTCGCCCCGTAGTTCAGGTTGACGCCATAACGGGATCTCTCGTTACCACCACCCAACGATAACGAATGCGTGTGCCTGAAAGAGGTCTGCAAAGGTTGAGAAAGCCAATAGGTATTTACCCCCCGCAACACTTCTTTATGCCTCTGTTCGTACAGTTTATCCAGTTTCATCTGGTTTGCCAGATCGCCGGACTGGTCTTTATATACTCCTGCCAATACCTCGAATTCCATTTTCTCGGAAGCATTCAGCAAATCATAATCCGTCAAATCCGGAGCCTCGATTGTGGCATTAAAGGAATAACTGGCGGACAACTTCCCTTGTTCCGGCATTTTCGTTTCGATCACCACAACCCCGTTAGCAGCCCTCGAACCGTAAATAGCGGTTGCGGAAGCATCCTTCAAGATAGTAACTTGCTTGACACGTTCGATGTCAGTATCAAAAACCTGTTCAATCGTCACCTCGTAACCGTCCATGATAAAAAGAGGCTGATTAGACTTTCCCTCGAAACTGGATTTCCCCCGTATCAATATTTCCGGCACGGCATTCGGATCTGCCCCCACCTCCTTATTTTCCACGATCTGGAAGGAAGGTTCGTAGGCAGATAACGCCTTGAACAAATTAGTCGGGCTGATCCGCTTCAATTCTTCCGCTTTCACGACAACAGCCGAACCGGTATAAGAACTTTTAGACTTCGTGAAATACCCGGTTACCACCACTTCATCCACGTTTTTAACGTCTTCCTCCATCTCCACGGTCAAGAACTTATCACTCGTTACCTTCACGTTCTTGGTAATCATTCCGACAAAAGAAAACTGAAGTTCAAGCCCTTCAATACCGGGTACGGAGAAACTGAATTTACCGTCTATATCACTGACACTCCCAACAGTAGTACCTTTTATAACAATCGTTACTCCCGGCAAAGGCTCTCCCGCTTTATCCTTCACCACTCCTTTAATTTCCACGGATTTTTTCTTCACGCTATCCCGCGCAACGACAACTTCATCCTTAATCACCACTACATCGTTCATAATCGTGAACGTCAATCCCGTACCCTTCAGCACATCTCTCAAAGCGTTTTCAAGAATGTCGTCTTTCACGTTCACCGCCTTCTTTTGCTCGTTCCTCACTTTTTCCACGCTGTAAAAGAAACGAAGTCCCGTCTGACGTTTCAACTCTTTTATCACTTGTTCAAGCGTAACATTCTGCATGGATAAAGACACCCGTTGTTGTGCATGACCGGAAGCCAAAACCCCTAAATTCAGAACTACCATTAATAACATACATAGTTTCATAACTAACAACCATTTTTTCAAATGAAAGGGCACAGCACGCCCATAGAAACAATTTTTTTTCATACCTTTGTAATGTTTCATTAATTTATTAATGTTCAAGCAATAAATACGGGTCCAGTGCCAACAAACACCCGTATTTATTTTTTATCTATTATAACCACCTTTCCTTCTGTCTTAAACTTCACGTCTCCACCTGTTTCTATAAAATTCAAGAACACGTTGATACTCCCGTACCGCTCCAAATCTCCCGTGAAATGCAAACCTTTCACCGCGGGATCAGCGTACACGACCTCGATATCATACCATCTTGCCAATGTTCTCATGATATCTTCCAAAGCGACATCTTCAAACACGTATTTTCCTTCCCGCCAACCGGTATATTGCAAAGGATCTACTTTTCTCACTTCCAACGGGTTCAACTTTTTATCCATAACCTGATAACCGGGTTGTAAAGTAACCTCTTCTCCCGGACTCTCCGAGTGATACGCGATCTTTCCGGCTTCCAGAGTTGTCACGACTTCCTGTTCATCCGGATAATCCCGGACGTTAAAGCTCGTTCCCAAAACCTTCACGACTCCCATAGAAGTATGTACAAAGAAAGCATGTTCCCTGTCCTTCTTCACCTCGAAATAAGCCTCTCCTTTCAAATACACCTCTCTCGTGTCACCGGAGAAATGCACGGGGAAACGTAATTCGGTTTCGGCATTCAACCACACTCTCGTCCCGTCGCTCAATTCAAGACGATATTCCCCCCCTCTGGGAATAGTCACTTTATTATACATCAATTCGGCTCCTGCATTCTTGTTCGTCGCCGTGTAAACCAATTCCCCCGCGTTAGAATGAAGAATCGTTCCGTCACTCTCCTCTATTTCACGGGTACTCTTTTCTAAGGTAAATTCCTGCCCGTTTGTTAATGTAACAATGGCCAGACTATGTCCGGGAGCTATCACTCCCGTGTCCGACAAAGTTTTGTCCGTCACTTGTTCCGGAGTGTCACTCAACCATAACACCGCGGCCACGAGTACGGCAATGGAGGCGGCAATACCGTACCACCATATCCACGGACTTTTCCGACCGGATTTCAATTGCTTGAACCTACCGTAAGCCTCTCCACCGTCAAAAATATCTTTTTCTTCCAAACGGGCGATGATTTTCTCCCGTTCCAAACCTTTCAAATGGAACCTTTCGAGCAAGTCTTCCAACTCCGCGCTCTCCTCGTCACTCGTCAGACCAAGCATTTCCCGGTAAAGTAAATCGGACAATCTCTCGTGTATTCTCACATCATTCATCATCTTTTCTGAAACTTGTTTAACTAATAAATCCCAAAAAAGAAAAACGGGTACCTCAAAAATACACTTTTAACAAAAAAAGATTGAAAATAAAAACAAATCCGACCGGACTGCCTTTTTTATGACAGCGTACGCCTCCTTCTTGTGCTTCTTCACCGTGTTTAAAGAAATGTTCAACTCGGCACTAATCTCCTCGTTCTTCATCTTCTTCATACTCATTAGGATAACTTCTCTCCGTTTCGGTGGCATCTCTTCAATCACGTGACGCAATTTGCGGATAACTTCCTCGAATACAACGCTTGACAATGACTCGGACTCCACTTCTTCCGTGAAAAAAGCCCATTCTTTCAGTCGCTTGTCTTCCCGGCTCCTGTCCCGAATCTCCTTCAGACAATTATTATTCACCATGCGATAGACATACATATTAAAAGCGGCAATATCCTCAAAATGAAGCGGGGTTTCCCATAACTTGACGATAGCCCCCTGCACGAGATCTTCCGACAATTCCCGATCGTTCAGAATCTTCATGGCATAATGACACAAGGGAGAATAATAATCCGCGTATATTCTCTCCCAAGCCTTTGCCGCCTTCGCGTTCACTCCTGCTATAAACTCCTGTACATCTGCATACATCCCTCTGGTATAATTTGTCTATCTACAAATGTAAATAAATTATTTAACCAACCAATGATTTACGGTCTATGATTTCAAGTGCATAATCATAAATCATAAATCCCTAAATCGTAAATCCCTAAAACCCTCTATATTCATCTACCATACTCAAAATCAAAGCACCGTAGCGCTCCACTATCTTTTTCCCGATTCCCGGAACGGCAAGCAATTCTTTCGTGTTTGTCGGTAGCAGATTACTGATGCCCAGCAAAGCTTTTTGCTGTAACACCGTGTACACGGGTAGTTTCAAACGTTCGGCTTCTTTATTCCGCCATGTCCGAAGCGTGGTATATAATTTCGGGTGCAATATGTCGGAGGACACTTCCGCCTTTACCGTACCCGCTTTCTTTGCCTTGATTTTCACTTTCGGGGCATCAATCAAGGCTTTTGCCTTCGCCCGTAAATAAGCGGGCACGGAGAAACCATTCCCTATCGTCTTCAAAGTCTCCATTTTCAAGGTTATTTCACCCCGGAAACGTTCCATGGCTTGTTCGACGGACTTCCTTACTTCCTTGTTGTCAATTTCCGGTATCGCTTCCTCCAGAAAGTCCCCGAAAATTGTCTTCGTGTGTTCACGAAAATAAGCCGCACCTTTACGTACCCGTTCCGCGATCACCGGATCGTTCTCGTAAACCCCGTCTTCCGGCATCAAGCCCTCCAACTGGTTTTGAAATCGCTCCGATACCATCAACAGCTCCTCCGCACAACGGGCTCCCGCCACGCGGTAACGCTCCACCCATTCGGGATACAAGCGACGCAATTGCTCGTCCAGTATTCGGTACAAATAATGCAACCGCCAACGTATAGACTCGTAATCAAATTGTTCCAGCAACAACTCCCGGAAGTACGATTGCCGTGCCTGATGCAGCTCCTCCGTGCCGGGTTCATGTTGCTCCACCTCACTCACGAACTGATCGATAGCATTATCATTGATCAGTGAACGGGGCGTCACGGGAGAACTCAACACCAATCCCTCGAAAGTCTTGCAACGGCTCAACGCCACGTATACTTGCCCGTGAGCGAAAGCCGCATTCGCATCCACGATTGCCCGCTCAAACGTCAATCCCTGACTTTTGTGTATCGTGATCGCCCACGCCGTCTTCAACGGGTACTGGCTGAACCGCCCTTCCACCATCTCGACGATCTCCTTCGTTTCTTCGTCCAACGTGTATTTCGTGTTCGTCCACTCCTCCCGGTTTACCAGAATCCGCATCCCGTCCTCTTTCCCCACGACTTCGATCGTGTTATTGTTAATCGCCGTGATCTTGCCTATTTTCCCGTTATAATAACGTTTCTCCGGGGAGGAATCATTCTTCACGAACATCACCTGTGCCCCTTTCTTCAACACGAGTAATTCATCCGTGGGGTACGAGTACGCCGGGAAATTATCTTTTATCTCCGCCCTGAACGTGTAGGCTTGGGTATTCAATGCCGCCATTTTCAGATCATTAATCCGCTGCGCTTGATGATTATGCGTGGTCAGCGTGATATACCCGTCCTCATCCGAAGGGGTAAATCCCGGTATACATCGTTGATTCAAAGTATTCAACACGGAGGCATCAATCTGTTTTTCCCTTATCCGGTTCAACAGTTCCAAAAAGATACCATCCTGCTGACGGTACACCTGCTTCAGCTCTATCGGCACGTAACGGGTTGCCGCCAACGCCTTACTATGGAAAAAATAAGCCGACTCGTAATGTTGTTTCAACAACATCCATTCGTCATCCTTCACCACGGGAGCCAACTGTTGCAAGTCCCCGATCAACAACAACTGCACCCCGCCGAAAGCCTCGTTACGGTTCCGGTAACGACGCAACACGTCGTCCACCGCATCCAGCAAATCCGCCCTCACCATACTCACCTCGTCGATCACCAGCAAGTCGATCATCTTGATAATATTTATTTTTTCCCGACTGAACTTATTCGTGAAACGAGCCTTCCCGTCATGCGTTATCACATCCGTGACACCCGGTATATACGGCCCGAAAGGCAACTGGAAAAACGAGTGAATGGTCACTCCACCCGCATTAATCGCCGCCACACCCGTCGGAGCCACCACGATCATCCGCTTCGGGGAACGCTCTTTCAAGTTCCTCAGAAACGTGGTCTTTCCCGTTCCCGCCTTTCCCGTCAGGAACACGTTCACCCCGGTATATTCCAAGAAATTAAACGCCAACTCTAATTGTGGATTACTTTCCATGAATCAACACTTTTCGTGAATTATTACATATTCAGGTCATTACAGACGCCCTACTATGCAAAGATATGGAAAATCTACACATTTTATTAGGATTATTCATATTATATATCTATTTTCGTGGAAATTTACATGAAATACCATCTATGAAGATTTATCATTTCTTTATGGCAAGAAATTACAGAGTGAGAGGCTAACGAAGTCCGGGACTTGTTTTTCCGGCTATCTTGAGAAACTTTCCATTCACGGGAAAGATTCTATTTTCGCATTTATTATTTAAAAAAGAAACGACACATCCCGGGGTGAGATGCGTTTAAACGTTTAAAATTCATACAAAACAACCATGAATAATTGGAAAAAAGTATTCGCTATTATATGGACAGGACAGTTTTTCTCCATTCTGACCAGTTCACTTGTTAATTTCGCTATCATATTATGGCTGACATTCGAAACCAAGTCGGCTGAAACACTGGCATTTGCCACGATATCGGCCTTACTCCCGCAAGCCGTGTTAGGTCTATTCTCCGGTATCCTCATCGATCGCTGGAGCCGGAAATGGATTATGATACTATCGGATAGTTTTATTGCCTTCTGCACCTTCATTCTTGCCGTACTGTTTTACTTCGGGCAGGCAGAGGTATGGGCAATATACACGTTACTGGCATTACGTTCTGTCGGATCGGCCTTCCACATGCCCTCCATGCAAGCGTCCATCCCCTTGTTGGCACCGGAATCCCAGCTTTTACGCGTCGCGGGAATCAACCAGATCATACAATCCGTCTGCAACATCGCGGGGCCCGCTTTAGGGGCATTAGCCATCACGATGCTCGATATGACTTACGTTCTTATGCTTGACGTGGCAGGTGCGTTACTCGCTTGTACCTCGTTATTGTTTGTCACCATCCCCAACCCGAAACCCGGTGAAACGAAAACGAAATTGAACCTATGGCAAGATTTACGGGAGGCGCAAAGGGAAGTCACGAGCCATAAAGGAATGACACTCCTTTTCCTGCTTTCCATACTGGCAACTCTTTTTATCATGCCTATCAGCGTATTGTTCCCGTTGATGACTCTCAATCATTTCTCCGGAAGTGCTTACCAGATGAGTCTGGTAGAGGCAATATGGAGCGTCGGTTCCCTCGCGGGCGGACTCGTGTTAAGCCTCCGTCAATACAAGGTCAATAAAATAGTGCTGATTAATTCAATGTATATCCTACTGGGTATATCATTCCTGTTCTCCGGGCTTTTACCGCCCACGGCGTTCGTGTGGTTCGTGATACTGACAGCCATAGAGGGCGTATCAGGCTCCGTGTACTACGCCTCGTTCATGACCGTGGTACAAACAAAAGTCAATCCCGCCGTCCTCGGTCGTGTATTTTCCATATTCATGAGCATCAGCATGTTCCCCTCCATGATCGGGCTAATGGGAACCGGATTTATCGCCGACAATATCGGCATCTCGAACACCTTCGCCATCGGCGGACTCGTTGTCTGTGCCATCGGTATTATCTCCTTCTTTATCCCCTCCCTGTTCGCGGTCGGACGATTAACTATCGAAGGAAAGACTCGAAATATTTGAGCAAGCAAAGAGGGGCTTCCGCAATGGAAACCCCTCTTCTCTCTTATTATTAATCAAATCTTATTTGTTGGCACGAGCTTTATACTCTTTCAAACCGTCTTGCAAAAACTTCACGAATGCATCCCGGTCTTTGTTATGACCTCTGGCAGGTTGCAATACATGTGGTTTCAGCTCTTTGTCACTTCCATGACGGCTATCTAGCAATATATAGTTCGGTTGAGCGTTGGATTCAAACATTTTGATCTGGAAATCAGTGTTTTTCTTTCCAAGCGTGTTTTTCTTCTTACCGTCATAGTCGGAAACATATACTTCCTCTGCCGGTAATTTGGTCTTATCGTCCACGTAGAGAGCCACAACAACATAGTCGTTTTTCAACATCTCCATCACGCGAGGATCAGACCATACACTCTGCTCCATCTCTCGGCAATTCACGCAACCGTGACCCGTGAAATCGATAAACAAGGGCTTATCTTGCGCCTGTGCGGCTTTCAGAGCCTGATTGTAATCGAAATATCCATCCAATCCATGAGGCAAGTGCAAGAAGTCGGAATATTTCACCGGCTCATCGGAAACACCGTTGGAAGATTGATTCCCCACCCGGACACCACTTTTCATGATCTCCTTGGCGTTATCGCGAACGATACGGTTAATATCGAAGTCTATCGTTTCTTGTGGCGGGAAGTATCCGGCAAGAGCTTTTAACGGCGCACCGAACATACCCGGTATCAAATAGATCACGAATGACATCGTGATAATAATCATCACCAAACGAGGAACACCTATATGAGTCAATTCACTATCGTGAGCGAATTTGATTTTACCCATCAAGTACAATGCCTGCAAAGTGAATACAGCTACCCAAATAGCGATGTAAACCTCACGGTCTAGCAATCCCCAGTGATAAGTCTGGTCGGCTACCATCAAGAATTTAAGACCTAAAGCGATCTCTATAAATCCTAATACCACTTTCACGGCATTCAACCAACCTCCGGACTTCGGAAGATTGCTCAATTTCGAGGGGAAGAACGAGAAGAACCCGAAAGGCAAAGCCACGGCGATAGAGAATCCTAACATACCGATAATCGGACGTAACACGGATCCGCGAGCGGCCTCAACCAACACGGTTCCCACGATCGGCGCGGTACAAGAGAATGATACCAGTACCAGCGTGAATGCCATGAAGAAAGCACCTACATATCCGCCCTTATCCGCTTGTTTATCTGATTTGTTCACCAACCAAGCCGGCAACACGATTTCGAACGCCCCGAAGAAGGAAGCGGCAAAAACCATGAATATGATAAAGAAGCAAATATTAGGCAGCCAGTTCGTACTCAACCAGTTGATAAATCCCGGTCCTAACAGGAAAGAGATAATCAATCCCAACGCCGTGTAAATACCGACGATGGATAAAGCGAAGAATATAGCTTTAGCTTTTGCCTTAGCCTTATTGGCATCCCCGTGCATAAAGAATGATACCGTCATCGGGATCATCGGGAACACGCAAGGCATCACGACAGCAAGCAAACCACTACCGAATGCTACCCAGAAGAATATCCACAGGTTATCGTCCTGCTCTGCATCCTTCTCCGCGGAAGCCTCAGCAACAGTAGCTTTAGCACCACCTTTGTCCTCTAACTTAATGGTAAAATCTTTTGAACCCGGCACGCAAGCACCCTCTTGGCAAGCCTGAAATTCAACACTACCGGTCACGGCAGTTACTCCCGGATCGGTAACCTTGATCTTTTGCTTTACGGTATACGTGTCCGCGAAATACAGCACATCTACCTTAAAGACATCATCGTGTTTTTTGTGCGGTTCACTCTCTACCGGAGCCCCAACCAATTCTACACCTTTACCAACTTCCTCGATCGAGATTGATGTTGGCATCGGTCCTCCTTCCGGGGTATTGATTGAATAAACCGTCCACCCGGGTTGGATTGTTGCTTTAAAGGTCAAAGTGTACTCGTTATCCCCGGTTTTCTCCTGCGAGAACGTCCAACTGGTCGGGTCGGAGATCTGGGCAAAAGCCGAGAAGGCACCCATGAACAACGTAAAGATCAACGTCAATAGTCTTTTTTTCATAAAAAATTATTTAATAAAACATCAAATTGCATGCTTCTCGAAATCGTATGCATTATCACACAGCGGACACAAAAGTACCATTAATTTGCAGTAGCGCAAATCCATGGTACTATTTTAACATCGATTTAATACGAGAAAACAAAATTGTAAGTAAAACTACCTATTCTGATTCTATTTCTCTATTAAAACGATTAAAAAACTTATACTCGTAAATATAAAAAGAAGGCACCCCGACCACTTTCAAATGTATACGATGCTTAAAAGCCCACTTCCTGCGTAGTGACCAGAAACCTTTTTTAAGATACGCCTCGATAAACGGATGTACCTTCAACACCAGATATTTAATTTTCTTCTCTTCCACGAGGTATTCCAGTTGGTCTTCAATCTTGTCGATCACCAGAATAGCGGCATCCGCTTTCCCGCTCCCGTGACAAACGGGGCAAGTTTCCGTCGTCGTCACGGTCATTTCCGGACGCACCCGCTGGCGGGTGATCTGCATCAATCCGAATTTACTTAAAGGAAGTATGGTGTGTTTAGCACGGTCGAGTTCCATCGCCGAGCGCATTTTCTCGAACAATTTTTGGCGGTTCTCCGCACTCTGCATATCTATAAAGTCGATCACGATAATCCCTCCCATGTCACGCAGTTGCAATTGGCGGGCAACCTCGTCGGCAGCAGCCAAATTCACTTCCAACGCGTTGGATTCCTGATCATCTCCCAGCTTCACGCGGTTCCCGCTGTTCACGTCGATCACGTGGAAAGCCTCGGTATGCTCGATAATAAGATAAGCACCGTTCTTGAACGAAACGGTACGTCCCAGCGAAGACTTGATCTGTTTATCTACCCCAAAATGGTCGAAAATCGGCACATCGGTAGATATATATTTCACGATATCTTCTTTCTCCGGGGCTATTGTACTGATATAGCGTTTAATTTCTTTACTCACGGCTAAATCATTGACATATATATTCTCGAACGAGGGATTCAAAATATCCCGGAGAATGACACTGGTCCGGTCTATCTCCCCCAGTATCAATTTGGGAGGTTCGATATCCCGAATATGCTTGAAAGCCATTTCAAAACGCTCCACAAGCTCTGTTAATTCACTGTCAAACAACTCCGCATTCTTCCCCTCGGCGACAGTTCTGACGATCACCCCGTAATTCTTGGGGCGTATACTTTCAATCAGTCGTTTCAAACGCTTCCGTTCCTCGACCGACTTAATTTTTTGTGACACCGATACCTTTTCAGAAAAAGGCATCAACACAAGGTGACGACCGGCGATACTTAACTCAGACGTCAAACGCGGTCCTTTCGTAGATATAGGTTCTTTCGCCACCTGCACGGCAACGTATTGTCCCACGGAAAGCACTTCCCCGATTTTCCCATTCTTGTTGATTTCCGGCTCCAGCTTCAATTTAGCGACAGGCATCCCTTTCCGAGCGATACACTGTTTGATATAACTGTCTAAAGAATAAAACTGGGGACTGAGATCAAGGTAATGTAAAAAGGCGTCTTTCTCGTAGCCCACATTAACGAAAGCAGCATTCAACCCGGGCATAATCTTCTTGACTTTCCCGTAGTAGATATCCCCTACTGCAAACTTTACGCTAGTCTTCTCCGTCGTCAACTCTACCAATCGCTTGTCTTTTAACAAAGCGATCACAATTTCTTCCGCTTTTACATCTATGACTAACTCAGTATTCACTACCCGATAATTAATCTATTAATCAAAATAAACCTAAAGGCACTGTAGCCCTTAGGTTTATATTTTCTACTCACAAACGATGACTATTTCTTCTTATGTCTATTCTTTCTAAGTCTCTTCTTCCGTTTGTGAGTGGCCATCTTATGTCTTTTTCTCTTTTTTCCGCTTGGCATAATTTCACTCCTTTCTTTATTTTACTTGATCTTTAACCTGATTCACGAAACTCTTCGAAGGCTTGAACGAAGGTATATTGTGAGCCGGGATCTTGATTGTTACATTTTTGGAAATGTTACGAGCGGTTTTCTCTGCTCTCTGCTTCACGACGAAGCTACCAAAACCTCTTAAATACACATTCTTTCCATCAATTACAGAACCTTTAATCGCTTCCATGAAAGCTTCAACAGTCGTTTGTACTGCAACTTTTTCAATACCAGTGGTTCTGGAAATTTCATTCACAATGTCCGCCTTTGTCATTTTCTTTAAGTATTTAATATTCAATAATATATTTCATTTATCCTAGATTTCAGTCTGCAAATATATATCTTTTCCACAAACAATGAAACAAACTTCGCCATTTTTGTCAATATTTTTTGATGTCTATGTTATTCAAGCAAAGGATAAACCCTATAATCGTACCCGTAATAAAACAATTTTCTCATCTTTTTTCCTATATTTGTACCCGATAACAGCTAACTCGTCGTTTTTATAGTATAATTTACAATTTAATTAAAAGAAGTATGAGAAAATCTATTGTATGCGTGTTCATGATGCTTTGTGCATTACATTTATTCTCTTCCTGCAACGACGGGATTGTCAGAACATGGAAACTTAGTCAAATCAAAACGGAAGAAGTCCCGGGAGGGAAACCGAAGTTCGTGTCCGGACCTCTATTCATGACATGGGAAGCATCCAACGATGCCGTGCTGGGCTTCTTCAAAGTTACAGGCATCCCCACGATGGTCGTTCCCATGGGAAGCAGCAAGCTGGCTCAACAATTAAAAGACATCACGTTCCAGAAAGACGGTAATGTTGTTGTGACCTATGCGGTTCCAAACCAAGAGGGAACAGAACCCCAATGGGAAAAATCCAAACCGGGAATGGTTACATACAAGGTAAAAGACGATCAAATCCTCTTTTTCCCGAATGTTGACAATCTTCTGGCTTCCTTGCCGGCAGACAGCTTGAGAAACAACGCCACGCTGAACGAGGCCGTTGAAATGGTAAAGAACGGCATCCCGGTAAACTACAAGCTGGAAGGCAACACGGCGAAATTATTTATCGACAAACCTTTCATTGAAAAAATATTCCCCCTCATTCTCGCCGGACTCGATAACGTTGATCCCGCCACGATGGGAAACATGGGCGGAATGATCAAAGGATTGCTTCAAGGCATCCCCTCCGTTTTGCAAAAAACCACGAAACTGGAAATAGGGTTGAACCTGGAAAAATAATTTGACTTAATAGACTTTAGGAGCCGAAAGTTCGACATTATGGACTTTCAGACCTGACGGACGAGAGGGTGTGTTTTGACACCCTCCCCTCATTACTCGGAAAGATTAAACTTTCTCAGTTTATTATATAGAGTGGATTTACCGATACCCAATAATTTCGCCGCATTTCTTTTGTGACCGCCGGTTTGTTTCAGTACCTGCAGGATGTGTTCTTTCTCCTTGGTTTCCTCTTCTTGCACGGAAACAGTTGTTTCCGTCTGTTCCTTTTCGCAACTCTGGCTCTCTTTTTGTTCCTGTAATCTCTTTTCCTGTTCGAGCAAACGATCGTGAGCCGCTATCGCCTCGGGATGATTACGGCGTACAAAACCTCCCACGCTCTTGTATTGCAGTCCCAGCCGCCGGGCAATAGACTTTAGCGTTTCGGTTGTCGTTTCATACAGGCGCACCGCCTCGTCATACTTCTCCGCACTACGTGCCAAGACCGACCTGCCGTTCGATAACTTCGTCCTGCCAAGAGTAGCGGCAAGCTCCGGTTCGTGCTCGTGCAGATACTTCCTGAATACATCGGGATTCAACCCGAACTCTTTCGCCACTTCCGCCATGGGGCTCCCGGTTGCCTTCAACCGTTCGATTGCCCCGGCGTACTTTGCGGCTGTTGATTTCAAGTAACATTTTGTCCCGGTAGGACGGGTTCCCTCTCCACGCCCGTCAACATCGTGACGTTCCTCCATCAACTCCTTGTTCCACAACCGCAAATGATGGCGCAATCCCATGACCGTGACTCCTATTGCCGCGCAAATCTCCTCCTGCGTCATGGCGGTAGTCCGGTACAGCCGTATCGCCTCACGGTACTTTTTCTCGCTTTCGGGCATGGGCTCGTGCTTCCTGCCGTTCCCTGTCAACTCTCCCCGGATCTTGTTCGTTTTTGCACGCTCGCGTTTGTTCGCCCGTGCCCGAATCAAGTCCTTATAATAATACAGCAAATGTTCCCGTAGTCCCGAGGACGAGAGTCCGTACAAGTCAGCGGTCTGCCTGATGGTATCCTTCGTGATTCGCAGGTGCTCCACGGCTTCGGCATATTGCTCCTTGCACCACGATTTCACACCCCGATGCAAGTTGTCGTTCACCCCTAAACGATGCCGTTCCTTTTCGCGTCGTTCCAGTATTTCAGGATAGTGATTCCGTAACTGGTTACCGAGGGCGGAAGGGTTCAGTTCAAACAAGCGAGCTATCTGCGACACGTTGAACTCGATATACGCCGCATCATCACACGCCCGAATCGCATCCTTGTATTTGGCGTAGGCAGCAGCGGTTTGCCCGCTCTTCTTCCGCAACCGAACCTTGGCAGCCTCCCCGGGAGAAATCTCAATGCCGTGGCGGGCAAACATCAGCTCCCGGTGGTTGCGCCATAGGTATGCCCTAAACGCCGTTACCGGCGTGTTGGTTTGCTCACAGATTTCTTTCACCATCATGTCGGTAGTGCGGTATAGTTCCAGCGCTGCTCCATAGCGCATAATACCATATTCGGTGGTCGCCACATACTTCTCCGCCATCCTGCTGTTTTTTCTTATTACTTCAATGTTTTGGATGGACGCACGGGGAAACCATCGGTAGCATAAAAATTATTCCACGGATAAATATGGTGATATCGGTTAAACTCTAAATGGTATGCTACAAATGGACGTAACGCATCAAAAGTAACAGCTTGTGCACTCCATATCTCGCCATAACCATTATTATACTGCAACACATTGGCGTTGTAGTCCCAGTCTCTGTAGCCGTTTTGAGGGAATCCTATCGATATCAGCCTTGTTTTATCGGTATAGAATTCAAATATGCCGGTTCTATATTCTTCATCGGGCAACATATTCTCCTCAGTAGCGGCATACATACGCTCCTTGATATCAGCACCGCCTTCACCATCTGTCACAGGTCCGCCGTAATCGGTAAATCCGGCGAATGTGTAGACAGAGCTGACATGGTAGCCTGCCGGGCAAGGGTCATAGATAGTCTTGATGACATAATCGTTACCATCCCAACAGCTGTTGTCCCAAAGATTAAAAAATATATTATCGGCAGGTTTATAAGGGTTGCCCCAATCACCGGGGGCAGTTCGGGGACCGTTCTGCCATTTGTCAGGATTCCTGATAAGTGCGGCAGTCGCCTTATATGTCTTTACCCTATCGGCTTCGGCAGCATACATTAAATCCGGAGCATTTGTCCTCTCCCCTACCGGAGTATACCAGGTTTTGGTCGTTTCGTCTGCATTGCCACCGGCTATGAAAGGGTCTTTGCGTCCCCACTGGAAATAGGGATTGTTACCTCGGGGCAGTGCTATGTGTGGCTCCTGAATGATTGTCACAGTCTTCGATACGCCTTCTTGTCCATCGCCGCTGATAAGCTGGGTGATTCTTACCTCACACTCATGCCGGTCATAATACCGGACAGGAATGCCGCCAGAACACCATCCGAGATTGACAGGCATGATTTCAAAGTTCTGCTCCAGCAAATTGGTCCACTGGTCGGGATGGAGCTCAGGGCGGTTGATTGTTATTTTTCTTGAAAGGTCTATCGCCGTAACCCAGATGTGCCAACTCCATATTATTGTGCCGGACAGATCTTTAAGTGCTATAACGGCATTACCTTCCTTTATGTCATTGCCAACTGTGAACCGAATGCCCCCATGAGCATAAGCCGTTTTGTCGTATCGGATGTCTGTAATCAGATTCTTCTCATCCTGCCATACCAGCGATGCCGACAATCCGGCAGGAGCTTTATCGGGGCTGCCGTAAATGTCATCCAGAATATAAGGACTTCCAATGGGAGCGTCTTTATAATTCTTAAATGTTGTAAGATAATTGGTGCCGCTGCCCCCTCCTTTGTAGGTATAGGAAGCGGCGTTTTCATTGCCTTCGGTAATTGCATTGCCGTAAACCAAGGGAAATCGGTAAGTTCCTTTAGAATCTACGATATAGCAGTTGGCCGTGCTCATACTCTGCGAACCGCCTTTTGTCGCAAGGTCATAGATTCCGGGTTTGGACGGGTTAGCCGAAAGTACTGTGTTGATATTCTGTTCTGTATAGGGATTCTTATACTTGATTTTCAATTCAAACTCCCCGTTCCCCTTGTCCGTTTTTTCCAATCCGTCAAGCCAGTCAGGGCACGTTTCGGTAAATTCGGAGCTACCTGCGTCTTTGTACTCGATTTTGTAATTTACCGGTGTACGTTCGCTCCATGAGTCCCGCTGGTACATAAAGCTTGTTACGGTGATGAAATTGTTGTCACTGAAATTGTTGCCCATATTTGAAGTGACATTATCCGGCACAAAATACTTGCCTCGATAATCGACGGTTTTAGGTTCAGTAGCCCACAGACGGGTCACATAGTCAATGCGCCAGTCAGGCTCATCGGCGAATCCGTTGAAATACAGCGTCAGTTTGTAGTGGCAGTTACGTTTCGCATCATAATCGGTTGTAACGTTCTGTCCGAGCATGAAACGATAGGTTATGTTGCATATACCCAGTCGTTCAGGATTTGTCGACTCATAGTAGGCGTCCACCTCAATATAGGTGGCGTATGGCTTGTTCTTGTATTGATACAGTGCATCAAGAATGCCATCGTTGTTGTTATCAATCTGTCTCTTATCGGGTCCTTCTCCCTGCATATTCTCGTAGAAGAAAAGTGAATTGGAGTTGGTTTCGGAATGAGCGTCCGACTCCATCTCCCCTGACGGAGTATCGTCTTCACCTGTTTTCTGTACTCTCGGGTAGCAAGGCGTGTCTTTTGTGATGAGCGCTGGATAGCTCGCATCATAACTCGGGGATTCGCTGTACACTACCTCTTCTCCTGTTGGAATAAGATTCTCGTCACTCTTGGCGGTGTTATCGTTACCGAGACTACATGACTTAGGTATATTTTTTATGCGCAGCGCTTTGAGATAAATCGAAACACCCTCTTTCAGGCTTGAACCGTCAAATGCCACGGTCACTTTGGAAGCGGCACGGCGTACCCACGCCTGTAGTTTCTCGCTCTGCTTGTTAATAGTCAATACAGGCGCTTCGTTACTTTGGGCATCCGAGAAGAAATGACCGAACATCTGGTTATTGGCACCTATATCATTTTCGTTCCATTTTAAAGAAATATTTTTTAATTCCGTTATCGTTTTAATAGCGTCATTATATTCGGATAAGTCCCCCATGTTGACTACCGCGTAGACATAATACTTCCCGTAAGGTACAGTCAAACGGAAGGTGGCACGCGGTGTTTCGGATTCTGCCGATGGCAACGTCTTGTCTTCCCCTCCGATTGATTCCGTTCTATTCTCGTCTTTTCTGTCAATATTTGTAATAGTATAATTCTCAACCGGATATTTATTTACCAAATTTCCCTCTTCATTATATAGCAACACGCACAGGCTCTTGATTGCCTTTATGGCATCCCCCGCAGAACGCGAGTTCCCATTCAGGGTAGGAATAAGAGGTTTAAACTTCACTGTTCCACTGATCACGCATTCTCCTTCGCCTACTCTTTCATCATCAATATACAAATCGTCCTTGCAAGAAAACGTGCCGATAAACAGCAGGCACAAGAGGGTATATATGGTTATCTTACATTTCATATCTGTTGCGATTTCTCGAATTCGTTCGTTTTTTCTTTAGGGTCGTCCAACCCGAATTTCGGATCCAGTACTACACCCCAGTACGGTTCCACGTCTACTTGCCACTCGAGGGGGTTAAACACGATATTTACCTTCACGTGCGTGTTACGGAAGAGCGAACCGAGGCGTGGCAATGTGGAAGTATAAACTGCTGTCGTTTTGTTTTCATCCAATAATTCTTCTTCCGTGCGAATGGTCACTTTGTATTCCTGTAGCTTCAATGCGTTATCTCCGCTTTTCACGCTCTTGCTCTCCGGCAAGTAAATAGCGGCGGAAGCTACCTCGGGAAACGTCTCGTCCGTCTTTGCCAGTAGCACCAGCGGGGAGGAGAGCAACCCGTGAGAAACAAGAGTAGTTCCCATCGGCACCTCATAGTCCGTCAACCACTCGTAGTGGTCCGTTTCCGTTTTTCCCGTTTCTATTACCATCCAATCTATCCAATTCTTGTCCGTGGCATTGGATGCCCCTTCGTCGAAGGGCAATTCTTTATAATTGTTCACGCTTGTACTATCGACCACCCAACAGTGCCCCCCGTCATTCTTGTTCACGTGAGGCATCAGGTACATTTGGTCGATTATCAGGTTCTCTATATCAATACCGATCACGGAAATCTTTCTCCGCGAACGGTTTTCAAAATTGAACGAGAATTTGGTGGCAGCCCGCACCACGTACAGCGTGTATCCTAATACGTATTCATCGTTTGTGATATTTTCCTTGTCCGGTACCGTGATATCGTACACGGCGGTCATGGGAATGCCGTCATCGCCGGGCTTGTAAGCGGGCTTGAAGACATACGCCTCCACCGGCGCTTTGCCGGATTCATTCGGGAGAAATGCCTGGTTGGTGAAATCAAACGGCTTTCCACCCGTGTCCTTCAAGTTCCCGTGGTTGGCAATCAGGTAAATTCTCTTCTGGCGACCGGCTTCCACCTTGAAAGTGTGCCCGTCTGTCAACGGAATTCCGGTTGAAGCTCCTTTTACCAGGCGGTTGTGTTCCACCTCCCACTTGCCGTCATCCCCCGGTTCTTTCGACACAATCACGATCAGCAACTGCCTGATCTTCTCGTCAGCGCCCTCTTCACCCTCACCCGCGCGGGAAAAACCTCCTGCCACGTCAGTGTGGAAAGTGAGGAACACGCTGTTATCCTTTTCTTCTCCCTCTTCGCGAGACAGTTTAAAGGATTCCTTGTTGCACGAGGTGAATCCCAGCAAGCTGCAAAGCAGGAAAACTATGCTGATGATATGTCGATGCTTCAGTTTCATAAAAAAAAACAGTTTTCTCTTTCTTGTATCACATTTTTCCGTCCATCACCATTCCACGTCATTGATACGTACCACCCAATCGTTTACCACGATGCGTGTGTTCAACCAAATATCGTTACTCCTCAAGAAGAAAAACAGCGTCCAACGGCTTTCACGGTCCAGGTATTCCTGGTCGCCCATCTTGTAACGCTCGCCGCGGAGCAACAACAGGTAGCGCTTCAGCGGGAAGTCTATCACCGTCTTCCCGGTCTCGTGGTTTTTCACCAGAAGGTGCGGGTTGTTCTTCATCATCAACCGCGAGGTACTCAGTTCAGCGTACGCCACTTCCACGGGTTGGGGCACCACCTCGTCGGGACCCACGATAGCGACACCCGTCTGTGCCTGTCCCTTCGCCCAGGGAATGTAGGTTACGGTTTCCCCCTCGGGGAACAAAACGGCATCGTGTATCAGGTCGTTGTCATACCCGAACAGGATGTTGTCGTCGATAATCTCGAAATCGAAGTCGTCAGCGTTGACCGTTCCCCCGTTCTCTTGTTGTAGCACGACGCGTATGCTGTTGGTGTTCTTCCTCATCTCCACCGTTCCCTCGTTGTAAAGGTCGGCAGTCCCGAGGGTAAGTTCTCCCCAGAACATATCGTGCAGCTCGCGCCGATCGGGCACGGTGAGGCAGTCGGCATCCAGCATGACTTTCAGGTCAGTCCGCTTACTGCCCTCCACGGGAGTCTCCACCGGCGAGAAAGAACTCTGTTCGCACGCCATTCCCCCGTATGCCGCGAAATGATAATTTCCCTCCTCGAGGTCCAGCACCATCCGGTAATTCTCGTCCTGTAGTTCCGCCCCGGTCACCACCCGCGTGTCCACGAGGTTGTCGTCCTCGTCATAGATATAGAGTGTCAGACAATCCACCTGCTTGTGGAATGCATTGGCATACTCCATGTTGTACTCGTAGACGAAGCGTAACGATATGCCGTGCGGGCACGGGTCAAGGTCTTCATTGATGAGTTTGCACGACGAAAAAGCAAGCCCCATGGATGCGACACTTAATGCCGCACCCACGAGTCTTGATATGATATTTCGTTTGCTACTTCGCATGGGTATCCTCTTAGAATTCAATATTATTCACGCGAACTACCCAAGGCAATACCTCTACAGAGAGTCTAAAATAGATCTTACCTTCTTCGTCTGGTTTATCAGGATCTTCCGGGTCAGGATCATTTTCCGAGATGCGAGGATGCCCCAGCTGGTTAATTTGAGTAACAGCCAATTTATACACGTTATTGCGTACTACACCAAATTCCATGGGACCCATAGAAGTTGCATTACCGTTATCGTTATGACGATTCCAATAGTAGTAATAACAGTAATAGCCTTTATTTATTACTTCATCTCCTTCACCTTTTTCCCCGCTGGACTGATAAAGGGTAAACTCGACACCCTCACTCGTTGCAATTTTTTTGAACATCACACGAGCGCTTTCTTTCTCCTCAGCTGAAAGTGCGGAATTATCCTGCCATCTTGCCCACCAGTAATCGGGACTCTTATCGTCTACACTATAAACAGGTTGCGCATAACCCTCTTCGCCTTCTTTCTTCTCCGCCGCAGGTTCTTCATCCCCTTCTTCTATCGTACCGAATACAGCCTTATAGAACGCCGGATATGACTCTTTATTCTTGATGGCAACAGCACGTACTTCTTTCCAAGTTAGATACAAATTGCCACTATGAGCGTATAAAATCGGGTCTTTATCGGGATTTCCCGTAAGTACATTACCTCCTACATTATTTATAACCTTATATAATTCCCCATATTTTTCAGTACCACTTAATTCATCCGGGACAATCATTTTACCTTTAAACACAATACCTGTAGAAATACCATGTTTTTGACTAGAAGCAGTAGTTGGAATGGTATTTTCGGTTGCATAACGCCAGATTTTATACCCCTCTTTATTCTCTGCATTCCAATCCTCATGTTTATCGTCTAAACCTTTAAGCACCTCTGGAATATCTGACGAGTACCATTGCTCGCGTGCATTCTCATTAATAGTCCACTCGCTACCTTTTGTATCACCCAAACAGAAATTAAAATACTTAGCAAAGTCTGTATTTGAAACCGTATTCAAGTCTGGTGTTACTTTAAAATCAGCATCAGTATCTACAACATAGTTACTCCCGGTTTCAACACCACCGATTGTAACATCATCAGCAGTATTTTTTCCATCACCAGAAACACGACGAAGATAATAGAACTCCTTACTCATGTTTACCAAAGCCATTTTCGTTAATTTTATCTGAATAAGAATTTGGTCCGCATCAGCATCATCTTTATATTTCACCACATCGTATGTGTTATCAGGTGTATTTGTAGGACTTCCATCTTTGAAATCGAAACGAGCCACGGCACGTTCCACGTCGATGGCTCCTGCTCCTCCATCATTATCAATCGCATCGTCAATTCCCTGATAATTCTTTCCGGTTAAATCAAATGCTTTTTCTGCCGTATTATGGCTATCCCATCCGGACAATGTTTTGGGTATTCCTTTCTCGATATCATTCAATTTGGCAGTAGCCATCAAAAAGCCTTGCTTGTGATCTGAACCACCCCAAACAGCTCCCCCATCTTGTACAGGGGAAGAAGGATATGTTCCATCCGCCTTTTCTATAACTTGTCCCCGTTCATCAATCCAAGTAGCACCATAGGTCAAGCCTTTAAGTGTAGTTTGTAACTGTAGTGTGGGATTACAGAACACGTACACGTTAATTCGATCTTTGCCTTCACTTAATGTGTTATTTTCACCATTAGCGGCATAATAATCAGACAATTTCGATTTTTCAATAGATTGAACGGTATTGATTTTGCCATTACTCGGGCTGGCAAATCCGTTTTGTGTACCGCAGGCAATAAATTTATTATCTTTATCAGCCAATACTAGCACAACAGTATTCACTACATTTTCATAATCCTGACCTATTTCCGTACCACTCGAACTCGTTCCATAATTATCATCTTTACCAGTATCGGTATTACTCCTCCCCCCCATTCCTCCTGCCACGGGCAGTTGCACCGTCACGTTCATGTAAACGGCGTCTTTTGAGCCATTCTGATCCCCCTCTGGGTCGTCGCCTGTCAGGGCATCATGACTACAACCGACAAACGCCAAAGCAAGTGCGGTTGCAAAAAACTGAAATAATTTTCTTTTTTTCATAATATGGTTATTTAAAATTTATTTGATTATTCTCCGTATTTAATTATTCTGTGAATCTTCTTTCCTTCAATTCTTTCAAGGTAGCAGCAGCCTTCTCGAGTCCCATCTCCCGGGCTTTTTCCAGGAATGTCACCGCTCTCTTGTAATCCTTCTCGCGTATGGCAAGAGCACCCCTCGCGTAGACGGCTTCCGCCGAATCGCCCGCCTTCTCGAGATAACGGTGGGCTGCCTCGTGGTCACCGTGGCGCATGGCGGCATTCGCAGCGTTCAGGTTGGCAACCGCGTCGTCCGGGAACATCCGCACCGCCGTTTCAAACACGTCGGTAAACTCCGGCGAGCCCGGTTCGTACATCCTCGCCACGAGGTAGAACTCGTTCAGACTCAAGTTCTGTGGTCGTTCCGCCAATATACGTTTGATCTCTTCCACGTCGCTGTAGCGGCGTATATTGTAATCAATGCGGTAATCCGTGTGACGCAATGCCGGGTAACAATACTGCAACAGAAAACGATATTCTTCCGGGTAGGTGCGTTTGATTTTTGCCTCCTTCGCATCCGGATCCATGTCACTGTCAATCATCCCGAGAATCTCCGCGCAATGATTGATATTGGAATTCTCCACGTACCGCCGCAATCCTTCCCAATCCTCCGGCTCGTGTTCCGTGATTATAATGTCATCGGCAAAATCATACAATTTCCGAATATGCTCCTTGAGCGACCGGGTACGCCCTATCGCCAAGTCCCGGTTGTGCGCGTACGGACTTTCGGGCGAAGCGTACCCCTTGAGCCACACCGACACGATGGTCACATCCTTGTCCCCCCGCACCGAATCGATGCTTGCCTCGATCTTGCCCAACTCCTCCGTGTTGCGACGGTAGTCGGGGTAAATCTCCGTTTTGTCTACCGGGAAGTCGATAAATGCCGAACCCGACAGCGAACGGCTTTTCATCATTTCGGCTTCCGGGCGCACGAACACCAGTTCCGGGAAGAAGGCCTCGTCGTGCCTTCCCAGCGGACCGTCGTATTCCGCCACGATCTCATGGCAACATCCCCAGTCGCCACGATGCAGCTTGAGCGTCGCCCCGTCCATCCACTCCTCGTACAGGACGGAGCGGTTGTAATCAATGCCATCCGGCTTCCCGGATGCCCGAAACACCATTTCACTCTCACCCGAAATCATACTCACGCCATTTCTCACGTAATAATAATACCGTCTGCGCCCGTAAATTCCCACCGATGGCAGGTCGAGCGAATCCGTCCCGTTGACTAAACGGGGCGTGAGCAACACGGCACGGTTCGATTCCACCTCGAGTCCCGTCAAGTCCATCTCCATCTCCACCGAGAGGTATTTGCCGTTCCGTTCCATCTTGAAACGGCTAACGGAAACACCAGGCGTGATATTTTTCACCTCCTGCGCCACAGCCCCCGGCAGACATTCCAACCCCAGCAGGGTTGCCACTATGAATATCATCCTTTTCATCTTTATCGCACTTTAAAACAGGTAAACTAAATTGATCGCCACTTTAGTGGGACCCACGTAATGATGCGACTTGTCCCTCGCTATTTTCTCCCCGCACACGGCGCACGGGAACTTGTCATAGCGAGTGTAGGAATAGCCGAAACCAAACTCTGCTTCCAGGTTCCAATGCCGCCCCAGTATCCAGGCATAACCGTAAGCTACCCCCAACCCGGCAAACCAACCTTGATAGCGAACTCCCTGCAACTTCCGCACATCGGTGCCCAAGAAATGAAGGCGCCCATTGAATCCTCCAATATTATACTGCCCACCGTACACGTGGGCCCCAAGAAAATGACCGGCGAAACGGTCGCAGAACCAGTACCGTACCTCGGGCTGCAAGAGCCAGTGCCTCCATCTCCTGTCATGTGACAATGTCCAGGCATTGAATTGCCCCGTGACGTCAACAGTCCAACGCGGTGCCACCCCCACCTCCACGCCTAGGTTGGGAGAGAAGATAACATCCGAAAACAGATTGCTCTTAACCGCCACCTTCTGAGCCTTGACGCCCGAGAACAGCGCCAGCAGGACCACCGTGATAATTAATTTAAGTTTCATGTCCATTATCTGTTACAATACATTTTTTATCATTCTCTTCACACGGGACTCACACCTGTTTCCCGCACGAGAAGTAATTGTCCACCGTTTTCCCATATTCCTTTCCTACCAGTTTCCAGATCGGCTGTTGCAACACGCACTTCACAAAAGCCCCATTCATCAAGGAAAAACTATTACAATCTTTATCCTCCCAAGTTCTTTTTACCAGGAGGCTTGTGCAAGACAATTCCACACATTCGCATGTAAACGACATAGCGGTGTATTTTCTTCTCTTCGCTCATGTCAAAACTGTTACAATAAACATATCTCATATTCAAAAAACGATCGTTTTATGATATGGCAAAAAGGAGTACTCGCAAGTATTTACTTAAAAAACTAAATATCTAGTTGCGAGAAACAAAAATTATTGCTTGAAAGATTTGCGGTAAATA
>QWCH01001624.1_pt1 | contig 33432 bp, 31 predicted proteins | sample 1972671 | NCBI WGS metagenome assembly QWCH01 (sample SAMN09866713, study PRJNA288562) | Human gut metagenome isolate term3_stool, whole genome shotgun sequencing... | isolation source: gut | host: Homo sapiens | place: USA: California
ATTCATGATAGTCAGCGCAGGGGGAAGCACCTGTACACGATACGGGGTCTTGGTCTTCATGCGTCTGCCCTTGATGCAGAGTTTGCCTTCTTCCAAGACAATGTTTTCCTCTCTCAGATTGCGGACATCGGAGATGGCAAGCCCTGAAAAGCAAGAAAAGACGAACAAATCACGGACAAAACGATAGTTCTCCCATTCAATCTCCAAGTTGATGATGCGCTCAAGTTCTTCCTGCGTAATGCTTCTCGGTTCACCCTTTGGTCGCTCGTAACTGTAGCCCAAGAACGGATAGAAGTCCAGCACACCTTTCTTTACCGCTATGCGGACAATGGTCTGCAAAGTAGACAAGGTACTCGATATGCTGCTGCGTTTCAGTCTGCGTTCGATGGTGAGATAATACTCGAATCCCTCGATAAATGCTTTATCCAACTGTGAAAGGGGTATATCGCTTACTTTATGCTTTTTCTGCACATACTCACGGAGCAGGGAGAGCTGGTAGGTACGAAGTTTGAACGTCTTCAAGGCTCGGTCGATGCCTATGCGCTCCTTTGTCTGTGTGAGATACTCCCCGAAACTCTCCAAGAGCAGGGTTTGGCGGTGGATTTGCCCCTGATAGGCATCCCTCACGTCTGTGGCTGTAAAGGATTCTTCTCTTTCACTGAGTTCGTGAAAGCGTGTGTGGATAAGTGCAGTGCATTCACCAAGTTTCTGATTGACGGACACAGCCATGCTGCTCTTGCCGATAAGCCTTTGCTTGCGGCTGTCCCAAAGAGCGAGCGGAGTCTTACACTTGGTGGAGAAGCCCGAATGGGTTCTGCCAACGGAGATGCGCCCGATGTAAAACGAAATGTGATTTTTTCATGCAAAACGAAATGTAACAAAATGGAAACGCACACAATACCAAAAGGTTGGTTTGAACCAAATATTCAAACCGACCTTTTTCTATACATTGAGTTCAAACTTCACATTCTCATTTCCGTCAAGTAATTCTTGTGTTCGTTCTAAATTACTCTCATAAATATGCACATTAGCAAGGTTGAGAGTTATAGATTTCAAAGGAAGGTCTATCTGTCTGGACATCAAATACAGATGATAGATGTCGGCTGGAAGCCCTAAATTGCCATCAGAACTGCGCTGATAGGCTGAAACAACTAACTCGCCTTCGTCTATTTGGAGCTGCACAAGACTCAGACATGGGGCTTGATTACTCTCGACATTGGTTTCTCCAAGAAACAGCACATAATTTTTACTGTTTCGTTTCTCATTGTTTATCTTCGCAATGAGTGATGGAAGTTTCTCGAAATAAGTTGGGTAACTATTAACGAGCACGGAGCCACAATAATCCCACCAGTTTATGCCCGCCTCGCGGTATTTCTCCACTTGCCGTTCACCCTGCATAAAGAGTTGAAGTTCGTTCTTCAGTTTCTTTCTGGCTATGCCGTGGCTTTCAAATATATCAAGCAAGTCGGCAGGTGTGAGTGTTAGCTGCTCATTCAGCAGGTACTTGATGTTACCTTTCTTGTTATGCTGCATCTTACCCGTGCGCATAATCTTCTCTAAAATGTCGTGGTACTTGTTCATAGTTTAATAGTATTTAATTAGTATTTGAACAGTGTTTAACCAGCCTTTTTATAGAGCATCATGTCCGTGTAGGTAGCGTTATAGTTCATGTGGGCATTGAACTCCACTTTCGTACATTTCTCAAATGGATTACCGATGGTCTTGTTTCTGCCTATCCAATCGCACAATTCCAATATGGATGACTTGTTGCTCGTGAAATATACAAACGAGTGTCCTGCGAGCACGGTCAGCACATCAAGGTAGTCGGCAAGCCTCCAATACATCTTATAAGTACCGACCTCCGTACTCAAATATGGAGGATCTACAAGAAACACCACACCAGGCTTGTCCTTATACTGATTGAACACCTGTCTGTAGTCTGCCGATACAATGCTCAGTACGTCCAAATAGTCGCTGCATAAGGGATAGTCAGTCTTGCGTATCGTGTTATACAAAGCCTCCTTACGCATCTCCTCTATGCTCAGGCGGTACTTCATTGAAAACATAATAGAGGAGGATATGGTAATGAAGTCCAGATAGCCGTAACGATCCTGGTGCTTTTGCAAGCACTCAAACACTTTCTCGCGTGCATCACCAATGATAGGCTTGTATCGTGGTGTACCCTGCACGATTTCCCTAAGTTCTGCGAGCAGTTCGTTAGTCTGCGGTATATGTTCCAGCCTTAGCCTGTATCCATCAAAATCGTTATACACCACCTTTGAATGAGGCTTTTGACATTTGGCAATATGCGACAACAAACCGCTGCCGCCAAATAAATCTACGAATGTAGTTCCATCGGGGAACTGCTCCAACTCTTTCTTAAACTCCTTGGCAAACATCCGCTTCTGTCCTACGAAAGGGAGCGGTGCCGAATTATATTGCTTTCTCATAACGAGAGCAAAGGTCGTGAGTTTCTGCTACAAACAAGAACATTCATCAACTATCATACTGCAAACAATTTGCAGTCGCTTTGAAAATGTTTGATAAGTCCATACACCTTCCGTTCACTCACGGCATATTTGTCAGAGAGTGCAGCCACGATATAGGACACTTTTTCACTCTCATCAAGCAGTTTCCGATAGTCAGTATATAAGTCTATATATTCTGCATCCTCTATCCTGACACCTGCCGTATGCAGGTTTTTCAGGAGTTCCCTGTTAATTTTTACAATCTCAACTATCTTCATATCCAAGAAATTTAGTATATTTGCATCGCCAATCATTTTTAACAACAATAAAAAACCCATAAGGTGTGGCAGAGGGCATTGGTCCCCGGTCAGCATCTTATGGGTGTATTGTTAAAATGATTGGCGTCGTATTAACAGGCCGGGGCTTTTTTTATATCCCTCCCCCGAAGGGACTCTCCTAACTATCCACTATACTTGAAATAGTTTCCGCCAAGCAGACGGACGCTCCAATAGTAGCATAGTGCTATGCAGGCTACCCACAGAGCCTTTGCTGGTACGAAGCTGCATTTACCTATCTTTCTGAAACAATTCACGAACAGCCGGAAATCTGCCGCCTTGCGGTCTCATTTGGTTCGCCCATCGCCTCCGCCGTGCTTATCACAAGTTATTCGCACGCAGCTGGTATTCGTCTGCCACTTCTTCGAAGGTGAAGTGGTTGCTTCCCCTGCCGCCTATGTACACGTCGCATAGGTAATAGCGGACGTAAATGTTGCCGGTCTCTCCCTCCTTGAGGCGCTTGAGCCTCCAGTTCTTGTCGGGCTTGATGAGATAGACACCGTCGGGGATGAATCCCTTTTGCATTTCCGCATTCGTGGCGGTCGTCGATTTTCTGCCCGTATATACGCATCCGTCGTAGGGCGGTGGGAAGCTGCCCCCCGTGTGGTTGTACTTCTTCTTGTCGCCGTACAACGTGAATCCGCATTGGAACTTGTAGTATGCGTAGAAGCTTCCCTTGTAGCTTGCGACGTCGCTCAGCGTCGGGGTGCGTCCGATTTCGGCTATCTTGACCATCTCACTTGTATCTTGCCACGTGTCTCCGACTGCGGAGCTTGCGAAGAACGACTCATCGAGTACTCCCATTATTGAGCCGTCGGGACGATAGAAGCGAAGCACGGGATTGCCGTTGCCGTCGAATGCAAAGTCGATGTTCTTGTGGTACTCGGCGACCAACTTGTGGGTACTACTGTCGCCTACCATCTTGATGCGCCCCAGCTCGAAAAAACCGTCTCTCATGAGCGAGTATCGGTTAAGGCTCTCCGCCAGCACCGACTTCGCCTGTAGGTCGCCGTTTACTATCATCTTCTTGGCATCTACTTGGAAGCAACCGGGCATGAGCTTTATGCCTGACTTCTTCAGCGTTGAGTCTCTGTCTCCCACATACGGCGACCATGCCGAGCGTGCGTCTCCATCCTCAAGTTGTATCTCGGAGAAATAGACGTCGCCATTGCGCACGACGATAGCATTGACCTGTAGCGTGTCGTAGCCGTCGGGTATGCCGAAGGTGTCGGTGTGTACGTACCATGTGTTGTTCAGCTCCATGGGTGTCACGTGGCGATTGAGCCATACGGGGTCTTTGCCGCCCTTGAAGGCTATGCACTCAAGGTAGATGACGGAGTCGATGGTGGTCTTGTCGGGTGTCATCATCCACATGGATGCGGTGTACTTCTTCTTCTTGCCACTCTCCACTTTTGCCCACCACGACTTACCGGCATATCTCTGCGTGGTCAGCCCCTTGGCGACGACGTGCATGTAGCGGTGGCCCGTGTGGGCTTTCTGAGGGTCGTCGCCGAAGGTTATCTCCACCGTTCCGTCGCCTGGGTGTACATTGGTTGTCAGGTCGCCAAGGAAGTCGGTGCCTTGCAGAAGGTTCACTCCCTGTGAGCGTGCCGACACTTCCATGGTGATGCTGCGTGCGGTCTGTTCTATGCGTGAGTTGGTCTGCTCTATCTTGCCGTCGGTGGTCTGCTTGTATGCTCCGAACTCCTGTCGGAATTTCCCGACGTCGCTGACCACCGATGCCGTGAGTTTGGCGATGTTTGTTCCGACGAACAGACGTAAGGGATAGTTCTTTCCCTCCACCTCCGCCACGATGTCGATGTAACCACTGCCGTATGCCATCTTTGTATTCTTGTCGGTGCGCACGGCGGTGAGCTTTATCGTGTCGCCGTCTGTCTCGGCCACCACTTCGGGGGAACACTGGCATGAGACGATGACTGCCCCTATCTGCTCGTCACCACGGTAGGCCAGCACTTGCGCCCTTGCCCCCGCCAGTTCCGTATCCGTAACCACTCCGCTGTCATTGGTGTTCACTAATAACATCTGCGTGGATAGATAGACGTTGGCGGCATCCTTGCCGTCTTTCCCCTTTACCTTTGTCCACGTGTACGCGTCGGTGGTGAGTGGTGGGTACGGCTTGTCCCATACCGCCGTACCCAACCATGTGCCGGGGGTGAGACCGAACAACTGTTCTCCGGGGTGGGGGGTCCAAGCCGTGGATGACACCCCGCGTTCGAGCTTTAGTCTCCGCAAGTCCACAACCACGTCCGTGCCGGTACGCCAATCCACAATAAGCCCCACATACTTACCATCTTTCCGCACGTCGTTCCATTCTATCCGTGTCCACACATTGGGGGGTACGGTCTGTCCCTCCCACTCGGTAACGGTGATGGGCTTGCCGATGGGGCGCACCTCCATGGAGAGGCTATAACCACTATTCTGTATGCCCTCCCACGGATAACCAGACACGGACACATATTTCCCCTTGTCGGGGGTGTAGCGTGTAAACTTGCCGGTCTCGTCCTCCATGTGCATGGCGGTGATGGTATTACCGCCTAAGTTGGAATAGAACCCCGGCTGTTCCGAACCCTTCAACAGGTTCTGCCCTGGCACTTCGCCCTCATCCGCATACGGCAACGATGCCGTGAACGTCTTTCCGCCGTCGTTGGAGTAGCGGAGAAAAGTGTAGCTTCCCTTCGCCGCTCTTCTGACCGTGAACGATTTCTGCGCCAATATATTTTCGGACATATTTCTTTTAATTAATTAAACTCCGCGTTGAACGCTTGAGTAGCACTCAACAAGTCTGAATAGTCAATTGACAACTCATACGCGAAAGCCTTCTGATTAAGAACCGCCGTCTTGTCACCGGACGTTCCCCACGTAGTATCTTTCGTCATGTTCGCCGCATAACGCCACACCTTTACAGAGTGCGCTTGTAAGAATGCCAGATCCTTGATGTATGTTCCGCCTTGACGAATCATAAACTGATGTTTAATGGAGCCACCCTCTGCAACGCTGTCACTCTGCGGTTGGAAAACATCAATCTTGTAAGGGTCTGTGCCGTCGTACAGAGTGATTATTGTGCTTGCTGTCTTATTGTAGGTACCGCTTCCGCTGTCAGTGTCTTTTATCTGACACTTGAAAATGCCGACATTCGTAACAGCTCCGGCAGGAACCGTTATCTTATTCGTATTGAAACCGCTGATACCGTTAGCGTTTTCACTCGTGAGCGTCGTCCACGTTCCACCTCGTAGCTGTTGCCATGTATATGATACGCCTGTAGCGTCTATGTCACCCCCGCGCCAAAGGTCGCAGTGGATTTTCAGTGATTCGTTGTTATTCACAAAGGTATCGCCGAGCGGCGTATATGCAATAGCAGAAATGCTCGCTCCCGAATCTTCGATTTTGAGAATACTCACCGATGCAACAATAGGAGAAGTGATACCGCTCACAGGGTCAGTATATGTCGCTTCGCATTTGATGTTTAGACTATTGCAATCAGTCAGATTCACGCTCAATTTCTTGTTCGCCGTACCGGAAACATCAGTGAGTGCCTGTGTAGCTGTTGCTCCTGTTTCTTTCGTCAGCGTCCACTTGAAACCACTCACGTTGGCTATCTGATTGCCGGATAGCCCCGACACTAAAAGAAGTGGGGAAATAATCAGCGGAGTTTTAGTAAAATCTGGAGCATACGCTTTCTTGTCACGGATATACTTCTGCGTCAGAGCTTTGTCTATCTGCAAAGTAAAGTTCAGCGTCTTTCCGTTAATAATCTTTTTAACCGTAAAGGTTTTCTGTGCTAATGGATTTTCCATAATTTTTTTATTTTAAAATTTTACTGATTTTATTGATTTTCTTCCTGCCTCGTCTAAGAACCGACATATAAAGGACGTGTCACCGTAAAGGTCGTCATACGTCACATGCAGTTCACTGCCTATATTTGCATGATTCTTGTTCCAAGCTGTATCTGCTTCAGCATATTCACTCTGTCTGCTCCATACAAAGCGAGTAGAAGGAAGCCTGTCCGTCACCTCTGCATCATCATACCACACATGAAGAGAATATACTGCCGACCAATCTGTCTGCCACTCGCTATATGCACCCGAGCCTGGAGATGAGAAGCCCTCTATGCGCCAGCCCGTACCGCCTTTCTCACCCTTGTCCACCTGCAGCAGCCAGTCGGGATTGCCATCCTTGGGTTCTGACGTCACTGCCTTGCCTTCTACCGCCACACACAACCATCTGCGTCCGCCGTGCGTCACGCTGTTGTAGTAATAGTATTCCTTTCCATCCTCCCACGCACCGAGATGGAGTTCCATCGGGACGATCGTGCCGTCGTAGTTCATCAACTTATACATCTTCGTGGAGAACACCACCTGACGGGGCGATATGATAGCCGTGCGCCTCTTGTCGAGCGTGTAGGAGTTCACCCCGTAGTACCATATGACAGCGGATGCCTCCTCTCCGCTGACGACGACGTGGATGAGCCCCATGCGGTCGGTGTCCGTTCGGCTTCCGAACTGCACGATGGTATCACCAGCCATCGGAGCGTCGCTGCCCTCCTCACAGTCCGCCTTTGATAAGTCCACGTAGTCGTCGCCCACCGCCGTCACCAGTCGCCAGTAGGTGCGGTTCGCCACCCCCTCGTACTTGCCCTCCTTGATGTTGAACACCTGACACCGTGCTTGGTCTCCCACTTTCCACAGATTGGTCGTGGCTGTCGTGCCGTCGTCCATGTAGAAGTAGCAGCGGTAAGCGTCGGCGAGTTCCTCGACCCGCATAATCTTCGAGCCGCATGACGAGAATACCATGTTGCCGCCGACGTAGCTCAGCTTGCGTATCTCCAATTCATGAAACGCTGCCTTGCCCCACACGATAAGGTCGGTGATGGAAAGCTGATACTTGCCATCCTTTCGCCGTGTGATGCCGAATCCGGTCTCTGTCGTAGCGTCGAAGTCGTAGGACCGTATTGTCTCCGCTATCACCTCCAGCAGCTTTGCTCTTCCCTCCGCGTCTATTCCTTTTCCGCCCGTCAGTGCGATGCCCTCAAGAAAGGTGATGAGCTGTTGCGCCGTGTCGGGGGTGTTCTTGTTGAGAAATTCTTTTAATGCTCGCTTGGCAGAAAAAACATTATGTTCGCCCGCCTTTGTATCGTCGCCACTACCGATAATGTCAGGAATAGTATTTGTTACTTCGCCTATATAATGCCTCACGTCGTTGATGCTACCTTCCATTGATGCAATCTTGCCCTTTGGCACGACATCGCTTATTTCAAGGCTTATCTGTGTTGGTAATGCAATGGAGCGTGTAATTTTCGTAATGCGACTATTGCGGTAGCCCTTTGGTGCAAAGTATTCCGCACTTTCGAGTCGAATGCGCCTGCCGAGAAAGAAATCGGCCTGCTGCCGTTCCACCCAAACGTGGTCGGTGTCGGCTTTATATACCGAGTTGTCGATAAAGTTTTCTTCATTAAACTTCTTTACCGCTTCCAAGAGTTCCTGTTCTGCCAATGGGTAATATTCATCAGGCATACGAAGATGATAAAGTATATATTTGTCGCCTACCTTCGGCACAAGAACACCGCCCGGCACCTGCATGGTGTCGTTGGGAAATATGGTGATGATTTCAAACACTTTAGCCGTATCATCATAGTTTACCTCAAAGTAATGTTCTTCGCTTGTTCCTTGCCCTGCAAGTTCGCTTCCCTCTTGAAAGGCTACACGCATAACATAGCCCCCTATCTTGTAGTCGTTGGGATTGAAATTGAGGTCTTTGTCCTTGAAGTAATACACGGTGAAAGGTTTTCCCTCTTTGTTTTTGCGTTCTTCCGACCGCACGGCAGACACCACACCGATGCGTCGTGGGTAGATGTTGGCAAATGCAGCTTCTTCAAAATGATGCACAATGCCATAGGTTTCTACGTCCTTATCCACATACTTTTGTCCGTTGGGCAGTTGCAGTCGGGTATGTCCGTATTTATCGCGGTCAATGTTCTTTGTGCTACCCAATGGGAAGAGGCGTGTGTAGAACTTGATGTTGTCGGCTTTCTCACGTTCGAGCGTGGTAAGTCCCTTTTGGTAGCCGAGTGTGAGAGGCTCACCATATTGCGCCCTTGAAATGTTGAGCGTTGTTCCGTTTTCAAACCAAAATTCAGTCTTTGCAGCCTTTGCCAACAAGTCTAATGCTTCGTTGCAGTATGTGCCTTTATAGTCGATAACGATGTTTTCGGTTTGTTTTACTTCTCCGAGTTTGAAGAGTTCCTTACCAATAGCCTTGTTTATAGAAGTAAGAATGAGCCGTGCATGTTCTGCTGCCGGTGCAGTAAGCGTGAATACAGGCGTGTCTTCGTTATCGGTATAATTGATAACCAAAAATCGCTTTACAAGACTTTCTATGCCGTAAAGTGTTAGGTTATATTCCCACTCCTTGGTATTCTTCATACGCGGCTTATAGCGTTCCAAGAGCCAATAGCGTTCGCCCTGAAAGATGGCATAATCGTTTACGTCCAACCGGATATACTCATAGAGTGTAAACGATAGCGATAGCGTATTATCGCCTTGCAGCTGCTTTTCCTGCCGACCGTTAGCCGTTGATGCCGTGCAGCGTATTTTGTTGTCCTTTGAATAGATTTTAATCATTGTTTAAAAGTCGTTTAAATGGTATTTAGAAACTTGGTTTTGGTTCTCTGAACACGGCTTTAAAAGCTCCGCAATGTACCTCTTCTACCCAAAGGTTAGAAAGCGCATCGAATGGAGTAAACTCGGTAAGGAAGGTACGCATTTCGAGTTCCAATGGTGGAAACTTCCACACGAGCCAACCATCGTTGCCCATCTTCAATGCCTGAACGAATCGGCGGTAACGTATAAAGAACTGTGCCTTGCTGTCTGCCACGATAGCGAAGTGCAGTTTTATGTCGCGAGCCTCGCTTTTCGGCAGAAGATGGTCGGAATATTTTTCTCCGTCTTCTTCCCTGAACGTTACGGCAACGTGCGCTTTCATCTTTGCCGGCGACAATAACGCTTCAAGGTTCTTTTGCTCGCCCGCTTTCTCCTCCCTAAGGAAAGCGTGGTATTCCGTCCAAATATCTTTGCCGTTGAGCAATGCTTGATTTTCGAGTATATCCATATCTTTTTGGTTGTTTTAATCGTTCCTTAGGTATCGTCTGACCGATTCTACTTGTATCGTCTTAACGCTTATAGTGCAATCGTTTCCCACCTCGTTTCCCATTGCTCTCCCTCCCCCATCGGGGAGAGTTGGGGAGGTTTTTTACTTCACCTTTATCCCATTGCGTTTGAGTTCGGCAATGTCGTCGGCGATACCTTCCAATCGCCGGCAATAGGCCGTATTCTTTTCTATCTTTGCAAGGTGAGTGGTGGCGAGTGTCATTTGTTTTGCCACGTCCTCGAATTTGATGTCGAGCGATGCAAGATGTATCTGTGCCGATGTCATCAATCCTTCGAGTTTCGTACCTTGCGCCTGTGTCATTGTTTCTATGCTGCCGGCACGTCCTTGTTGTTCGGCTCCGCCAAAAATATTGATGTCACGATCGGCAGCCATACGCTTAAACTGCTCCAATAGCGATGCTGCCTTTCCGCTGTCTGCCGACACGCCTGCAGTAAGTTCGTCCAAAATTCGGGCGTAAGCTGCAAAGCGTTCTTCTTCGGATAGATGCTCATCGGTGGCATATTGCTCCATTTCTTTCTGCGCCTTTATGAAGTACTTTTGCAACACGGCGGAATAAATCATATCAGTCCCTAACTTCTCCAACATTTTCCCCACACTTTCCACCATAGCCTTTCCTGCATCTGTCCCACTCTTGAAAGCATCTACAAGTGCATTGGTAATTGTGCCTCCGAGTTCGCCAAAGATGTCCGACAAATATCCTCGTATCTCTTTCCACGCCTCCTGCTGCTGCTTGTAAAGGTCGATAAGGTTTTGCAGGGCAGCTTTGCTTGCATCGCTCATCTTGCGCGTTTTCAATATCGATTCGGCAAGCGATACATTGAATTTTCCGTTTTGGTCTATGAGCTTTGGATATTGCGACAATATAGAAGAATAAGTGTCCCTGCCTTTACCCCACCCAAACAATCCTGTTCGCTTGTGTCCTGTAACAATCTGTATGCTGTTTGCTTTCTTCCATGCTTTGGCAAACTCTTCGGTAGCCTGTTTCATTACCCCAATAGCATTTGTTGCCTTTCCGTAACGGTCGTTGCCGAAAGCCGTTGTGCCTCGTTCGTGGAGCAATGCCTCCTGCATCAACAACAGATTGTAGGCTTGCTGTTGTGCGATTTGCTCCTGCATAATGGCATTGAGGGCTGCACGGTGGCGAGCCTTTGCCGAAAAGATGCTGCCGATTAGTTTCACGGCTTCGCCCACTCCTGCGACAATGCCGCCCACGACACCACCATTGGCAAAGCCTTTGGCAATGTTCGACACACCACTCATAATGCCCTGAATGCTGCCCATTGCCTCTGCCATACTTTGGTTGCCAATTTCGTCGAACATAGCCGAAACGCCACCTGCTATCTTGGCAATCTCGTCGGCACAGGCAGCAGCCGTGAGGGCAAGTTTCTTTATCTTTTGCTCCTTATCCTCTTCGCCACTATCTTTCTTGAACAAGTCTTTGAGGGCTTGGGCAAACGCTTTGAAAGGATTGGTTTTGAGCGATTGTTGGCGCAACTTCTCCCATTGCTCCATAAATGCTTTGAGGGCTTCGGGTGATTCTTGCAGGCGTTTAAGTTGTTCGGGGGTGATGCCCATCTTGGCAATATCCTCCTGTGTGATAGTACGCTTGGCAATGCCCTTTTTGTCTTTGATGATAGCTGCACCGTCGGCAGTAAGTTCTCCTCGTGCCATAGCGTCCATATAGGCTTTGAGGTCGGCAAGTTTACGCATGATGCGATTGATTTGCTTGATGCTCTTCTCCGATGAGTTCTCAAACATCTCCACGAATATAGAGGCACTGCCTTTCATTTCAGAGAGTTCCTTGTTGGTTACCTCCTTTAAGGCTTTCTGCTTCACCTTTTCGAGTTGTGCAAGTGCAGCATCTATTTCCTTATGGTTATCCTTATTGCGTTTGCCCAACAAGGCTGCCATATCCTTTGTATAGGCGGTTTCGATAGCCAGTCGCTCTGCGTTGAAGTCTTGATACTTCGATAGCAACGCATCTAAGGCTTCTTCTTCCTTTTTCTTTTCTTCCTTTACTTTGTCGTCGTGTTCTTTCTTTTCCTTTTCGTTAATGGCAGAGAGTTTGTCGCTATACATTTGGGCCGCTTGTATGCGTTGGCTGGCAGCATCAATACCGATTTGCGCCTCCTGTTCCGGCGTAACCACAACGCCACCCTTGCGAAGTTTCTGCACCAATGCCATGCGCTTTGCCTCTTCTTCGTTGATGCGTTGTTTCTCCTCTTCGTAGTGCAGTAGTTCTTCGGCACGCTGCTTATCGTAACCCTCCTTCATCAACGCAACACGAGTTTCGTTGATTTTCTTTTGCGCAGCCGCTTCTAATTCGCCCAATTCTTCGAGTTCGTCCGATAGGTCTTCCTTATCCGTCTTATCCGTCTTTCCTTTTTTCGGAGTTGTAATCTTAGGCTCTTCATAGCCCTTGTTCTCCACCTTGTTGCGTTCGGGCGAATAGGCTATCACCTTTGCCGTGAGAGATTTTATTTGCTTTTCACCTTCGGTAATCTGCTCCTGTATCTTCTTGTTTTCAGCAAGCCGTTTGCTAAATTCTTTCTCGAACTGGTCTTCCGTAGTACGCCCTGCACCCATTCCCAGTCGGGTAGCACCACCGCCAACTGTCATGCCACCTATCATTTCGACATAATAGTCCTTACTTGTCTTTTTGTAATTATCGGCATTCTTCTTATGTCGCTTGGCGTTGTCTTTAATAAATTTTTCGTTCTTTTCCTTTTCCAATTGCAAGTCGGCTTGCTGTTCTGCAATCTTCTCAATGCGCTTCTCGTAGGCACGAGCCATAGCAGCCTTCATAATGTCATCGGCAAGTTGTCGGTAGGCTGCCGATGCCTTTCCTGCAAGAATAGCTTCGGTTTTCATATTACCGAAGTAGGCTGGGTATTGCTTCTGCAGGCTTGCCACTGCGGCCTTTCTGTCTTTCAGGCTCTTTGTGCTGTCCTGCGTGGCCTTGTAGAGTATATCAAGTTTGGTTTTCTGCACCGCTGCCGAACGAGCAGCCTCGCGCATAGCTTGGGTTATTTCGTTTTCCGATTTGGCTGCCTGCTTGGCTGCCGAACTATACTTGTTCCACAGTGCAATGGCGGCAGCAATGGCAACCGACAAACCGAGTGTGAGCGTAGCCATCAATGCGCTGGCTGCTGCTGTCGATATGCCAAGCGAAGTGGCAAGCCGAACATTGGCAGCCGTCCACAGTTGTTTTGCTTTTGTTACGGCAATGACCCTGAATGCCGAGTCTTTATTAAGCGCATTGAACACCTGCTGCATACCCATCGTTATAGCCATTACGCTTTGCAATCGGGTCTGAATACGAGCAAGTTCTTCGTTCTCACCAACGAACAATGCCATAATACCTGTTCCTGCCGTAACTGCACCGCTCAATCCGTTTAGTCCCGATGCCATAGCTTCCCAGTTGGCATCATCGGAGGCTAAGGCTTTGGTTTGCGCACGAACATCGCCTAAGGTATCGCAGAGTTCGGCTGCTCGCTTTGCCATAGCCTGATACCGTGCAGAGTTCTCTTCTCCTGCAAGGCGCATTCGTGCCATTTCCTGTATGAGCGAGCGATATTCCTTTGTGAGTTTACCAACCGATGTCGATGCCTTCTTGTGTTCGGCTTCCAAATCAGCGAGTGCGCCTTTTTCCTCTTCCAGGCAAACTTTGCAAGCTCGCAGCTCGGTTTCCATTTCGAGTTGTGCCTTGCCCGGTGCCATACGCTCATATTGCTTTTGCAGACTTTTCAAGTCGGCTTCCACACGACTGACAACGGCTTTCTGTGCCGCAATCTGTTCGGCAATAGAGGCAGCTGCCTTTTCAGCAGCCGTTGAAAGATTCCCTGTTTCCATGGCGGCTTCCTTTGTCTTATCGATAAGGTCGCCACCAAAGAGGTACTCCATTCTGATTGAATTATCCATTTAGTTTGCTTTGAAAAAATCCTATTACCGTTTTAGGTTGTTTGCTACTTGTTTTGTTATCTTTGGAAAATTCGCCTGCTTGCTCGCCGTCTATATAGCGTGGTGCATCGGCAAGCATCATCAGCAAGGTTTGGTAATTCACACCCCATAGGATATAATCCACCGTCCACCCTGTTGCATCAGCTATTTGCCAAATAAAACCGAAGGGGCTATGAGAGCTTTCAAAGTGTCCCTTTAACTCCCCTTTCTTTCGTGGCTCAATCTTGGTTGCAGCGGGTTGCTCCATTCGCAAGATTTGATAATATTCGTAAAATGCTGCGTTCCCATCAGTGGAATGAAATGCAGATTGGCAAGTAGCAGGAAGGTATCATCGGCAAGCCATAGTAGCAGCCATGCCAATACCGGCGCGAATATTCCCGATAGTTTCCCCCTAAGAATGGTCAGTGCCACCATTTGGACAACTGTCTTTCCGTGCCGGGCAAGGAACTGCATCTGTTCGTCCTTATTCATTGCCTGCATTTGCTCGTAGGTTACCCCCAATGAAAGGAACTTTCGGGCAATGCGTATTTGATTTCCTAACTTAGGACGGCGCATGGTCAGACGTATGGTGAGTGGTTTCTTTACAAAAGGTATCTTCCACCGAATAAGTGGAATGGAAACGCCGATGTCCAATAGAGCCTCCGACGCTTCCAATTCTACTTTTCTATCCATTAGCCAACCTGTGTAAGGTTCACATCTACAGTCTTTGCAGGGTCGGCTTTGAGTTTGAAGGTTATCTTACCTGTTCGCTGACTGGTTGTACCGTTGGCAGCAGCAGTAATGATAATGCGTCCACCCTTTGCTTCAGCAGTAAAGCCGGCAGGAGCGGCACTCATAGAGAATGGTCCGCTGGCAGAAATGTCCACCACCTTTGTTTCGCCTGTCTTCTTAAAAGTTAGCTCCGTTGGCTTTGCCTCAATAAAGGGCTTTGTTTCCGTGATTTTGAAAGGTGCGCTGGTGTCTGAAGGAGTAAGCACTTCAAGTTCGCACTCGATGTGCAAAGGATCTGTTCCGCCGAGTTTACCGCGTACCATTCCTTCGAGCGATGCCTTGGCTATCTCTACAGTCTGTCCAGTTCCGGAAATGATCTTCACATTATCCTCCAACACAATGCTTTCCGATGGAGCGTCCCAACCTTCTTCCGTTACTTTTCCTCCCATCACTGCCGCGCAGTTTTCAGGGAGCAGTTCAATGAGGTTGAACTTCAATACGTTCGATGCCGCTTTCTTGCGAATCTTTTTCACAGGACCTGTGCGCACCTGTGCTGCATAGAGTTTGATGTACTCGGCGTTGTCGCCGCCCCATTCAATACCTTCTTCGGCTATGTTGCCCATCTTTTTGCCACCAAAATATACTGCATCGAGCAGCATGATGTAGCCGTCGTTTATTGTTGCTTCCATTTCTTTTTATCTTTTATTGTACCAATTAAATAATTTAATGCTTGCGAGGGCTGTTATGCCCAATAATACCAATGCGCCAATGGTTTGTAGCCACGATTGACAGTTTGGAGGTGGCTTGACTTCTTTGATTTTCGAGACCTTGCCGACACTTCTTGCTATCTTGTTTTCTTGTGCAGCGGTTGTGTGCCTTACGGTGAGTGTTGTTTGCTTTACCTCTCTTTCTATGGGCAGGGTTGTACCTCTGATGTACACATTGCCAGCCCTATGATAGGTTTCTATTATTAACCGTCCGCTTTGTCGTCGGAAAACGGCACTATCGGGCAAATCAAGGAGGCTCTGCATCGGCAGGGTCAGCATCGCCGTATCGGCTGCTATCGGCTGCATCTCCAGGGTTGTCTGTGTCAGTAGAGAGTTGCTTTGTAGGTAGTTGCTTTCTTGACGGAGCGAGTCGCTTCGACTTTCGCTTTGCACTACTGTCTGCTTCGATTTGCAACTCGTGGCTGATAGGGCAAGCACCCCGATGAGGGCAATACTGAATAGCCTCGATAGCTCTTGAAAGACGGTCGAGCGAACGCTTGATGCGTGCGCTTTCGGTGCGGGCTTTGTCGAGTTCTTCTTGCAACGAATTGATTGTCTTTTCATTTTTCTTTTGATTTTCTACCAATAAATTCGATATGTCTTCGTACATCGTCTTGTAGGTGTCGTGAACGGCTTTTGCCGTCTTTGCCGACATGGCCTTGCGATTTACGAACCACGCAATGGCAGCACCAATACCTCCTGATGGTATTGCCCATTGCAGAATTTGTAGTATGGTGTTCATTGCTTTGTTTGTTTAAAGTTGTCTGATACCTATTGCTTTGAGCCACTGCTGCACATCGAACGAGGGGCAAGCCTTTGGGGCTATCTCGTTATGTCCGATGATGCGCACCTGTGGAAACCTACGGTGGAAGTCGCGTACATAGGCAGCGAGTGCTTTCTGCTGAGCTTCGGTGCGCGTGTCTTTTGGCGTTCCGTCGGCAGATATGCCACCCACATAGACGATGTGGCGGGCTACGGCATTGTAGCCTCGTGCGCCGTTGGTGATTTCAAAAGCATCGACCGTCATGTCCTCGTTGTTTCTGACCAATCGTTCCACACGTCCGTCAAGGTGCAGGAGGTCGGTATAGCCCACTTGCTTCCAACCTCTGCCCCCTTTGGCTATTGGGGCGGTGTGCCAGCGACGAATTTCGGCTGCCGACACCTCACGCCCTTCTCGGGTGGCTGTGCAATGTATGACTAAGTATTTCAGTTGCATACCTTACGCAGATTTGCCTTGTACTAGTGCAACAAGTCCCTTAACGTCCTGACGCATAGGGCGGCCGCCTGCACGAACCAAGAACGAATAGATGTCGCCGTAATAGGTGGGGTCTTTTTCGTTCTCGAATGCTTCTACTTCGCCCAAAGCTCGGCATACGCTGTTTTCGTGCCAAGCCAAACCTGCTGCAAGGTCGGCTGCTGCACCTTCTGCGTCTTCGGCTTTCTTTACGATGCCGTCGCCATAGACTGCCACTTCCGAACGCATCATGATGTTGAACGAGAAGAGTTTGCCCAAGATGCCACGTTGCGCATCGGCACTTGCCAAAAACGCTTGATTCTGCACGCTGGTAAGGTCGGAAAGCAGTTGGTCGTACATATAAGCGTCGAGCAACAAATAGCGTCCTTCCTGTGGAATGTTGTCGGCATTGAACTTCACCATCAGCTGCTGCACATCGGCACGGCGGAGAGCCTTACGGTTACCGGTAGCCTTAGCGGTATGCGCTTTTACCGAAGCCCCCGATGTTTCGATGCAGCTTTCCTTTTCAGGCAACCAGTTGTAAAGAATGCTGCGTGCCACTGCCTCACTGAGTGCAGCCTTATCCTGGCGAAGCACACTCTCTCGTTTGTTGTACGATAGTTCCACCGTATCGGCATGTGGTATGCGAATAGGGTTGGTGGTAAATTCGTCTAAGTTGAACGACAAATCTACATCTGTACGCATTTCAACGTCTGCCGGGAATTTACTACGATTCTTCTTTGTTTCCGATGGTGCGCCTGCATTAGGTATATGCACGGTCTTGCCCATGTTTACGAACTCATCGGCATTGTACGCCTTGCTCAAAAAGCTATTGTCGGCGAACAAGCCCTCCACAATGGAGTTAATCCAAATTTCTCTTTGTATTGCCATTTTTCTTTTTTTATTTAATTGTTATTTTTTCTACTGCCTACATGTTGGGCTTTGTGCCAAATCGTTCCTCGAACTTTTCAGCGTACACGTCGGGGTGATTGTCCTTGAGCTGTGTCAGTTTGCCGGCACGGTCTATTTCGTCCCACGACTTGTTTTTCCAATCGCCCATATCCACACGCTGCTGACCATTGTTAATCATTGCCGTTACGCTCTGACGTGCAGGCACGGCATCGAGTGCAGCTTTGGCAGATGTGAAATCACGGTCGAACAAGGCAAGATAGGTTTCCTTTCCCTTTGCATCGATACGTCCGTCCTTCACGGCAGCATCAACAAGGGCAACGGCTTCTTGCTGTTCTTTCTTTTTCTGCTCCGCCTTCTGTGCGTCAATGGCATCTTTGAGCGTTCGGTTTTCCTTTTCCAATCGGTCGGCATTGGAGATGATTTCGTTTACTTTGGTTACGATGTCGGCTTCTGAAGCTGCATCACTAAGATTTAAAACTGTTGTTAATTTTCCCATATCTTTTTTGTTTAAAGTATCTTCAAGTTCGGTATATTCCATTGTTGCCGTTGGCTTGCTACGCTTTAAGAAGTCGCCCATATTAACCAGATTACCATTGCTGTCGTAAAGTGCCAAGGCATTGTGGTTGGCACCAATGGTAACGATGCTGGCTTCTCTTACTGTCCAACGTGTAACGGTGGACGAAGTCTGACCGGGCAGCATCAGGTCGTAGGCATCGCTGCGCTCCTGTGTCCATGCACCGATAGATGCCATGCGAATGAAGTCGGTGTCCACTTTCTGTTGCACCTCCACCGCACGAGGGTCGTTTTCATCGAATACGGCATCGGCAAGTATCTTGCTCCCTTCTATTCTGATGTTCTCCCAACGACCAATGGGCAGATTCCAATCGTTATGATTGAGCAGCATCACGGGGTTCTTTCTAAACTCCTCAAGGTTAGCCCCCGAAGTGAGCATACGGAAGCCGTAGGTGTTCACTGTTTCGTCGTGTAGTATAAATGTCTTTTTACTCATTGTCTTGATTGCTTTACGCTGCAAAGATAGAACGGAAAAACCACCCTTGCAAACGACAAAACAATGACTTGCAACGCATTGCGTCACGTACACGATACACCTGCACCACGTTACAAACCTATTAGTTTTTGCCCTTATTATATAGTAACTTTGCCTCCTGATTGAAGCACAATGATATGGATATAAAGAAGAAAAAAGAATTGGCAAAGCTCATCTATCTGCGTGAGCCCAACATTACCCAACAAGAGTTAGCCGAACGCACGGAGGTTTCTCGGGTTACCATCGGCAAATGGACCAAAGAGTGGGAAAAACTAAAACTCAACCTGTTGCAAACACGCGAAGAACGCATCAACTCGACGCTTATGCAGCTCGACCAGCTTGACCGTGCCATAGCCGAAAAGCCCGAAGGCATGCGCTATCCTGATAAGAACGAGGCACAAATACGCCGTAAGCTCACCGAAGACCTTGAAGCATTGGAACAGGACGCATCGGTAAGGGATATATACAACGTAAGCCGACGGCTGTTAGATTGGCTCAGACCTCGTGATTTGAATAAGGCAAAAGAACTTGCCGGCTATTTTGATGCGTACATTAAAGAACAAATGAAATGGGCAAAATAGACGATTTACAGGCACTAAAAGAGTGGCGCACTTATTTCCAAAACCTAAAAAAGGACACGGCAGTCGATACGCTTTCGCCATTGGAGCGTGTGAAGAAACTTAAACAGCTGGAGAAAAACCCCGTTGAATGGATAAAATTCTTCTTCGGGCAATATGCCACCCACGAGTTTGCACCCTTCCACCTCAAAGCCATTAAGCGCATCTGTGGCAACAAAGAGTGGTACGAGGTGTTGTCGTGGAGTCGTGAGCTCGCCAAATCTACCACCGTGATGATGTGTGTCATGTATCTCGTATGCACGGCAAAGAAAAGAAACATCTTGCTCATATCCAACTCGAAGGACAACGCCGTAAGGTTGCTTAAACCTTACAAAGACAGCTTTGAGCGCAACTCGTTGTTAAAGGCTTACTATGGCGACCTGAGGGAGTTCGGCTCGTGGACGGAAAGCGAGTTCTCTCTTACCAATGGCGCAGCTTTTAGAGCATTGGGGGCAGGAGAAAGCCCTCGTGGTACAAGAAAAGATGCCGTGCGTCCCGACTGCATTCTTGTCGATGACTTCGATACCGATGAAGACTGCCGTAATCCCGACATTCTGAACAAGAAATGGGATTGGTTCGAGGGAGCAGCATTCCCGACACGAAGCATATCGAGCGACTTGCTTGTGGTGTTCTGTGGCAACCTTATCGCCTTTGACTGTTGTGTAAAACGAGCGGGAGCGAAAGCCGACCATTGGGACATCGTGAACATTCGCGACAAGAACGGACGTAGCACATGGGCTGCCAAAAACACCGAAGAGGATATTGACCGTGTACTCTCTAAAATCTCTACTCGCATCGTGCAGCAGGAGTATTACAACAATCCACTTTCAGAAGGCGAGGTGTTCAAGGAACTCACATGGGGGACGTGTCCGCCATTGTCGAAGCTCCAACTTGCCGTGGTCTATGGCGACCCCGCACCTTCCAACTCTCGCAACAAGGCTACATCGTTCAAGGCATTGTTCCTTATCGGCTACTATGACGGCAAATTCTATGTTTACAAGGGTTTCCTTGACCACGTGGTGAACGAGGAGTATGTGAATTGGTATTACTACCTGCGTGATTACATCGCCGACCGATGCCAAGCCTACTATTTCATTGAGAACAACAAACTCCAAGACCCTTTCTACGAACAGGTGTTCCTGCCGCTGTTTGCAGCCAAAGGAAAAGAATTGGGCTTTATTCCTATCTCCCCCGATACACGCCGAAAACCCGAGAAGTTCGATCGTATTGAGGGAAATCTTGAGCCGCTCAACCGGCAGGGCAAACTCATTCTCAACATCGACGAAAAGGACAATCCACACATGAAACGATTGGAAGAACAGTTCCTACTGCTCAACAAGCGTATGAAAGCACCGGCCGACGGTGTGGACTGCATAGAGGGTGGCTGGTACATTCTCAACGCTAAAATACAAACACTTAGTCAAGACTCCTACACCGTAGGCACAAGACAAAGAAACAAAAAACGATTTTAAACATTTATGGGAACATTTAATTACACCGGTGGTTTCCTTTCTCCACAAGAACTCGAAACCCACCTTTATAAAGAGTCCATGGAAACCATTGACCGAATGGACGAAACGCTCCTTACTGCTGCCATTGATGCTGCCGTACAGGAAGCGGCAGGCTATCTCGGGGCATACAACAGAGAAAAAATATTCAACAGTCCCGATAAGCGCAATGCCTTGCTCTTGCTTTTCGTCAAGGACATTGCCGTGTGGCACTTCGTAAACCTTTGTAATGCCGGCTGCGAACTTGACTTAAGGGAAAAGCGGTACGACCGTGCCGTGTCGTGGCTCAAACAGGTACAGAAAGGAGAAGTAATCCCCTCACTACCACGAGCCGATGAAGATAATGACGGAAAGCCCGATCCTTCAACGGAATACATCTATGGAAGTAACCCAAAACGTAACCAACATTTTTAAGCAATGAGCAATAAAAAGAATATAACCGTAATAAAGACATCAAAGGCTACCGAGCCTGTTATTGTAAATCAAGTCATCGTGAAAGCCCCACAACGCAAAGTATATGACGTGGGCGACTGGCGCAATGCCCTGCGCTCTGCCGACTCGGGACGTGTGAAAAGTCTGTACGACCTATTCGATGACGTACTTATCGACGGACTCCTCGCCGATGCAATAAGCAAGCGCATCGATGCGGTGCTGAACTCGGAACTTACCTTCTTGGACAAAGACGGTAAGGAGGTGGAAGAAATAGCTGCCATTATGGACACTACCGACTGGGAAGAACTTTTAAGGCAGATTATGAACGAACGCGTCTATGGGCGAAGTGGGGTAGAATTTATCTACACCCCTGATGGTTTACACATTGCACCTATACCGCCAAAACACATCAACCTATATAATAAGTGCATCGTCATCAACGACACCGACGAAAAGGGCATACCTTACGAGGGCGATAGCTCGTTGCTCGTTTTAGGACACGAGCGCAACTATGGCTTATTGCTCAAGGCTACACCATACGCCATTTACAAGCGCGGTGGCTTTGGCGACTGGTCGCAATGGGTGGAACTCTTCGGAATGCCCCAACGTGTGGGTAAATACAATGCCTACGACCCCGAAAGCCGAAAACTATTGGAACAGGCGATGGAACAGGCCGGCTCTGCTCCTTACATCATTATTCCCAAAGAAGCCGAGGTAGAGACAAAGGAGGCGGGTAATGGCAACGGAACTTCCTACAACGAGTTCCGTCAGGCTTGCAACGAAGAAATGCTCATTACCATTCTTGGGCAAACACTCACTACGGTACAGGGAGAGAATGGCGCACGTTCGTTGGGAGAAGTGCATAAGGAAGTCGAGGAGGGAAAGAACCGCAGCGATATGCGCTTTGTGCAGCGAGTACTCAACAACCGGGTGCTGCCCATGCTCGAGGCAAGGGGGTACCCCGTAAGTGGCGGAAAATTCGTCTTTCCACAGTCAGCCGAGCAACTCTCCGTGTCGGACATTGTACAGCTTTCCGATATTCTGCCCATACCACAAAGTTACCTGCAGGAAAAGTATTCAATCCCTGTACCTGATAACGATGAACCAATAGCAAGACGGCAAGCCCCGACATTCGAGCCAACAGATATTGAGGGATTAGAAGTATCAACCTCACGGGAGACAAAACCGAAGACAAAAGCCCAACTCTCCGACCATTCATTGCTAAAACGGCTTAGGGATTTTTTCGCCCAAGCCCCCACGATGATGGGGGCGAACTCAAAATCAACATCCCTCACGAACTTGAGTGATGACACTTTAGACAATCGGCTCATTAAGCGAGTGGCAAATGGCACAGCCTCCTACTTCGATGCAGAACTCTTCGAATATCTTTCCAACGACCTTTTAAATGCCATCCACACGGCATTTAAACGCCCTGTAAACAATGCCGACTACGTCTATGACAATATTGACCCGGCATTCGTTACGGCAATGGAGCAAAACCTTTTCCACTTCTCAGCTGCAAAGACATTGGCGGAGGTGCAGCAACTCAACCAACTCTACCGAAAAGCAAAAACCTTTGAAGAGTTCTCAAGAGAGGCTGCAAAGGTATGCACCAAGTTCAACAAGGTATGGCAAAAGACGGAATATGATACGGCAAACCTTACGGCTGAGTCGGCAGCAAACTACCAAAGGTTAATCAAAAAGGCTAACCGCTTTCCTTATTGGCAATACGTTACGGCAGGTGATGACAGAGTAAGGGAAGAACATCGTAAACTCAATGGCGTAATCCTCTTTTATGAAGATAATAGGTGGGATAAAATCTATCCACCCAATGGCTGGAAATGTCGTTGCAGAGTAAAGCCATTATTAAAGAATGAAGCCAACGAATCTATTGTCAAAGCATCGCAGCAGACGGTAGATGAGTTTTTCGGGACTAAGGAATGGGCTAATTCTGTTGCTTCGCACTTCGACCATAATCCGGGCAAGAGGCAGCACGTTTTCAATGCCAATCAGATGTATGTTAAGAAGTTCCCAAACAAGGCTGCAAAACTAATGGATAAGGTTACCCCCGACGATTGGGGACTGAAACATTCTTACAAGCAACTTGTTCGTGATGTCACGAAAAAGATAAACTGGTACGAGGGAAAAGCTGCCGATTGGTGGAACTTGCACAAAAAGGTTGTGGAAAGTGAAGAAGTGTTGCCTATCGAGGACTTGAGCAATCGAACATGGCACATGGACAAGAAAAGTTTTGATGAGCATACTACCGACACCAAGAAAAAGCGTGCTTTCAGAACAAAATACCTTGACACTATCAACGAGGTAATGAAAGACCCTGATGAAGTGTGGATAGGGCAAGACGAAAAAGACAAACAAGGTAGCGACCAATATCTTAACCGTTGGTTTTATATCAAGTATTACGATGGTGTGGCTATTGTGTGTGTCTGCAAGATACAAGACGGAAAACTAAAATTCAAATCGTGGTATGAGTTGCACGATGACAAAGTTAGAAAGGGGTTACTTGTGTTTCGTAGGTAAAAAAGTCAGAGGTATGCAGTCCTTACGTCCGCCGTCCTAATTCTTGGTTTCGCCACTCGTGGCAAATCCGCGTCATACGGTTGGATAGTGGTGTCTGCATACCCCTTTGCGTTTGAATACGAAAACTGTCCATATTATTAGGCGACTCCATTGCCCCACCACGCCGAGGTTTTGCGTTAAATTACGGTCTTCGTACTCCACTTGCAAAGATACACCAATATTTCGACAAAACAATGATAATCAATTAAAAATCTCACAATTATGAACATAAAAGAACTTGAAGACTACCTCCGAACGATGCCCGACGAACTTATGGAGGATGTTGCCGACATCGTAGCCGAGACCGCAACGGAGTATTACAAGCAGACGTTTCACAAAAAGGCTTTCGACGGCAATCCGTGGACACCTGCAAGAACTGCTAAAAGGCGTGGCTCACTACTTATCGATTCGGGAGCTATGCTCAATAGTATTCGTCCAATTGTGATAACCAAAGACCGTGTCGTCATTGCAGCAGGCAACCAAAAGGTTACATACGCCAAAGCTCATAACGAGGGCTACAATGGAGAGGTGCAAGTGCCTGCCCACAACCGCCGCACTAAAAAGGGCATCACACCCGTTAAGGCGCATACTCGCACGGCTCATATTCCACAACGTCAGTTCATGGGCGACAGCGAAGAACTCAACAGGAAAATAAAAGAAAGAATTGAGAACTACATTAAAAATTTATAACGATGAACAAAGAATTTTTCCTTACGGTTACAGACCACATAAAGACGTCTGTACCACAAATAAAATGGGTGGATGCTGACGAAGCGCAGCTTAATGTAGTGGGACGTCCGCCACTGGCATTCCCTGCCTGTTTGGTAGATATAAGCTATCCGCATTGCGAAACAATATCGGGGGGCAAGCAGCACATCAGCGCAAGGGTGGAACTTCGTGTGGTATTCAACATTCAGGGGAGTACCAATGCTGCTGCACCTGCCATGGTTCGTGAACGCTCATTGGCTCGTTTCGACACATTGGAAGTCCTGCACAAGGCTTTGCAATGGTGGAATGCCGACGGACTCTTCAACCCGCTAAGACGAATCAGCTCCACGCCGGAGCGCAGAGCCGATGACTTGAAGGTGTATAAGGTGGTTTATGAAACGGAGTTCTTCGATTAACTCCACGAGAAGCCGGGAAACTGTCGCAACAACTTTCGGGAGGTGAGGTGTTGGGCATGAAGGGATTTTAAATAAGCATCGTAATCGATGAGAATGTTCTGTACTGTGCGTTCACCTATAAAGAACTCGTAGTCGGTAAGTATTTTCATAACGTCGTCAAAGCGACGGCGTTTGATTTCCGTCCAATAATAGTAACGTGCAATAATGGTGCGGTTACGCTTATCCAAACGGTCTTTCGCGCTGACAATGGTTGCATCGCCTTTGGGTTGCGTAAAAGCACGCCGGCGTATTTTTGTTACTCGCTCGGCTACTTCTCCAAAATCAAAATTAAGCATTAACTGACTCATACTATACAAAAGGACTTTAAGACAACACAAAGTTACAAAAAAACTGCTAACCGTCAAACGATTAGCAGCCTTTTTTGCTATTCCTTCCGTCTGTTTATGCAGGTTCGGCCAAGTACCTTACATCTGCGTGGGGGTGGTTTACGTTGTTATCAGCTTTCTGTCATACCTAACGATATGGGTCGCCATTGGTCGTTCTCGTCTTTCACTTCGGCACGAATAAACTGCTTGCTGACCTCGGGCTGGTAGCTCTCCTCGATGATACGCACACCTTCAAGGAATCGGTCATTGCCTATTTCGTCGGCTATCTTGCGCAGCTGAACGATGCGTGAGGCTTTGAGCGTTCCTTTTTGGTCGCGCGACAGCAGGCGGAACACCATGTTTACCAACGCCTGTGTCTTTTCGTCGGCTGCAAGGCTTGATATGTATTCCTTCACTATGGCGATGCCGTCCTCCACTGTATCACGGTAGCCGTCGGTGGTGTACTGTCCCAAGATGATGCGCTTATCGCCTTCTGAATTGGTGAAGGTGTGGGTGCGCTGCTCGGTGCGGGTCTTGAAGAGTTCGGCTTTCATTGCCAATACGCTTTTGAAGTTGTCCAACACCGTTTGTTTGACGGTTTTGATGTCTGCGGAGAGTTCTTGCAGGATAGGAAGCGAATTGTTCACTTCGTCATCTACCATCTGTTTATAAAGTTCTCTGTCTTGCTTTGCCCTTTTTTTGGCTGCTTGTCTGTCTTCCTCTGCTTTGAACTTTGCGAAGCGTGCCTGTTCTTCGGCAGTCATCTGTACGTTTACTTTTTCCATTTGTTTTGTTTTTTGATGATTACTCTTATTTTTGTATTTGCACTGTTCAGCTCTTCTATTGTGAGTTCCCTGAATGTCTTGCCTGCTATGCGCGGATTTTTGCAGAAGGCATCTATCACACCCCAGTCGGTGGTGTCGATGCCGTAGAGTTGCAGTTGGTGCAACACTCCGCTGCGTGCCTTGCGCAGTGCTTTGCGTTCCTGTTCCCGTCGATTGTCGTAGTCTAAGACGCGTTCCATATCTTGACACATGGCTTCATATTCCTGCCGTGTGGTCTCTTTCAGCGACTTTGTTCGCCCCTGTGTGTACTGATACACCAATTCTTCTTTGTCGGCGTATGGCGACTGCTTGAGCAGTGCATAGAACCTTGCGTAGTTTCGTTCCTTTTCCATAACTGTTTTATTTATTTGTTTTTCGTTCCCCAATATTTGTCTGCTCGCTCTTTCCACACCGTATAGTAGCCTTTTTCACCAAAGTATCTTCCTTTGCTGATGGCTCTGTACCCCTCCACCCATATTTTCAGCGATGCACTGTACATGGCAGTCACGGCAGTTCTGCCCAATGGCTTATTGCCTTCTGCCTGACTGATGAAGATGATGAGTTTGTTGCGGTGTCGCTTTATAAAGGCTTCGTATTGCTTCATGCTGATGTGGGCATATTGAAAACTGTCTATCACCACAATGTCGGGGCTGCGACGTTTCTTCAACCGCTCGTTAAGGTCGATAAAGTTTTCATTAAGCAGCACGAAGCGTCGCCCGACTTCGCCCATACCCACTCGCACAAGGGCGTTTTGCATGGTAAGGCTTGCACCTTCTTCCAAGGAGTCGTAAGCCACTTTGCCATATTTTGACAATACTTTGCAAAGTTGAAGAACAAACGATGTCTTGCCGTTGCCGCTCCTGCCCCAAATGAACCATACTCCACCTTGCTCCGGCTGTCCAAAGGCTTCCTGCCATTCGCCTTCAAACTCGTAAACCTTACGACGAACGCGCATCAAATCGGTCATTGTCATTGCTTTTTTCAACATTTCAAATACTGTTTAATCATTGTTTGAATGCCATTCTCTTTTCTCTATGCACGGCTTTCTTCACACGGCGCAGGTCGAAGTCGTACTGCTCGGCATCTTTCACCACGGCTGCCGTCTGCTTCTCCGAAAGTCCGTTGCCTGTGCAAATGGCATAGACATCGCGTGCCGAAGTTGGCTCTAAATCGAAGAACTTTCTGCCCATCCGTGAGTGTATCTCGTTGTAGCCACACTTGTTATAGCGCAAGCCCATTTGCATGCGCCGCTTGATGTACGAGGTGGAGAAGAAAACGATGCCGCACTTGTCTTCCAATCGGTTGTATAGGTCGATGAAGTAGTGGAACACGCGCTCGGTGAGTTTGTCGGCTTCGTCGAAGATAAGCAGTGGTTCGTCCATCTGTACGAGGCTGTCGATGATGCGGTCTAATAGCTCTCTGATGCTGTACCCTTCGGTTCTTAGTCCTGTCTTTCGGGCTATCTCTCGCACGAAATCGCTCTTCTTCATGTCTTCCGAGCAAAGCACATAAAAGGTTTCGCGCTGCTCTTCGGCAAAGAGGCGTGCCGTTGTGGTCTTTCCGCAACCGGCATCGCCCACTACCCACGTTACGTTCTTCCACTCCTTGGCATCACGGAGGGCAAACACCATTTCCTTGTAAGCCACGGTTTCCACCACCTGCCAACCGTCGCCATGCTTGTAGCCGATTTGTGCCGCTGCGTTTTTCCACATTTCGTCGCTGATGTTCTCCCAGTTGCCTTTCAGCAGCTGGCTCATTGTGGCTGCGCTGATGCCCGTGAGGCTTTGCGCTGCCTTGTTCTGACTGCCATACTTCGCTGCGTAGGCTCGCAGGCTTTCCGCAATCTGTTTTTTCTCGTTTGTTTTCATATCTTTTCTTTGGTTTTAATCGTTCTACTTGTATCGTTTCACCCCTCGTTGGGAAGGGACTTCTACATCTTTCCGTACATCAGTTCCTCGCTCCACTCCTCGTTGGATAGTATCTTTGTGTGTTGTCCTAATTCCACCACTTCGGCACGGCTATCACTCTCCATCCTCTCCATGCGATCATACACCTGCTCCTGCTGCTCTTTGGTCATTCCCTTTAGTTTAGGATAGTTTAGTCCGTTCTGCTCAGGGTCAGTGCCATGTCGGTAGGCAATACTTCGCCCGGCTGCCACACGGTCTATACGGTCTTGTTTGCCACGTTCTATCTCAGCATGTATGCGTGCCTTTTCCTCCGCCGTTTGGTCTTGCATGGCACGGTGTATGGCCATATAGGGACGAGCCACCCGGCAAAAGTGCCGTTTACCGGCTCTGTCTATGGAGTAAAGGTTTACCGTTGCCATGTCCATTGGGTCGTACTGTACATAGAACTTCTCCCAAGTGTGCTTCCCTCGCCATGCGTAGTCGGGAATGAGTTCCCCCACCTCGTCTTCCGTAAAAACCTCCCATTGGTAGGGCTTCTTCTTGATGGTCATCTTGATGCCGCTATCGGTAAAGGTTACGGGCTTATCGCTCATTATCCAAAACATATCCTGCATTTCATACTTGCCCACAACCGGTGTGGCTTCGTTCACGCTGCCCTCGTATGCCTCCAAACGGCTGCAATCCTTTTTAGGGTGCTTCATATTGTTCCACTCCTCACGACACTCCGCGTACAGATCGCAAAGCTCCCTATAAGTCGGCAACTTGTCCTTGTTCGCTGCCAGCATTTCCATATTCGGGCGGCTCGACTTCTTCTTTGCCGTTACGTTCTGACCCGTAAAGTTGAAGTAGCGAGCCAATACCTGACTCTGAAATCTGCCAAAAATGCTCTCAATGGTCTTCGACTCTCCATTGTAAGGCATCGTGGGGCGGTGTATGTGGCAAAGCCCGTCAAGAAAACCTTGTGCCTTTTCGCCGTCCCCCGTAGGCTTCTTGCCTTGCCGGTTCAGCTTCTTGTGTCCGCCCTGATTGTCGTGAACTATCTCGTAAGGCTTGTGTCCGCTGCGTTCTATCGCCATGCGGAAAGCGCAGTACTGCGCCTCAAAGTTCTCGCTCTCGCTGATGCAGTAGCCCAGCAGAACCTCGCTCATATCGTCCACGACCTCGTAAACACTCGTTGTCCTCACCGTATTCCCATCCCGATAGTATAGGTTCAGCTTCGTACCGTCGCCATACCAAAGACTGTCCCTGCGCTCGGGGTGCAACGTCTTCTGCTTACGGCCATAACGTTGGCGGGCTGACTGCTCGCCGTGTACGGCATCGTGCCACAACTGCTCCACCTTCGGGCTGTACAGCCATGCCTGCATAGAGCGTATGCTCTTGAGTGGCTTCCAGCCACGAAACACGGAAATGTCGTTGTACTTATCAAACAGTTGCTCGTCATTGTAGCGGGGGGTATGGCTGCGCTTCAAGGCTATAAGCACCTCCTTTCCCTCCTCCGTCAGTTTTATCGTGTTCGCATTGCCGATCTTCCTACTGATGATACTTTGGTAGCCATCCTTTTGAAAAGCACATATCCTTGCCTTCAGGCGTACAAGGCTGGTCGGAAGCGTGTGGTGGTAAAGCTCGCGCAAACGCTCACTATTCTCGCGCACAACCTCCCATACATCGGCAGCCCTTGCGTTAAGGCTTGCCATCATCGCCTTGCGCTCCGCTTTCATGCGCAGCAGTTCGCCAAGCACACTGGCGTTGGTGGTGTATTCGGCTATCAGGTCTTTGTCGAGCGTTGTATACTCGCCATTCTTGAAGTATTCATATTCTTCAAAGAAAGTGCGTGCACTTTCGTCGTACTTCACCGTCTTGTGCATTTCTCTTTCACGCAGCACTTCTTCGGGGTTGCCGTACTTCTCCATAAATCTTTCCCTATACTTCTTCGGCATGGAATCAAAACTATACAGTGCGCATCTGCCTTCGCCACCGCCACGACATACGCAGACGATGTTTTTCCTGCTCATATTGGTGTTCAGCGTCCCCTCCTTCATCACAGGGTCGCTTCCGCCAATCAGCTCCTCACGCGTTACGCATAGCATCTTGTTGTAGTATTCCATACTTGGTTGTTGGTCTTAATTGTCCTCCTTACATACCGGCAGCAAACAACTGCATTTCCGTCAATTCCTCAATCGTCCTTATCCGAGCCTCACGGCAAACCTCGCCGGCCTTGTCAAACACCTTGACCTCACCCGATGCCCAAATCATAACGAGCCTCGCGCCATTCTCAAACTCCTGAACCATCTCGCCCTTTGCCGTGTTGTGAATCGTCTCAAACACCGGTAGCTCGTTCATCAGAACACCGCCACGATGCAAAGCCAACTTCCGTATGCGCTTTGCCAAATCGCTATTGCCACGCTTCTTGTCGAAACCCAACGCATGATTCACCATCACAAGCGAAACGTCGAACGCCTGCATTATCCACTCTTTCTCCTTCGTTGAAATTTTAATATACTTCTTCATATCTTTTTATAGTTTTTATATGTAACTTTACAGCCGTTTTACCAAAAACATATAATAAAATGTATCAACTTAAAGCAACAATTACAATTTACCCTTCTTCTCGAGATATTTACGATAATACGTATTGCTTAGACAATATGGCGCACCAAACTTTAGATGACATACTGAACAGCCTAAATCTTTCCTACGACTACCATCACAGTTTGCGCACTCCGGGCGAAACACCTCTTCTAAAGACGGAAGCGCACCACGTCCTTCGTGTCCGCATTGAGTCGAAAGAGGTTCTAATGAAACATGTAGTCCATCTGACCCAAATTCTACAATCAATCTGCCTGCTGTACGACGATCCAAACGATGCACGATTTCATTTCCAGCTACACGAAGAGTAAATAACAATTCTTCTTTCTTCATAATACTTTTATTTTTATAGTTAATATTCGTATTTGTTGCCCCTTTTTCGTAACTTTGGAGCGTGTAATAATTGTAACACGTTGCAAAGATAGTGATAATTTTCAACTATCCAAACTTTTGGATGATAATTTTCAATTTATGTGTAAAATATTAACAAGAATACAGGAGCTATCACAAGCGGAAGGGATAACTATCGGAGCTTTAGAGAAGAAAATAGGTGCAAGTAAAGGTGTGTTGTCCAGAGCTATTGCGAAAGGAACAGATATTCAAGCAAAGTGGATAGAGGTATTGGTTGATAATTATCCCCAATATAACACAGAATGGCTCCTCACTGGCAAAGGCTCAATGTTGAAAAACGATACTGCAACACCATCAGAGGCGACCGTTCAACCGATATACCAGCCACGCAGCCCCGAAAAGAAAGTAGATAATCAAATTATCAACCTGTACGACTTCGAAGCGACAGCCGGCTTGCGTGAACTGCTCGACAACCGACACGCCAACATCATCGACACCATCAAGATACCCAACATGCCTAAATGCGATGGTGCTATACATATAGTAGGCGATTCGATGTACCCACTCCTGAAGTCGGGAGATATTGTATTTTACAAAGAAGTGCCGGTAGATGTTCAATACATTTTTTATGGCGAAATGTACTTGCTATCTTATAATATAGATGGAGACGACTATGTAGTAGTGAAATACATCAAGAAATCAGCACAGGGCGAACCATTCGTAACACTCGCATCACAGAACCCTAACCACGCCGATAAGGACATTGACTTCCGGCACGTCAATGCCGTAGCACTCATAAAGGCATCCATCAGAATAAACAGTATGGCATAACTTTAACACAACTATAATTATGAAAAAGAAAAAAATTTTATTATTCCTGTTTATTTCTGTTTTAATATCTTGCAACAACAAAGAAGATGTATTTACCACTCATGACGTTTGGGCTATGGGATTTAAGGCTTTGCTTATGGAGGCGGATAGAGAGCACTGTTCTACACACTTCTTCTTCTTTAAAAGTTCTGTTCTTTCCGAAATAGAGCTAAAATCTTACAAGGCTAACGATGTGTCGGAATTTGAAAAAGCAAAAGAACCTATTTGTTTCAATTTATCTAATTATGGGGTTTTAAAAGCAAAAGATGGGAGCATTATTAATCCCGTTTTTGACATATATGTTTCCCAACACGAAAAAACTTACAAAACAGTAACAATACCCATAGGTAAATATGTCGTTTTTGCTGTTAGTCAAGATATAAGTTTTCCTACTAAAAGTGAAGCGGGATTAAAATACTGTATAAAAGAAATAGAAGTGAAAGAAAGGACATCCGAACTTGTTTTGTCCCCTACATTTCCAACAACATATTCAATGTATGGGTTAGTGCCGTGGGTAGATGTAAGCGAGAAGTTTTCTTACACTTGGAAATAAGTGTACTTTTTTACAAAAATAGGCGGCAATCAGCCGCCTATTTCCTTACCACATATTAATTACTCGCATCTTGTTAGTACCCACTAACCATCAAAAGGCTACCACTTGGTAGCCTTTTTTGTGCCTCAAATAGGCGCGCACACGCTTTTTTAGTTACTTTTCACTACAAATATACGCAAAGCTATTGATATACAACGTATTAAATAAAAAAATCTTATTTCTCCAACCTGCCAAACGCCCCCCTTTACTTTGCCAAATGCCCCCCACTTTTCGAGCAAAACCCCGATTATTGCCATTTTTTAAGACCATATGGGGGGGGTGTACGAGAGCGAAAATACCAAAAAGTGAATAACCAAATGAATAACCTCTTGATACGTTTCGTTTTTCAATGAATAACCAAACGAATAACCAAGTGAATAACCAAACCCGAATTTTAACATTTAAACGACTAAAAATACCCTCAAAACACCCCAAAAGAAGAAATATACATACGAAAGCGTTTAAGTATCGTTTAATCAAGTAGTTACGTTCTTTTTTGAGCGTAAAAGCACGAAAAAACGGCTTAAATACCGTTTAAATCAGTATTCAAACCGTTTAAGTTCTGTTTAATCAACCACTTACAAGCCATTACGCAACATTATAACCGCTTCTAATCTATTTACCTGCCAACTAACAAGGCACGTCTCTAACCTCACAGCTTTACGTTCTAAGCCCTTTTTCCTTTACGGCCGACAAATCCCCTCTCTCCCTTTGCTTAAAGCCTTCTGTGCATATTAAACAGCCTGTTCGTGGCACGGAGGCAAACTGAATGCAAACCTCTCGAACACTATTTTTGTCCTATGTAAACTTTTCGATATAAAACATTGTTTAAACACTCTTCAAATGTAAAGCAAATGTAAACCAATGTAAACCGTTTTATCTCATTTCGTTTTTACTCAATCCTATATAACTATTTGATTATCAACATATCTATTGTATTGTTTCGTTTTGCTGTATTAAGATGACAGGCACAAGTCCTTTCTTGTCGGTTCGTTTCGCCTGAACGAAGAACGATACTTTGAGTTTGTTTTCCTTCATTTTTTTCTGTCGTTTTTTCAA
>QWCH01001589.1_pt1 | contig 33399 bp, 27 predicted proteins | sample 1972671 | NCBI WGS metagenome assembly QWCH01 (sample SAMN09866713, study PRJNA288562) | Human gut metagenome isolate term3_stool, whole genome shotgun sequencing... | isolation source: gut | host: Homo sapiens | place: USA: California
CCCGGCAATCCTCTCGACCACCTCGACCGGCACAGCCCGTTTTTTCGTCTCCTCCCGTTTCAGCCGCAACCCCGCAAAAGGATTCTCCTTCCAGCGGCCCCCCGCCTCCCGGCAGGCAGCGTTATACATCGCCCTGAGGCTACTCATATAACTGTTCACAGTATTCACCCGCAGCCCTTCCTTCCGAAGCGCCGCCCTGAACCCCGCAACCCTTGCCGCCGTCACCTCCTGCAACAGCAACCTCTCCTTCATGCAGTACCGTCCAAACCGGTTCCGCACCGCCCTGTACAAGTCCGCCGTACTCTCAGCGCCCGCCTCCCGCTTGCGCCTTTCTAACGACCGCATACTTTCACTAAAATCACTTTTTCGCATAATCCTTTATCTATCTGATTAAAAATGATAAAGGTACAACAGATGGGAGAGGGAAAATGAATATTTAAAAATGCTTTACTTCAACAACTTTCGGTCGTTGTTGTCGCCATTTTCCAACACGCTCATTTGATGAATGGCTATTTGGTTGAGTTTGACAAGCCGCTCACCCTGCGGCATAGCCTGTTCAATGAACACGGCGTTTAAGTTCTCCATATTAGACAAGCAGATAAGTTCGTTAATTGTGGCATAGTCACGGATATTACCTTTCAAGTCAGGATTGGCTTCACGCCATTGCTTTGCCGTCACGCCAAACATTGCAACGTTCAGTACGTCAGCTTCGTTAGCATATATAATGCTTGCCTGTGCTGGTGTAACTTCTACAGGTATGAGGTTGTGCTTTATGGCATCAGTATGTATGCGATAGTTGATTTTTGACAATTCACGCTTTGCCGACCAACCAAGCAGCCGTTGTTCTTCAGTTTTCAATCGTTGGTATTCCTTAACGAGAAGCAACTGGAATTTAGGGGAAATCCACATACCGAAATGGTACGCTATATCCCTGTGTGCATATGTTCCACCATAGCGACCAGCCTTAGAACAAATACCTATCGCATTAGTCCGTTCAATCCACGTTTTTACCGAAAGTACGAAGTTGTTGCTTCCTGCTGCATTTTTAATTGTACCGAATTCGGTACAATTAAAATTGGGGTTATACAGTATTTCCCATTCGCCAAGATATTCTATAGTATTTTTAAGGCTTAGCCAACGGAAGATTATATGCTCTTGTAGTTGGCTTCGTGCCATATCGGTAAGGCTGATATAATCTTCCTCATTATACTGGACAACGCTAATATCTGTATTCTGAACTGTAATTTTTGCCATTTGTAATTGAGGCTTTGAGTTTCAGTTGTAAAGATAGCCATAACCAATGAGATTATCTCTCTAAGAACGCTTTTATTTTCAATATATTGGCGGGGTTGAACTAAAAGTTATCCTTTTGCATGGAACGTTTTTTACAATAACCCCCTTTTTTCTATTTCACCGTAAAAAAGGCACTGTTTCGGTTTGACATTTAGCTACCGGAACAACGCTTTTTATGACATGCGGATAAACGGGCTGCGCAGCTCGTTTTAATGGCAGGACAATTGTCAAGCCATAATATATTCCTGCTGACATTCCGATAAAGCTTAACTCCCGGAGAATCGAATATTTGAAACAACAAAGGGGAGGATATGGAAATATGGGAAGGAGCAGAAGTTGATTTCGGAAGGAGCCGGCACCTTATTTCCATGAAGTCGGACTTCATCGCGCTGACCCGGAACTTCGTTGCTTTGAAGTCTGACTTCATGGGTGACGAAGGTAAACTTCAGAGCGATGAACCGGTACTTTAGGGGAATTTTCTGCGCACCTCACCGCAATAGACTGGAAATATACGGATTTTTCATCCAATAGGGAATTGTCTGAGAGACACTTTGAGGATGTGTTGTAGACCTCTTCTCTGCTGTTTTTTACAATAAGGTGGAGTAAATTACTTACCGGCCAGCAATTCCATGATGATGACCAATGCAGGAAAACTGATCGTAGGCAAAAGTAAAGAAAAAAGGAGAGACTGTGGCAGCCTCTCCTTATAATTATGTATATGTTTCCGAATCGTGGGATCAGATTCCTAATGAAGCCTTGATCGCTTCGATCTTTTCTGCTCCGGCTTTTTCTGCTGCGGGCAGTTCGTCGATGCTCTTCACTTTGGAATGAACTTCGCAGTAGAACTTGATCTTGGGTTCCGTACCGGAAGGACGGATGGATACTTTCGTGCCGTCTTCGGTGAAATACTGCAGAACGTTGGATGTTGTCGGCATATCCAGGCTTAACGTTTCATTTTCGATATAGTCTTTTCCTTTCAGGGAAGAGTAGTCATAGAATAACGTCACTTTTGAACCTGCGATTTCCTGCAACGGGTTTTCGCGGAAGTGTTTCATCATCGCTTCGATCTCTTCAGCTCCGCTCTTGCCTTTCTTTACAACGGAAATACCTTTTTCTTTGGAGAAACCATACTGAACGTAGATGTTCTGCAATAACTGATACATCGTGATGCCCTGGTCTTTGGCCCAGGCTGCGATTTCAGCGAGGATAGCACAGGCGGAAACGGCATCTTTGTCACGGACGAAATCTTCGCACAGGAAACCGTAGCTTTCTTCACCGCCACCGATATAGTTCTTCTTGCCTTCGTTCTTTTTCATCACGTCGGCAATCCATTTGAAACCGGTATAAACATCATATACTTCAACGCCGTTCTTTTCTGCAATCGTGCGGATCAGTTCGGTTGTAACGATTGTCTTTACAATGTATTCCTTACCGTTGATCTTGCCCAGTTCTTTCCAGCGGGTGATCAGGTAATAGACGAACATCAGGGCTGTCTGGTTGCCGTTCAGCAATACCCATTCGCCTTCGTTGTTCTTAACAGCTGCACCTACGCGGTCTGCGTCCGGGTCGGAAGCCATAACCAGTTCGGCGTCTGTTTCTTTTGCTTTTTCAACGGCCATAGCCAATGCTGCCGGTTCTTCGGGGTTCGGAGAAACAACAGTCGGGAAGTCGCCGCTTACCACATCCTGTTCGGGAACGTGGATGATGTTGGTGAAACCGAATGCTTTCAATGTCGGCGGAACAACAGTGACACCTGTTCCGTGAATCGGAGTGTACACGATCTTCATGTCGTGGTGGCGTGCGATCGCTTCCGGTGACAATGATATCTTTGTCAGATCGTTGATATATTGTTCGTCGATTTCCTTACCGATGATTTCGATCAGTTCCTTGTTGCCTTTGAACTTGATTTCGCTGGCATTGCGGATTTTGTTTACTTCGGCGATCGTGTTCTTATCGTGCGGGGCGATCATCTGTGCGCCGTCATCCCAATAAGCCTTGTAGCCGTTGTATTCTTTCGGATTGTGCGAAGCTGTCAGGATAATACCGCTCTGGCATCCTAACTTGCGGATTGTGTATGACATTTCCGGTGTCGGGCGAAGGTCTTCAAACAGATAAACCTTGATGCCGTTAGCGGAGAAAATATCTGCGGAGATTTCAGCGAATTTGCGGCTGTTGTTGCGGCAGTCGTGGCCGATTACAACTTTGATCTGGTCCAGACCTGCAAATTCCTGTTTCAGATAGTTGGATAAGCCTTGTGTAGCTGCTCCTACCGTGTAGATATTCATGCGGTTTGAACCGACTCCCATGATGCCTCTCAGGCCGCCTGTGCCGAATTCCAGGTCTTTGTAGAATGACTCGATAAGTTCTGTCGGATCTTCGTTGTCCAAAAGAGCCTGTACTTGTGCACGTGTTTCAGCGTCATAACTTTTTGTAAGCCAGCTTTGTGCTTTGCTTCTTACCATTTCTAACAGTCCATTGTTCTCCATGACCTATATGCTTGCTTTTTAATTTAGAATTTTATGTTTTTAAATTTAACAAAGGTACGAATAAATTGGTAATCTCCAACATTTAAGGCTGATATTTACCAGGTAAAAGAGTATGTGTACTCCGATTGGTTTCCTGCGGCATCAGTCGCGGTCAGCCGGAGCGCGTGTTTTCCTCTTTCGAGCCGTTCCTTGTCGAAGTGATAGGTGATGACTGATTTGTTGTTCATTTCAAACAAAACGTACTGTCCGTCTATCTCTCCCCGGTATGTCTGCACGCCACTCAGGTTGTCGGACAGGCGGAATGTGAATGCCTGTTTGCTGATCCAGAGATTGGCGTTGAGCGGAGTGATGGTCGGCGCCTGCGTGTCTTGACTGATCGTATAGTTGCCTAATTCACGGATATCCGCATCTATCCAGCCGTTCCGGTAAGTGCCGCCTATCCAGGATTGACGGCCTTTCTGGATGCGTACGATGCCATATTGTTGTTTGTTTTCCAGCGTGTCGATCCGCAGACGCAGGGATAATTGCGCCGATTTGTGAATCGGGACGGGGCGGTTATGCAGGATGTGTATATCGGCCAATTTCGTACTGTCTTCCTTCACGGAATAACGGAAATACAGGTCATCATACAGGTTGCCTTTCGGAAGGGTCATCCGGATGCCTTTTGCTCCGAAACGGTTGTCCGCGACCCAATGGAACAGTTCGGTCCCTTCCGTTTTGATTTCCGGTATTTCCTGCTCTTTGCCTTCTATCCAAATAGATAGTTGGGTGGTGTTGCCGAATACGTCGGCCAGTGTATAGGTAAGATGATATGTTTTTTCTTCATCAATGTTGATGATTCCCCGGTTGGCGCTTTCGATAAAGCGGAGGCGGTTACCCGGCTCGACGAAGCTGCGCATATAAAAAGAACGGTGCTCCTTCCACTCTTCGTAATCCACATAGCTGTTCAGGAAACGTGTCTCGTCGAAGGCGAAGCGGTCCAGGTCGCTGTGATAGACGATCTGGCTGTCCAGCCGGAGGGTGATTTCTCTTACTCCGTATATATTGGTCGTGTTGTCCATGTAATCGTATGCTTTCACTGCCAGCCCTATTTCTCCCCAGGCTTCTATTTTGCCTGTGAGTGCCTGCTTGCCGTTTTTAGCTGTGACGGGTTTCAGCTCCAGTTTCCGTTTGCTGCCGTTCACAACGCCTTTGCCTTCTATCGGACAGACCAGGATGCCTTGTATTTTAGGGGAACGGGTGTCGGTAATCTTCTCTTTGAAATATTCGATGGGGTCAAGGACTTCTTCGCTTTCTGTGTCGCGTACTTCGAAGTGCAGGTGCGGGCCGCCTGAGCCTCCCGTATTACCGCTGTAGGCGACTAATTCGCCTTTTTTGACCGGAAGCTGGTCCGGTGTGAGGAACAGGTTGACGTTAAAACTTTCCTGTTCGTACTGTTGGGTTTTGAGATATTCGGCGATAGGCGGGGCGAAACGCTGGAGGTGTCCGTAAACGGTTGTCGTCCCGTCGGGATGCGTCAGGTACAGACCGTTTCCGTATCCCCAGGGACTGACGGAAATACGGGACACATATCCTTCCTGCACGGCATGGACCGCTTTTCCTTCTACCCCTTGTGTCTTAAAGTCTATTCCCGAATGAAAATGATTGTTTCTCAGCTCCCCGAAATTCCCGCTCAGCAGAATCGGAAGATCGAGCGGCTGCCGGAGTTGTTGGGCGCTGATTGTTTGTATGCAAAAGAAGAGGATGGCAATATATAGTTTATACATATAATCATTTGATTTTAGAGTTTGAATTATCTTGTAGACAATTCCATATATCAGCGATGTGAATGGCGTCATTTTCTACGAAATAAATAATCTTGTAGCGTTTATGCTCGATAATTGCTCTATATTGCTTACTTCGTCCAGACAATTCCGGCTCCACAAATCCAAGTTGAGGATTGGTTGTAAGTAATTCAATGCTATGCATGATACCTTCAATGAATTTGCTGGCTGCTTTTTCTCCCATATGAGTCTCGAACCATTGTGCCAATTCAATGAATTTATCCGAAGCATCATTGTTCCAGCGAACAGTTAATGTTTCCATGATAGTTTCAGTTTTTCAATACGGTTTTTGACTTCATCGTGTGAAGTGTATATTCCTTTTTCAAATTCCGCTTCAGCACTATTTAACCGATTGATTTTTTCTTCGTGCGTATAGCAACATAAATCTGGACATTCCGCACTTTTGCTAAGTTTACGTATGTATTTTTCCAGATTTGCAATTGCTGTTTCCGTGTTGAGATTTAGAATCTCTTGGATGAGAATCGCTTTTCTTGCTTGTAATTCTATTGTAGTCATGTTTGTAACATTATAGTTGATTACAAAAGTAATAATTTATTTCGATAAAAGAAAGTCCGCGATTATAGGCAGGTGGTCGCTGTAGCCGCCTTCGTATTTGAAGCCGTAGTAAGAGCGGAAAGGGCGTTCGCCGCGCCATGTTTTATCTTTGGTGAGCAGGAAGGGCGGTGAGAAGATGCGGGCACTTCCGGGAACGAGGTGCATGGCGGCTGTCGTGTCGGCCAGGGCGGAAGAGACAATGATCTGGTCCAGTTGGCTCCATTCGCCCTGATACTTATGGCTGCCCGAAGGATGTGTCTTCCGTTCGGCGAAGAGATTGCACAGGCGGAGAAACGGATGCCTGTCCGTTTGGGATTCGATGCGCATGGAATCCGGAACGGATGCCCATCGGATTGGAAACGGATGGGCATCCAATATTTGCCGGATGCTGATGTCGTCCGGAGTGTCGTTGAAGTCTCCCATGATCAGGATATGCGGAGTGGGGTGGAGGGCGTAGACGGAATCGCATAACGACCGTAATGTGCGGGCGGCGTCGAAGCGATCCGGTTCACTCTCTTTCTCTCCTCCGTAGCGGGAGGGAAAATGGCAGACAAAGATGTCGAGACGGTCGCCGGTGAGGACTTCTCCCCATACGTGAAGAATGTTGCGGGTGTGCTTGTGTTGTTTCCGCGTGAAACGGACCGGCTGTTCGGCATGTCCCAAGTAACGGAACTTGTCCCGTTGGTAGAGCAGTGCCACGTTGATGCCGCGTGTGTCCTCTCCATGTGTCATGCAATAGCGGTAATGTTGCAGGCGGAGAGGTGTCTGGTGCAACAACCGGACAAGAACGGAGTCATTCTCCACTTCGCAAAGACCGACCAGCGCCGGAGTGCTCCATTCGCCAGCGGCGGTGATCACTTTTGCCACTTGTTGCAATTTATGGTAAAATCGTCCGCCCGTCCAGTGGCGGTTGCCGGAAGGAAGAAATTCTTCGTCGGCTGTCAGCGGATTATCTTCCGTGTCGAACAGGTTTTCGACATTATAGCTCATCACCCGGAAATCCGTTTGCCCTTTTGAAGAGATAACGGACAGGAGCAGGATGAAAAACGTCATAGTTAAGATTCTGATCATATCGTTTTATTTTTCATCTTCTTCTTTCGGTACAAATTCGTATGCTCCGATATCCGGGCCGTCATTCGTGAGGCGGTTTACGCCGTAGCGGTCCACGGGATATTGTTGCGTGATGAATATATCGGCTTTGCCTACGCCTAATGTCGTCGCCGAATCCGGGCGGAAGTCGAAACGGTATTTATTCTTTTCACCGCCTTTCAGCCGGTAAGACGGGCTTGTCTTGGTGAACAGTACATCTTTGAACTGGTCGTTATTACTGCCCGATGTCTTGATCACGCAGTGGTTGAACAGGTAGTCGAACGAAGCGATGCCGTCGATAGACAAGTTCAGCTCTCCCTGGTGTTCCTTTTCGCCGGCACTGAAGCTGCCGTCAATGATGCAATTGTCGAAAGTCGCTTTCAGCGGATACGTCTCTTTTTGCGAATCGACTATTTTATTATTGGTCAGGGTCAGGCAAGGCTGCTCCCTTTTATTCAGTGTCATGAAATTGGCAAGCGTACAATGGACGAAATGATATTCTCCTCCGATCAGGACCACGACACAGTCTTTCGCATTGGTCAGTTCCGTATTGCTGACTTCGATATTGCAGTTGATTGCGGAGAAGAGGTTCTCGCCCATATTCGTGATTTGGGAGTTGCTCAATTTCAATTTGGATTCTTCCGGAGATGATTTCTCAAATGTGAGGCCGGTTTTTCCGTTCCGTACAATCACGTTGTCCATTATATTATTATAGCTTTCCGGACGGAAGAAGATGCCTCCCCATTGGGATGGCGTGCGGTCGTAAGGCAAGACGTCGTCCAAAATGAAATCCAGGCGGTCTCCCCGGAACAGGATCGGCTGTTCGCGTGTCCCTTTGGCGAGCAAAGTTCCATAGGTGATGATCTTTGCTGCGTCGTGCATATAGAAGATGCATCCCGGGTCTATATTCAGCGTAACGTCGGGAGCTATCATCAGGCTGTCGTAAATCAGATAGGGGCGTTCGGCTGTGAAATGGGTGTCTTGTGTTAATGTTATCCCATTTTTATACAGGTTTACATTTTGTCCGTATGCTTCGAGGCGCACGGATTGTTTGATTCCGTTTGTTATAAAGATCACGGAATCGTCGATCAGCAACGGTTGGTTGGAGGCATTCGGATTGACTGTGACTTCAACAAAAACATACAAACTGTCTTGCGCCTGTATTCTTACATCCTGGAAATGGTCGCCTTTGCGGCCATCCACATTGATGCGGAAACCGGTCTCTTCACCGCTTGCCAGCATGATTTCGCCGATCATCAACGGTTGGTCGTTACGGTTATAGATCATGAACTCTTTGGTCGCGGAACCTATTGTCGTAAACACCGTATCAAAAGAGAGCGTGTCTGCCGAGAAGCTCAGTTGGTGGTTCGGATTGGTTGAATAGTTTTCGTCCAGCCCGTCGCACGACAACAGGTTGAATACCATTAAAAATAGTATGAGTAACGGAGCGGCTAATCTTTTCATCTTATTCAATTTAATAATGTGGCAATATACCCATTCTGCTTCTACGTGTTGAGATATTGCCTGATTGTCATATTATGTTTTATGAAAACAAATTTATCATAAATAAGTTTTCACGTCTTAACATAAAAAAAGAGGAAAAACATCGGTGAAATGTTAATCCTCTTTTTATAACGGAAAATATACCGTTTTATTTTGCAGGGATGCTCTTTAATAATTCAAGCAGGTGCGACCACCACAAACCTACGGTATCGATCTGTATGCGTTCGTTGGGCGAATGCACGTCGCGAAGTGTCGGACCGAATGAAATCATATCCAGATTCGGATATTTTTCAAGGAACAGGCCGCATTCCAATCCTGCGTGGATCGCCATTATTTTGGCATCTTTATTAAACAGACGTTTGTAAGTTTCTTGAGCCACTTTCAGTATCTTTGAGTCCGGGTTAGGCGCCCATCCGGGATAACCGTCACCGTGAGTAACTACTGCATCCGCCAGTTTGAATACGGATGCAACCTGGTTGGCAATCATGTTTTTGCAGGATTCGATCGAACTGCGCTGGCTTGTTCCTACGATAATCGTATCGTCCGGTCCCATCTTGACAGAGGCCAGGTTGGTAGAGGTTTCAACCAATCCTTCGATATCATGGCTCATGCCGATTACGCCGTGCGGGCAGGCGTGCAGGGCCCAGATCACTTTGTCTTTCCATGCGTTGCTGATGCATTTTTCCGGCTGTTCGGTCGATTCCATGGAAATACGAACGTTCGGGTCTACATGTTTCAGCTCGTTTTCGATGTCTGCCGTATAATGGTTGAGCAGGACACGTGCCGTTTCCTTATCATTGGGCGACAAGCCGATTACGGCATGCGCTTCACGGGCGATTGCGTTACGCAGGTTGCCTCCGCTGATCGAGCAGAGTGTGAAATCGACCTGTGCACCTAACAGATACAGATAGCGTACCAGCACTTTATTGGCATTCCCCAATCCTTTATGGATTTCACCACCGGAGTGTCCGCCGTTCAAGCCTTTCACGTCGATGATGAAATACTGCATGTTCGGATTTGTCGGTTGCGATTCGTAGTGGAAAACTGCCTGCGTGTCTTTACCTCCGGCGCAACCCATAAAGATTTCGCCTTCGTCCTCGCTGTCGAGGTTCAACAGGATGTCACCTGTCATAAAGCCTTTTTCGAGGGCTTTTGCTCCGGTTAGCCCGGTTTCTTCGTCAATCGTGAAGAGGCATTCGATCGGACCGTGTTCGATATCATCGGAAGCAAGGATTGCAAGCTCGGCAGCGACACCGATGCCATTGTCGGCTCCTAACGTCGTCCCGTTGGCACGAAGCCAATCGCCGTCAACGATTGTTTCGATCGGATCGTTGTCGAAATCGTGGGCAGTCCCGTTATTTTTTTCGCATACCATATCCATGTGTGACTGCAGGACTACTGTCGGCAGGCTTTCTTTTCCGGGGGTTGCCGGTTTTGACATCAGGATATTGCCTACGGCATCTTTCTTGATTGCTATTTTATACTGTTTGGCGAATGATTCGAGAAATTCGATCATTTTTCCTTCCTTCTTTGAAGGACGGGGCACTTGTGTTACTTGGTGGAAGAACTTCCAGACGATCTCAGGTTTTAAATCAGTAATCTTCATAATGTTACAATATATTATAGATGCTACTCTATAGTTAATAATACCGCTATAAACAGAGTTCGGTATGAAAAAAAGTACAATTAAATACCAAAAACATACTTTCCAATCACTTAAACTCTTATATTTGCGTCCACAAATATAGAGAAAATGCTTGCAACGTTATTGATTACGGTCATAATTCTTGTTATTTGTGTTGTGTTGCTCAGTGTAAAAGTCCTTTTCAAAAAAGGAGGAAGATTTCCCAATACACATATCGAAGGTAACGCGGCACTAAGGGAAAAGGGTATATGTTGTGCTAAAACCCAGCATAGGCGGGATAGTATGCAGAAGAATCTATATGATAAGATAAAAGAAATAGAAGAATAAAATAAATAAAGATTTAATTTACACTTTATGAAGAACATTAACTACGTAATTAATGGTGTGCTCGCGGTGGCTGTCATAATTTTGTTCGTTATGCAGTTTTCCGGAAAAAAAGAATCCACAGTAACTCCGGCTTTCACAACGGAGGGAGATTCTACTAATTTGCTTCCTGTAGCATATGTAAATGTAGACTCTCTTTTATCGAATTACAATTATTCAAAGGATTTGAATGAACGTATTCTCAAAATGCAGGAAGATTATCGTTTAGATATGACCCAGCGGTCAAATGCTTTACGGACTGAGTTGAATGATTTTCAGCGTAAATATGAAGCAAATGCTTTCCTGACTACGGAAAGAGCTCAACAGGAAGGAAACCGTTTGCAGAAAAAGCAGCAGGAACTTCAGGATTATGCAGCAAAGAAAGAACAGGAGTTGGCAACCAAGCAGATGGAACTGAACGGACAACTTCGCGATACGATCGTTGCACAGTTGACAGCTTACAACCAGACAAAAGGTTACCAGATTATTTTCAGCAATACAATGGGTGACAATATTTTGTTGGCGAACCATGCGTATGATATCACAGCTGAATTTCTTGAAGTGTTGAATAAGAACTATTCTTCCGCCAAGTAAGATATAAAAAAGGCGTTTAAAGCCTGAAACAAAAAAAGCCCGGAGTTGAAACGACTCCGGGCTTTTTTGTTTGTAGGACTTAGGGTATTCTCTTCCTGACTTTCTTTTTGATCCAGAAATAGTAACCTGTTATGGCAAAGACTGCTCCGAGGAATGAGACCAGGCAACTTAATATCCGGGTCGTCATGCCTCCCCATGTTCCGGCATGAACGGAGTAGATCCATCCTCTGATCTTCCCTGATTTGGGAAGGTCCTTATACAATTGGATGTCGGTTATCTTTCCGGTAGCCGGATCGAATGAATAACGGTCACTACCTCTTGTATTCCCGTAATTGGCAGTAGAGACTGTTGCCGAGCCCTTCTGGAGTGTAATCGAGTTGTATTTCGGATAACGGCTTTGCAGTTCGGATAAGACTTCATCCCATTGGAGATAATCCGCCTTTTTCTGTTGTCTCCCTTCTCTTTCGGAAGAGTTTGAATGTCCTCGGGCTGGAGTTTCTTTTGACGTAGACGGGGCCGGCGCATGAGCCTGCTGCGTCTGGTTTGTGGTGACGCCGAACGCGGTGTAAAATGCATCACGATACCAACCGAACGACCAGGTCAATCCTGTCAACGAGAGGGCAAGCAGGAGCAGGGCTGCATAAAAACCTCCTGAAACATGCAGGTCGTAGAAGAAGCGGAACCAGCCGGTTTTCGTCTTTATTTTCAACCGGTTCTTCAGTACTTTCCTGTTTCGCGGATACCAGATGACAAGTCCGCTGATGATGATGATTGCCAGTGCCAGCGTCGAATAGCCGACAATTGCTTTTCCCCAGGCAAAGCTGCCGTCGCGTTTGTATTCATCGAGCAACCAGCGGTGGAGGCGCATCATTTTCATGAAGAACCCTTTGCCATCGTCTATTCCGGTTATTTCTCCCGTATAAGGATTGATAAAGCAAGCTGCTTTTTTTCCGGGTAAGACCAGTTGGCTGGTCCGCTCAGGATCGGCGGAAATCCGTATGCCCGTTATCTTTATGGAGTCGGGCAGCTGTTGCCGGGCTGCATCCATTAATGCAGCCGGCGACAGCGGTTCCCCTTTTACCTCTTTTACGAAATAGCGGGAGGGATAGCAGAGCTCCAGTATCTCCGTTTCAAATACCAGGATCGACCCTGTCAGGCAGACAATCGCAATGATGATACCGAAAGGAATCGATAACCAGAGATGTATTTTTGCAAAGAGCTTTTTCATTTCAACTTACCGATACCGGATATTTGAGTTGCTTTTACCGTTATACCCTTCGTTGCACTGGCATTTGCCGGATTGATTTTATAGATAGCCGGGTCTCCGTCGGTCAAGGTCACAGCAATGTAAGCGTTGCCGTTCTCGATATGCGGTGTACTGCCGAAGCCTGAGATCAGGTCTGATGAAGGAAGGCCGGTGACGTAGGTCAGCTTTTTGTCGCCGGCTTTGAATACAGCCAATTGATTTGCCGTATAACCGGTTTCGCTGAAGGGGCGGTCGTACATCAGCAAGAGGAAGTAATCTTCCGTGATATGCCAGCTGCGGAGGAATGATTTTCCGTTGCTTTGCTCTTCGATATTGCAATAATAATCGTCGAAGTCTTCGCTTCCGCTCGGGATGCGGACTACACCGGCCGGCAGTTTGGTTTGCTGGCGCGGATCAGTCATGGTCTTGGCGTATGAGGGAGAGAAGACGTAAATATCGCCATTGTCAGCCGCCCAGATCATCTGGTAGTATTGCGACTTGAAGCGTCCGCAAGCATAGCTGATTTTACCGGTCTTGATGATTTTCTTCGTCGCGAATGTCTCGTCGTTGAAGATTGCCACCCAGCAGGAATCAGGGTATTGTGTCCACAACAATTCGTCTTTTTCGTAGGCGCTGCTGTTTGAGCCTCCGGATTCGGTCTTAACCAGGTCTTCGTTGCCCGGCAAGATCCATTTCCCGTTTCCGTCTTTCGTTCCATACTGGCTCAATCCCATCGGGACTGCCACGCTGTAAATCTTGCTGTTGTGTTCCAGGATGCCCGCCAGTGTCACGTACTCGCCGTTGCCCAGAAAGTTCTCGGACAGATAGTTCTTATCCTTTGTATCGTTGTCTGTCTTCGTCTCGGCTGCCACGTCCAGGCATGAAACCAGGAACGACTGAGGTACGTAGCCGTTTTCGTCCGCCCATTCCGTAGGACCGTCGCCCGATGAGAGGGTCATGATATACTTGTCGTAAATGCCGTAGGTTGTGAACCGTTTCACCTTATAGCTCTGTGAACGTGTCTCCAGTTTGCCATCTGCATTCAGGACATACGAACGGGTGTCTCCGGCGTTGCCCTGGTTGTAAGTCAAACCATACAGATACTGATCTTTGTAGAACACCCATTGTGTCGCACCGTCATTGACGAGGCCGTTATTTTGTGTCGTGATCGTTCCTTCGTCTATGCTCTCGGCTGTTAGCAGGACATTGGTCGTATTTCCGGAAGCCGTAACGGAAGCCGGGATGATGAATGCGCTTTGTGCATCGCCGGTTCCCGGTTCCGGGTTTGGTGCCGGAATCTCGTTGTCGCTACAGGAAATAAACATGCCGCTTGCCAACAGGGCAGAGGTGATACCGATGAGTAAATGATTCTTTTTCATCTTGTAAATGTATTTATATTTAGTAATTATGATAATGAATTAATTTCCGAAGTAAACTCTTACTTTGCCGTAGAAAGCACGTCCGGCTCTCTGCAAACTGAAGTTGTCGTACAGGTCTTCATTTGTGAAGTTGCGGCATTCGAATGACAGGTTGTACCGCCCGTTCTGAAGGCTGTAAGAAAGAGACAGGTTATGAGAGAACTGGTTGGGTACCACATAGTCGTTATTTTGTGCTCCGATGGCGGAAGAATAGTAAGTGAAACGATGCAGGTACTGATTGTCGTAGGTAACGGTCAGCACATTGCCCTTTTTCCAGAGGTTGCGCCAGTAGAACGATACATCCGAATCCGCAAAGCGGTATGGCAGGTTCGGCATCCGTTCCCCATAGGCCAGGTTTTCGGCACTGCTGGAAATGGAGGTTTTCATCTTGTCGCGCACGTCCATCTGGGTAAAGTTACCTCCGACACTCACCCAATTGGCGAAGTTGTAACGGAGGGAGAGGTTGAAGCCTTTAGTCTCCACTTTGCCGTAGTTGATGTAAGTGGCGGCCTGTTTGCCACCGCTCAGGTCTGTGATGTTGCGTTGGATATAATCTTTTGTATTGCGGTAAACGACTCCGCCTTCCACATATATGGAATGCTTGCCGAATGTTTTGTTGTAGCTCAAGTTGAGGTTTACGTTGTCGCTGTTCTCCGGTCTGATGCCTAACTCGCCCATTTCCAAATCTTCGTCGCCGAACATTTCTTCGATGGTCGGCAGGCGGTAAGCTTTCTCGTAAGACAATTTTGCCTGTAGGCCGGTCAGGATGAAATAAGTTCCGGCCGCCCCGTATCCGAATGAGTTGACGGTACGGCTGTTCCGGATATATTCATCTTGTGCGGAAGAAGTAGCCATCGGACCGGCTACAAACTGGTTGTAATATTTTCCGAATGCGGAGAAGTTCCAGTGTTCGGACGGCATCAACCGGTAAGACAAACCGGATATATTCTTTCGGGTTTCTTTGGCAATGGCGCTTTTCATCTCTTCTGCTGCGAGCAGGGAGGTGTTGGAACGGTGGAAGGTGTTCAGCACATGATTGAAGGTGAATGTGTGTATTCTGCCGATCCGGTAATTGAGGGTCATTGTTCCGTTCCAGTTGTTATTGTCTGCCCGTGAATACTGTCTGGACTGTTCTCCGGCGGAGTTCATCAGGTGTTTTTCTCCGCGCCAGTTGTATTCGTAGGAAGAGGTGTCCACATTTGTCGTCAGGTTTTTGTTGTAGTTGGCGGTCAACACCATGTCCAATCCTTTGGTGAACAGGTCGCGCTTGCCGTATTCCAATGACGGCATCAGCGAATGGCCTTTGCGGTGTTTCCGGCCGTACACGATTTCCTGGCGCACGCCGGTCTGTATGTCCTGGTACATATTCGAGTAGGTGAAACCGAACATCAGGCGGTCCGCCCATTTCTTGTCTACAATGCCTAACTTGCCGATGACAGCCTCGTTGTGATATGTATCGTTGAAACGTTTTACACGCTCTTTCTTGCTTCTGTCGATACTTCCCGTTTCGAAGTTTTCTACCGGGGCGTTTACGTAGTAGTCATTGTCCGAATAGTTCTGGAAAGCATTGATCTCGTAAGTGAAACCGTTTTTGAATGTTTGTCCGAAATTGACATACGATTTATGTGTGTTGAACGAGCCGTAAGAATAGGATGCATCCAGAAACCATCTGTCACGTTTTTTCTTGGTGATGATGTTGATGACACCTCCGATAGCGTCTGTCCCGAAGCCTACCGGGACAACACCTTTATATACTTCTATGCGCTCGGCAAAGTTTACAGGAATGTTGTTCAGCCCGAAAGAACTTCCCACACCTTCCTGCGGCACGCCGTCGATAAATATTTTGACATGCTTTCCGCTGAAGCCGTCCAGCGTAAGCTGTGTGTCCGAGCCGACACCGCCGGATTCGCGTACTTTCATTCCCGGTGCTTTAGCTAATGCGTCGCTCAAACTCCGGGTTGAGTTTTGCAGCTCTTTGGTGTCAAGCGCCACCGCATTGAAGGCTGAACGTTTCAGGCGGCTAATCCCGTTTGAGACAACGACAACCTCTTCCAACTCTTCTGTCTTAGGTGCGATTGTGATGTTTTGTTTCACTCTTTCACCCTCGATGAGCGTGACTTTTTTCTCCACCGTCTCATATCCGATGGCGGATATAATTAGTGTATAGCTGCCGGCAGGCGCTTTCAGATGGTAGATGCCTTGTTCGTTTGTCGTGACTCCATAGGTGGTGCCTTTCAGATAGACGGTAGCAAAATCTACAATTTCTTTTTCCGTCGATAATACTTTCCCGGAAACCATTGCCCTGTCCTGTGAATAGACAAATGCGGCTGGTAACAAGAGTATGAATAAAAAGGAAATCTTAAGAATCGTTGCTTTCAATTTATAAAGAGTTTTGTATCGTTAATAAAACGATGCAAAGGTCTTTATAAAAGGGAAGCGCATCAATCGCGGATTTTAGGTAATTTTACTTGTCTCTGTAATTATATTTTTGACAGTATTGTAACTATAAGTAGGTATTTTGTGTGTGGTCTCTTTTCTCCGGATACAGAAAAAACGTTATTCTTGTTTAGGGGCGACAAATGCTGTGTATAACTGCAACAGTGCTGAAATGGTCAGGCAGATCACCCATTCTTTCCGTCCGCTGAACATCAGTGCGGAGGCAAATATGCACAACAGTCCGGCAAAGATATTATAACGGTGGAGCCTGCGCCTGCGGAAATCCATCTCTTTAGTCGACATTGTCAGATAGCTGACGGCTATACCTGCAGCTCCTACGGCAAACAGATAAGGTGCGACAACAGGCAATGCCAGATATAATCCGGCTCCGGCGAGTAACAGGAGGGCGGAGATATTAAAAACGATTGTTCTTGCTTTTTCGTTCATTTACTTATTCTTGATAATATAGACATCCTCGTTTGGCTTCTTCATATAATATTCTTCACGGGCAAAGCGTTCAAGTCCTTCCTTGTCGGTATGCAGATCGTTCAGCTTTTTGCTGTTGACTTCAATTTCTTTCTGATAATGTTTAATCTCTTTTTCCAGGCTGCGAATCCTTTCATCATAGGTATAACGTTTATACAAGCTGCTGTCGCCCATCGTAAAAGTCAGGGCAAGAAACAGAATCGTTATCAGCCAGTAGGCATTGATTCGAGATAGGTACTTATTATAAAAGTCTTTTATGCGTGACATCGGAATTGCTTTTTGCAAAGGTAAATAAAATTTTATCTGTATCTTTGTCTTATTAATAAAAAAGCAGAGAATGGATAATTATATTGTATCGGCAAGGAAATATCGTCCTTCTACATTCCGTAGCGTGGTGGGACAGAAGTCTTTGACTACTACTCTTAAAAATGCAATACAAAGTAACAAGCTGGCTCATGCCTATCTCTTTTGCGGTCCGCGCGGAGTCGGCAAGACCTCTTGTGCCCGTATCTTTGCCAAGACAATCAACTGTCTGAATCCGACTGCCGACGGAGAGGCCTGCAACGAATGCGAATCGTGCAAGGCTTTCAATGAACAGCGTTCGTATAACATACATGAACTCGATGCCGCTTCCAATAACTCGGTGGACGATATACGCTCGCTGATTGACCAGGTGCGCATCCCACCTCCAATCGGAAAATATAAGGTGTTTATCATCGATGAGGTACACATGCTGAGTTCGGCTGCCTTCAATGCGTTTTTGAAAACGCTGGAAGAACCGCCCCACCATGCCTTGTTTATCCTGGCTACGACGGAAAAACATAAAGTCTTGCCAACCATCCTGTCGCGTTGCCAGATATACGACTTTTCGCGTATCTCGATTGCCGATATGGTGGAGCATCTGGAGTATGTCTCTTCTTGTGAAGGAGTGACGGCTGAACCGGAAGCCCTGAATGTGATTGCGCAAAAGGCGGACGGCGGTATGCGCGATGCCTTGTCTATCTTTGACCAGGTTGTCAGCTTTACGAATGGTAACATTACCTATCAGGCGGTGATCGATAATCTGAATGTGTTGGATTACGAGTACTATTTCCGTTTGACGGATGCCATGCTTTCGGGAAATGTCCGTTCCGCCATTCTGATATTGAATGATATTTTAAGCAAAGGCTTCGACGGGCAGAATATTATAACGGGGTTGGCATCGCATTTCCGCGATTTGCTTGTATGCAAGGATGAGTCGACTTTGATTTTGTTCGAGGTGGGAGCATCCATACGCGAACGTTATAAGGAAATGGCAAAACGTTGCCCGGATCAATTGCTGTTCAAAGCGATTGAACTGGCTAACACCTGTGACCTGAATTACCGCGCCAGCCGGAATAAACGGCTGTTGCTGGAGTTGACGCTTATCCAACTTTGCCAATTGAGCAGTACCGGACAGCCGGTCGAGGATAAAAAAAAAGGCCTGATTGAACCGATAGCCTCAAACGGGCAAGCTGCTGTCCAGCCGCAATCCCAACAGGCAGCCGGTCAGACTTATACCGTGCAATCGGCTCCCCCTTTGCAGAAGCCCGTACAGTCCCCGCAGGAAATGACAGGAGCTATACCTCGTCAGCAGGTTGTCTCCACCCATGTACCGCCTTCGTCAGCTATTCCGCAAGCGCCTCCCGCCACCGCTCCGAAAAGAGTGGCGCGTCCGCCGCAATTCGGAACATCCATAAAGGAGATAGGAGTGGAGCATCCGAAGGCACAGTCTGCCACACATGTGGAAACTGTCGTGCAAGAGATGCAGAGCCCGTTCAGCCAGGAAGCCCTGGTGCATTATTGGGATGCGTTTGCCGCTTCTATCGATAAGAAAGTCTATCTGAAGAATACGATGATCAACTGCAAACCGGTTTTGCAAGATAATTATTATTTTGAGGTCTGTGTGCACAATCCCGGACAACAGGACGAATTGACGAATAACTGCCTTGATATTTTGAGCTATCTGCGGGGGCAGTTGAAGAATACCCGTATCCAGATGCGTGTCCGTATAGACGAAACGAACCAGAAGCATCTGGCCTACACATCCGCTGAAAAGTATGAGCATTTATTGAGTATAAATCCGGTTTTGGCTAAGCTGAAGGATGAGTTTAATCTGACGCTCGATTAAGTAATGGACAATTGAAAATGGACAATTGACAATTAGCTTTACACTCTTATAATTGTCAATTGTCCATTTTCAATTGTCCATTGTTCTTACATTTCCCGGATCCAAACATTACGGAAACTGATCGGTTCGCTCGGATCTCCGTGTGACTGCAAGCGGATCGGACCTGCACCATGTTTGATAACTTTCGGGAAGCCGACATATTCCGTAGTTCCCAGGATAGTCGTATTATTTTGCAGTACGATACCGTTCTGGATCACTGTTACATGAGGCGGAACGCGGTAAGTTCCGTCTTCCTTGAAGATCGGTGCGGTATAGATAATGTCATATACATTCCATTCACCCGGTTTGCGCATAGCGTTTACCAAAGGAGGAGTCTGTTTGTAAACACTACCGGTTTGTCCGTTTACATACGTTTCGTTGTCGTAGCAATCCAATACCTGGATTTCATACATATCTTGCAGGAAGATACCGCTGTTTCCACGTGCCTGGCTTTTTCCGCTTATGTTTTTCGGTACACACCATTCGATATGCAATTGGAAATTCTCAAATTTTTGTTTTGTCTGGATGTCTCCTTTTTCCTTATTGACTGTAAAAGCTCCGTTCTTTACAGTCCATTCAGCCGGACCGCCTTTCGGTGTTTCCCACGCTGAAAGATCTTTGCCGTCAAATAGAACGATAGCGTCAGAAGGAGCGCTGTTCGTCTTTATGTCACCCGGAGTGACGATTTTCGGTTGCGGTGTCCAGTATTCGGACATACCGGGTCTCATCTTTTCTTGTTCGGGATACTGTTTTTGTGCACTTGCACTGATGCAGGCTGTACAAGCCAAGGCGGCCAGAGCCGTCTTCATTGTAATGCTTTTGTTCATGGTCTAAATATTTTATATGGTTTAGAATTTATTAGTTGCAAATGTATAAAAAACGGCAATACTATAGTTCCCATATTGCCGTTTTTTTATGGAATCATTTAAAAATGTCCTTTATGGCTTATGGTTGAACAGCCTTTGTTCGGCTAACTGCTCATATTTTGTACCCGGACGGCCATAGTTACAATACGGATAGATACTGATACCGCCGCGAGGGGTAAAGATCCCGGTGACCTCGATATATTTCGGGTCCATCAGGCGTATCAAGTCTTTCATGATGATATTGACACAATCTTCATGGAAGGCTCCATGACTGCGGAAACTGAACAGATACAGCTTAAGGCTTTTGCTTTCCACCATTTTCACGTCGGGAATATAGTCGATATAGATCGTGGCAAAGTCCGGTTGTCCCGTGATAGGGCAAAGGCTGGTAAACTCCGGGCAGTTGAAACGTACCCAATAGTCATTTCCTTGATGTTTATTGGTAAAAGCTTCCAACACTTCCGGTGCATAATCTTGCTTGTAGACCGTTGAACCGCCCAAGAGATGCAGTTCGTTTTCTTCTTTTCTTGTATCCATACTATTTACCTTTTCTCTCTATATATTTTTTTAATCCTTCGTTGCGCAATTTGCAGGCAGGGCAATGGCCGCAGCCTTCGGCTATAACGCCATTGTAGCAGGTGAGGGTTTGTGTCCGTACGAGGTCGAATACGCCTAACTGGTCGGAGAGTTCCCATACTTCGCTTTTATCGCGGTTCATCAACGGGGTATGGATTACGAATTGTTCATCCATCGCGAGGTTTAGCGTGACGTTAAGGGAACGCACAAACGTATCGCGGCAATCGGGATATCCGCTGTAGTCGGCTTCCGAAACGCCTGTTACCAGGTTGAAGATCCCTTTGCTGCGTGCCAGGATGGCAGCGAAGGTGAGGAATACCATGTTACGTCCCGGAACGAACGTGTTCGGATAGCTGTCTGCCGGCTTTTCCTGATCCATCGCAATGTCGGTATGGGTCAGCGAGCAGCTCGCATCTAACTGGCTGATCAACGATACATCCAATACTTGGAAGGGAACATGGGCGTCGGCTGCGATCTTTCGTGCAACCTCGATTTCCAGGGAATGTTTTTGTCCGTAAGTAAAACAAACGGCTTCTACGCGGGAAAAATGCTTCTTTGCCCAAAACAGGCAAGTCGTGGAGTCTTGTCCACCTGAGAAGCAGACCAAAGCGGCTTCTTGATGTTTCATATCTTTCTTGTTTTTAGTACGTGGTTTAGCAAGCACACGGAAAAGGAAACGTTCCTTTTCACTGCAAAGATACTTTATTAATTGAAAATTGAGAATTGAAAATTAAAAATTAGAGGACAAAACCGATTGCGGACTGCACAACTTTTCGGGTTTTGTGCTGCACATTCTTGTTAAAAGTGTGCAGTATTAGAAAAAAGTCTTTATCTTTGCCGCCGTTTATGCCCGGGAAGGCATAATAAATAAAGTATTAACAAATAAAGTTTTTATGAAGAAAGTTATCGCGTTAGCATGTCTTTCCATGCTTCCAATGACGTATGTGGCCGCAGAAGGCTATCAAGTAAATGCACAAAGTACGAAGCAGGCCGGTATGGGACACGTTGGTGTTGCCATGAAGTTGGGTGCGGAAAGCATGCACTTCAATCCTGCCGGATTGGCGTTTATGGAAAATAGTATAGACTTGTCTGCCGGTGTATCAGGCGTTTTTGCTACGGCAAAATATAAATCATTAACAGACGATTATTCTTTTGAAACGGATAATAAGGCCAGTACGCCTTTATATCTATATGCCGGATTTAAGATTTATGATAATCTGGCTGCCGGAGTGATGGTAAACACCCCGTTTGGCAGTGGCATCCATTGGGGAAATGACTGGAGGGGTTCACATCTGATCCAGGATATTTCTTTGAAAGCGTTTAATATACAACCTACGGTTTCTTGGAAAATCATGGATCGCCTGAGTATTGGAGCAGGTCTAATGATGGAGTTTGGTAATATCTCGCTGAATCGTTCACTGATTGCTCCGGGAGCCATGAGCGACTTGGCTAACAAACTGACGGCAGGCAATCCGGCTTTGGGCGCCATGATCCCTCAGGAGTTGAAACAAATTATGGCTAAATATGATAATATCTCGGCTGTTTCCGTCGGTTTGAAAGGTGATGCCGGTGTACGCTTGGGATATAATGTCGGAGCGATGTTCGATATTAACGAGAAGATTACTATCGGAGCTTCTTATCGTTCAAAGGTGATGGCTCGCGTTAAAGAGGGCGATGTTGCGTTAGATTATGCAAATGAGTTGGAGTTAAAAGGACTGTTACAGAAGGTAAACGGCTTGTTGGGAATGCTGCCTCCGGGAACTCCAGGCGTGCCGGAAAAAATTGAAGTACCGGAACTGGATAAAGGAACTTTTTCAGCTGAACTGCCGTTACCGAGTGTTTGGAGTGTAGGGATTACCTATTGTCCGACAAATCGCTGGACGCTTTCCGGTGAGGTTCAGGTAATTGGATGGGGTGCTTATGATGCACTAACGGTCAATTTCAATCCTACGGAAGAGTTAGGCGAATATGATATCAATGCTCCGAAGAAATATAAGAATTCCTGTATTTATCGTATCGGTGGCCAGTTTGCTGCCACCAACCGTCTGGATGTCCGTTTGGGTGTTTACCTGGATGAATCACCGGTTGAAAAGGATTATCTGAATCCGGAAACTCCGAGTATGAATAAATTGGGGTTGACAGCCGGTTTGAGTTTCCGTCCGTTGACAAACCTGTCTGTGGATGTCGCGTTCTCTTATGTAAGCGGCTTCGATCGTGACGGATCCTATACGGACCTTGACTTGCTGAAACAGCCGAGAACATTCGGTGGCAACTACGATACGGTGGCCTTAATGCCGGCTATCGGACTTTCTTATGCTTTTTAATCGATAAATATTATATCAGTGAAAAAGGGGGGATGCTTTGCAATTCCCCCTTTTTACATATCCTCTAATGAGAGGCATCGTTTTTCGATTTCATATTTAGCCAGAAGTTTGTGTTTGATGTGTTCGACTTTGGCGTCCAGCAGTTCCGGTTTAAAGTTTTTCTTCTGTCTTTTAACTTCGGCTATGACGGCCTTGTTTTTCTCCAGTTTCAAAGCAACGATATCAATCTCATTTTCCCCGTTTTTAACATCCCACCAGGAGCCGATAGCACGGTATTGGAAACTTTCCGCAAACTGTTGCTTGAAATAGAGTTCCAGGATTTTACCCGAATAGGTCGGATAGTCGGCTTTGACGATGGAACGTAGCCCCGTGAAGTTCTTGATCTCTATCAGCGAGCGGTTACGGTCGAAGTAGTTGAACCAGAAGCGGATGAAATTATCCGTAATCTCATAGCGGACGTTCTGTGTCCCTTCTTTTGCCAGAATAGGACGTTGGCGAGCAATAATATTATAGTCTTCAATTAGTCTCTTGAGCTGTCCTCCGATACTTTTGTTTCCTAATGCAGCTTCTATTTCCGGTTGTGTATTGATTCCTCCGGATATGGCGCTCAGGATAGAAAAATATGTAGCGTAATTCTTTCCGAACTCCTCTATCAGCAGGTTTTTTCCTTCGTCGGTAAACGGAGAGTTTTCCCGTATCATGAAATCGATCATTTCCGTTACACTCAATGTTCTGTTGTCGCAGAACAGTTCGATGTATTTAGGGATTCCCCCAGTGAAGGCATAGAGCGCCAGCAGGTCGTCGTTTGTGTATTGGGGCCTGTAATCATGCATGATTTCTTTCAGGGTAGGAAGGTTGAAAGCCGAAAGTCTGATGATATTGTCGGCCCTGCCGAACAACGGTTCTTTAGACTGTTGGAAAATCTTTTGCATCAGGGAATAGACCGAGCCGGAGACAATCAGATTCATCTTCGACTTCAACCGGTATTGGTCCCATATATTCTGTAAGTCGCTATATACGGCTTCATTGATATTATAAAACTCCTGAAACTCGTCGATTACGAGGTTGAACGTTTTGGTCGTAGCCTGTTCCATCAGGAACTGGAAAAGCGAACGGAATGTTTTGATCCCATCCGGAACATAAATGTTTAGCGACTGTGTTATCATAGGAATAAATTCGGCACAAAGTGTCGCCTCATTCTTCCGCCCGACAAACAAATAGACAGTCGGTGTCTCTTCAACAGCCTTCATGATCAGACTCGTTTTCCCAATACGCCTCCTGCCTGTCACTACGGTCAGCCGCGAATGATCCGTGAATGATAAGTTTTGTATGCGCTGTAGCTCAGCTAATTCGTTTGTCCGGTTGTAGAATTTCATATACACATTGTGTTTTGTTACGGTGGTAACAGTTACAGTGGTAACAAAGTTACGGAAGAATATTGGGATTACCAAATAGTACGGGGAGCTGCTATGGAGGTAATTCGGTTTTTTATACTGATTTGATGACATAAACAACAAAAGGTTGTCCCCCTTCCGGAGAACAACCTTTTTTATTTTGGATCGGATCGTTTCGATTATAACTGAATCCAGCGAACGTAAGCGAAGTCCATGCGGTGAGGCAATTCTTTGTTTACAGGGTAAACGCGGAAACCGATTTTGTGGAGACCAGCTTCGCTCGGGTTTGTTTTCAGTTCGAAGAACAGTTTGGAACCTTCTTCTTTTTTCAGTTTGAAATGTTCGACGTACAGCAGTTCCAACTGGTGGGTGTCAGAGTTTTCTTTGGTAACAACCATATCTACACCTAACATGCCTTGCAGTTCGTGGCGGTCGATGACCAGGTTGAATGTGTATTCTTTTCCTACTACCGGACCATCGATAGACAAATCCTGAGAGCTTGTAAACGATTCTACCTGGAAGCTATCCCAATGTTCAACCACTTCTTCTTTCCATGCTGCAAGAGATTTTGCTTCAGCAAAGTCATTTTCGCGCAAGTGGGCGGAACGGGTTGCCAGTTTGTCATAGAAACGGCTGATGTAATCGTCCAACATACGTTTCATTGTATAGTCGGGAGCGATTTCAGACATGGAGTTCTTGATGTACTGGATCCATTCGGGAGAGTATCCCTTACTGTTCTTTGCATAGTAAGTCGGGATGATCTGTGTCTCCAGTGTATGGTAGATTGTTGCAGCATCCAACTGATCCTGATACTGCTGGTTTTCGTAAGTACGCTTGTCGGTCAAAGCCCAACCTGCACCTTCTTTATAACCTTCATACCACCATCCGTCTAATACGGAGAAGTTCAGAACACCGTTCATTTCTGCCTTTTCACCAGATGTACCGGATGCTTCCAAAGGACGTGTCGGAGTGTTCAACCAAACATCCACACCTGCAATCAGGTGACGGGCCAGACGCATATCGTAGTTTTCCAGGAAAATAATCTTTCCTAAGAATTCCGGACGGCGTGAGATTTCGACAATGTGCTTGATCAAGCCTTGTCCACCACCGTCAGCCGGGTGAGCTTTACCTGTGAATACGAACTGGATCGGGTATTTTTCGTTGTTTACGATCTTAGCCAGACGGTCCAGGTCTGTGAACAACAGGTGAGCACGTTTGTATGTTGCAAAACGGCGTCCAAAACCGATAATCAAAGCGTTCGGGTTGATCTTATCCAAGATGGAAACAACCTTTGCCGGATCGCCCTGGTTTTTCAGCCAGTTGCTCTTGTATTGATTCTTGATGTATTCGAACAGTTTGTTCTTCAGTCTCTTGCGGATTTCCCAGATTTCATCGTCCGGTACGTTCTGGATGGCTTCCCAGTATTTCTTATTAGACTGGTCTTTGAAGAATTTCTTGTCGAAATGTTCTGCGAAGAAACGTTTCCATTCCGTAGAAGCCCATGTCGGCATGTGTACGCCGTTTGTCACATATCCTACGTGCAGTTCGTCGGGGAAGTAACCTTTCCATACCGGTGCGAACATGCGCTGGGATACTTTTCCGTGCAACCAGCTTACACCGTTTGCCTCCTGGCATGTATTCAATGCGAATACACTCATGGAGAACTTTTCGTTCGATCCCGGGTTTTCACGTCCCATGTCGATAAATTCCTGCCAGCTGATACCTAACTTGCCGGGGAATTCACCCATGTAGCGGCCGAACAGACCTTCGTCGAAGTAGTCGTGACCGGCGGGAACCGGAGTGTGAACCGTGTACAGTGCAGAGGCGCGGACAACTTCCAGAGCCTGGTTGAATGTCAGACCGTCGTTCTGGATGAAGTCTACCAAACGCTGTGCGTTGATCAGGGCTGCATGTCCTTCGTTGCAGTGGTAGATCTGTTTTTTGATACCTAACTTGTTTAGCATCAGGATACCACCGATACCCAGCAGGTATTCCTGCTTCATACGGTTTTCCCAGTCGCCGCCATAGAGCTGGTGAGTGATAGAGCGGTCCCATTCGCTATTTTGAGGAATGTCCGTATCCATCAAATATAAAGGAACGCGTCCTACGCTTACTTTCCAGATGTGGGCATAAACGGTACGGCCGGGGTAAGGTACTTCCAGTACCATCGGTTCGCCGTTAGCCTGCATCACCTGTGTAAGAGGCAGTGCGTTGAAATTCTGCGGTTCATAGTTGGCAATCTGCTGTCCGTCCATAGACAGAGATTGGGTAAAATAACCGTAACGGTACAGGAAACCGACAGCAGTCAGGTCGATATTGCTGTCACTGGCTTCTTTCAGGTAGTCACCTGCCAATACGCCCAGACCACCGGAGTAAATCTTCAGAACGTTTGTCAAGCCATATTCCATACTGAAATAGGCAACAGACGGTTTCGTCTTGTCCGGCTTAACATTTACATAATCCTTGAATATTGAGTAAGTAGCTTTGATTTCGGCCATCAGGACGTTATCTGCCAGAATTTCCTCAATACGTTTATAGGATAAGCTTTGAAGTAAAAGTACGGGGTTACCTTCTGTAGAGGCCCACAGTTCCGGGTCGATCTTACCGAATAATTTGGCTCCTTCATGGTTCCACACCCACCATAGGTTTGTCGCCATTTCGTATAATGGCTGTAATGGCTCGGGGAGCATAGAATGAGAATAAACATCTTTCCAAATCGGGCTGTTTGCGTTATTCGCTTTGATTTTCATTATTGTGAAGTTTAAAATGTTTCAATTTCAATTTAATATTATAGAATCTCTGATCTTTGTTTAAAACGCTGCAAAGATAGGGATTATCTGTTTAATTATGAGCCTATTTTAATTATTTCTTTTGGCCGCATTCTCCAAAGCGATCCTGAAAGCCTCTTCATAATAGACGATAAATTTGCTCCATTCCGCTTTTGCCGCCAGATCGAAACTGCGTTTCCGTATCTCGACCGTTTCTTTTTTATTCTTGCTGACGAGGGTCAGGATGGAGGATGTGATAGCGTCTGCTACTTCGAAATAATTAAAGTCATCACGGTTCACGACTGCAACACCTTCGCTGATGTCGTTGCCTGTCACATGTCTCTTAGCCCAGAGTCCGAAGCCGGCAAGGTCGGTCGTTATGGTCGGGATTCCGAAAGCGATACTTTCCAACGGAGTGTATCCCCACGGTTCGTAATACGAAGGATAGACCGTTGCGTCCATACCGACCAACAGGTCGTAGTACGGTTTGTTGAGGATGCCGTCGCGTCCGTCCAGGTAACAGGGTACGAAAATGATTTTCAGTTTGTCGGTTGCCGAATTGGTGAATCCGGAATGCGAGATATAGTTCAGTACCTTGTCCTGCTCCATCAGGTTCAGCCAATGCGTGACGAACGGCATCTGCATGGGGGAGGTGGTACGGATATTTTTGTCGATCACTTCTTTCAGGTCTGCACGGGCATCGCGCACCCAGGCGGGTACCATGATGAAGGCTACCACTTCGCGTTGCAACTTGCCGGAAGTACGTACCCGGTTCATTGCTTCGATAAAGACATCGATGCCCTTATTGCGATATTCGTAACGGCCGCTTGTAGAGACAAGGAATGCATCCGGTGAAATGGGGCATCCTAATAACTTTTCCGCTACATTCAGTAGGGCATGGCGCGCTTCGGTACGTTTCTTTTCATATTCCTTTTTTTCCGGTACGAAATCCGGCTCGAAACCGTTCGGGGTCACGATGTCCGGCGCTTTGTCCAGCAATTGTTTACACTCGCGGGCCGTGATGTCACTCACTGTTGTGAAGCAGTCCACATAATGGGCGGCCTGTTTTTCCAGCGAATGCTTGGCTTCCATATTCAGCTCTTTCGCCATCTGGTCGCCGTTATAGCCGTCCATATAGGCGTACAATGCTTTGTTGTTGCCCGCTATGGAACGTCCGATGGAAGTGGCATGTGTCGTAAAGAGCGTCGCTATTGCCGGAATTTGTTTCTGGATGTAAAGAGCACCCATTCCCAGCATCCATTCGTTGAACAGGGCTGCGACCTTTTTGTCTTCCAACTTATAGAAATGGTAGAAACTTTCAATTACTTTACCTACGGAGTAGGCGAAGATACAAGACTCGTCGTAATCGCCGTATGCGTGGATAGAGTCTACGCGGAAATTTTCCCACATAGAATAGAAGAAGGCATCCCTTTCCTTGAAGAATGGTTTGAAATCAACTAATATTACGGGTGGTGTTCCCGGAACATTCCATCGGCCTACTTTTACTTTCAGGTTGCCCGTGGTCTTTGCATAAGCCCTCCACTCAGCGAACAGAATATCATCTTCGATAAAGTCGGGGGCGTTTGTGTTAGCCCACACATCTGGTCCAATAAAGATTAATTTATCTTTAAAAGATTGTTGTAACGTATGCGCTTTTGTTGAAAGGACGGTATAGATACCTCCGACTTTGTTACACACTTCCCAACTGCTTTCAAAAAGATATTCTGGCGTTGTTGTTATATTATCCATAAACGATTTTGTTTATAATCAGATATTTTGCGGGGGCAAAGATACGAATTTTTGTCTTTTTTTCAACTATAGAGCTTGTTTAATAAATGAAATATGTAGATTTGTGGGTATTTTAATATAAACGACTATGGCTAAAAGAAGAATTTTAAAGAAAGACATCAGCTATGTGGCTGGCGATTTGTTTTCAGAAGCATTGGTTTGTAAATTGTATATCCCAGGCGTGGATTCGGATAAGGCAGACGCAGTGATGTCGAGAATACTCGATATGCAGGATGAATATATTCGTCGTGCCAACCGTCCGGATGGAAAGGATAACAAAGCGCGTGTGAAAGAGTATTATAATAAATTGCTCGCTGATCTGCAAGCAGAAGTAAACGCTATCGCTACAGAAATAGGTGAGCTGAGCAAATAAGGGCAAATAAGAGCAAATTAACGCAAATAATGAAGAAAGCGATTAGTAAGGCGCTTCTTCGCCTGGCGGGTTGGAAACTCGGACCTGTGGTTGAAGATGTGCCTAAATGCGTGATATGTGTAGCGCCGCATACCAGTAACTGGGATTTTTTAGTCGGAAAACTGTTTTACACCTCGATCGGGCGTAATGCTCGTTTCCTGATTAAAAAAGAATGGTTCTTTTTCCCGTTCAATTTGTTGTTTAACTGGCTGGGTGGTGTGCCTGTCGACCGTCATAAACGGACGTCGGTGACGGACCAGATGGTTGAACTTTTCAACAGCAGGGAAGAGTTTCAACTGGCCATTACTCCGGAAGGAACCCGTAAGCGGGCGGAAGAGTGGAAAAAAGGGTTCTATTTTATCGCGCAGAAAGCCAATGTTCCTATCCTGGTGGCCTATTTGGATTATAAAAAGAAAGAGGCCGGTTTTAAAGGGATATTCTATCCGACGGGTGACGTGGAGAAAGATCTCTATGAAATCCGTAAGAACTACAGAGGGGTGACAGCTTGTCATCCTGAAAACTTTGTTCAAATTTAATATTATGGCAGACAATTTGCGAATCAGTATGGTCCAGTCCCATATTATCTGGGAGGACAGAGATGAAAACCTGGGTTATTATGGAGAATTGCTCCGGCGTGTCAGTGGAAAGACCGACATCGCTATTTTGCCGGAGACATTCACAACCGGTTTCTCTATGGAAGTTGAAAAACTGGCCGACACGATGGACGGCCCGACTATCCCCACTATTAAAGGGTGGGCGAAGAAGTATAAACTGGCTGTGGCCGGTAGTTTTATTGCAAAAGAGGATGGTAAATATTTTAACCGTGCTTTTTTCATCACTCCTGAAGGAGAAACGTATTTGTATGATAAACGTCATTTGTTCCGGATGGCCGGTGAAGACCGGCATTTCACTGCCGGAGACACACGGACGATCGTACGGTATAAGGACTGGAATATCTGTTTGCAAGTTTGCTATGACCTGCGTTTCCCGGTGTGGAGCAGGAATGTGAACAACGAATATGACCTGTTGATTTATGTCGCCAACTGGCCGGAAGCCCGCAAAAAGGTTTGGAAAACGCTTCTTCAGGCACGTGCAATGGAGAATATGGCATATGTCTGTGGCGTAAACCGGGTAGGCATTGACGGGAAAGGTTTTGTCTATCGCGGCGACTCGATGGTATTTTCCCCGAAAGGGAAGAAGATGGCCGATGCCGGCAAACGCGAAGAGGTAACCCGGACCTGTACGCTGACCCGTACCGAACTGGATGATCTGCGTGCCAAGTTTCCGGCATGGAAAGATGCAGATACCTTTTCTATACAATAAAACTTATTGTTGATGATCTATCAAGGGGAGGCAGACGGTAAACCGGCTGCCTTTTCTTTCTTCCGACTGCAACGTGATATGGCCTTTTAAGCGTTTGACAATCACTTGGCAAATCGATAATCCCAACCCTGTCCCCTGGGCGAACTCGTCCAGTTTGTTGAAACGCTCGAATATGGCTTTCTGCTTTTCTTTAGGGATACCGATGCCTGTGTCTTCTATCGTAATATATACGGACGAATCTGCTTCACTGTATTTATAGCCCAGTTTAATATATCCCTTTTGGGTAAACTTGACCGCATTGTTAATGAGGTTTGTGATGACTTGTGTCAGGCGGTGCCGGTCTGTCTCTATAAATATAGGAGCTTCGGGTGTTTCCTGTATCAATTTGACCTCGTCAGGAAGCAATAACTGGTGCGTCTGATAAATGTCGTTTATCAAGGTTGTCAGATTTTGCCGGGTGAAGGTGAATTCCATACGGCCGGATTCGATGCGTGATAAATCAAGGATATCATTGATCAGTTTCAAAAGTAAATCGCAATTGTTGTTAATCAGCCTGACAAATTCAACCTTTTCTTCTATCTCCAACTCAACTTCATTGCTGGCGATGATATTGGAAAAGCCAACGATGGCATTTAGAGGAGTTCGTATCTCGTGACTCATATTGGCCAGGAATGTAGACTTCATCTTATCGGATTCTTCCGCTTTTTGCCGGGCTTCTATAAGCTCCTGTTCTGCCTTCTTTTTTTGTTGGATATTCAGGCAGAGGCCGTTGAAGGCATCGTCTTCTTTATTATATGTATAGCGGAACTCCCACCATTGGTATCCCTTCCCATCGAAATTACAACGTATCTGGGATATGTTTTCCATGATTTCTCCGGAATAAGCTCTCTGTATATCCTTTTTAAAGACTTGGATATCACCGGGATGCAAATGGTCCAGGTATTCGTTTATCAGAATCGGTTTTTGTTCAAGTCCGGCATTCGTATAAAACTCGTTGTCAAAATAGAAAGTGTAGTCCTTGAGCTGATAGGCAAAAACTTTTCCTCCGCTCAAGGCGAGAGACAGGAACCGTTCGCTTTTCCTCAGGCTTTTCTGTGTTTCCTTCTTGGTCCTGTTTTCTTTCCGGTAGAGACGCAAAAGGGACAGGATTACCGTCGTGACAATGAGTAACAGAAGGATGCCGAGCGTTATGAACAGTGTTTTATATCGCTCTGTCAGCGGCATATTGATAATCTGGTAGGAAGCTGGAATGTTTTTTCTGCTGATATGCCACCGTTGCATTTCTATCCAGTCCAGTACGAATTGTTTGGGAGATTGGGTGATGGGAGTTTCGGATATGGCTTTGCCTCTTAACAGCTCGATAGCCCTGTCTACAGATATCTTTATTTCATCTTCCGTAGAGGTCAGGTATCCGCCTGTCAATCCTTCTCCGACTCCGAATCCTTCGTTTATAACGGTAAAGGTGGGGCTGCTGGCAAACAGGCCGAGGCGTTTGGATGTGAAATCACGTTTGCTCTGTACGAAGACCGAGTGCCGGTGCAAGCCGGATAAGACCCACAATAAATTATTGGAACTGGTTTCCCTTGAATTGATAAAATTGAAAATTGTATGTGCTGGCTTTGCCGGCAGTATGCTGTTGTTTGTGAATAGTTGGTTATTATGTTGGATGGTATCTCTTAGCACGTGAAAAAAACCGTTTTCATTTATGACGTTGAGAGAAGGGGCATATTCTTTCATGCGTAAGGGGTCTATCTCACTGATAAATAGCTCCATGGTTTGCCGACCCAAATAGGTGTTGTCCAGCCAAAAATGGATTCTCATGGGGCCGAACAACTTTTCTATCTGTTCGACGGTTTTCATGAATTCCGGCTTGTCCCAGAATCCGGTAACGTTAGGATATTGTTTGAGCAGTTTCCAGTTCGGATAGTTGACCCCCGCGAATACGACCGGTGTCTGCTTTACCAAAGGATGTTCGCAAGCCATCAGGGAATAAGTGGCCTGGTCGTCATACACCAGGATAATCTCCGGTTTCCAGTTGGCAGTGGTGTCCAGAAAGTTATACATCCGGTTGAGCTCGTCTTTTTCCCGATAACTGTCGCAGTCCAGATAGAAAGTCCGGATATCGGCGTGGATTTTTTGCCGGTGGAACTGTTGTTGTATCTTTTCTCCGTTATGTTTATAGCCGGCATATTCCGCTTCATATGAGTGAATAACTAATATCCTCCTCTTTTCATAGGAATCGTTGCAGGATGTACCTGTCAGGATTGATAGAATACAAATCAGAAAATAAATATGTAGTGTCTGATTTTTTTGCATAAATTTTAAAATTCTACCCTAATAGATCATTTAAGATTTAATGTTGTTTTTTTATTTTTCGGCAAAGGTAGGTGATTATTGTTTGAAAATCAAAGTTTATGTGCCGTTTTTTGTGAACTGTAATTATTAGTTCCCGAATAAAATATAAAAATTACAATAACCCCCTGTTTCGGCCGTTTTTCTATTTCGTCTGAAATATTGATCGATTTTGGATTGACTCTTTTTACGGTTTAAGCTCCCCTTTCTGACAATAGGAAAAACGAGGTGCGCAGTCCGTTCTGAAAAGCATTCTTTTTGATTGTTGGAAGGCAGAAACGCCGACAAAGTGATAAAGCTTAACTCCCGGAGAATCGAATATTTGAAAATAAAACGGACGGCGTCCCAAATATCCCAAGGAAATTCAGGGTGTTTTTTGCCCTAAAGACGGTCCTCTTTCCAATTACGACCGTCCAAATCGCCATTACGACCGTGCTAATCTTCGCGAGGTGCCGAGTGCACTACACATTA
>QWCH01001592.1_pt1 | contig 33323 bp, 19 predicted proteins | sample 1972671 | NCBI WGS metagenome assembly QWCH01 (sample SAMN09866713, study PRJNA288562) | Human gut metagenome isolate term3_stool, whole genome shotgun sequencing... | isolation source: gut | host: Homo sapiens | place: USA: California
AGTTGATGAAGATCAATTATTTGAAACCGGACTTGGATATAGAAACGCACTAAACGGCATATACCAAAATATGGCAGCCGGTAGTATGTATGGTCGGGAAATGACATGGGGTGCTCTCGATGTATTAGCACGGTATTATGATGTAAGTTATTTACCCAAAAATTGGAGTACAATCGCCGATTATAATTACAAGGATAAAAATGTAAAACCATTAATTGATAATATCTGGTCGAAAACTTATAATTCGATAGCAAATGCCAATAATCTGTTGTCAAGAATCGACGGAGAGGATCCGCTAAAATTTGCGGGAGAAGAACTTGAAAAAAATGTAATTAAAGGAGAAGCCTTAGCCCTCCGGGCTTTCCTTCACTTTGAAATGGTGCGCTTGTTTGCTCCTTCCAAAGATGACGGTCAAACTTATATCCCTTATTTCGAGAAATACCCCTCGACTTACGAGTCCAGAGCAACGATCAACGACGTGATGGAAAAAGTGATCCGGGATCTTAATGCGGCAAAAGATCTGGTGGCCCCGTATGACACGTTAGGCACACGGGAAGACAGAATGAGTTATTATTACCGCTTTTCAAGTTCGTCTTCGAACACGGCGATCTTAGGAATTACGGATATTTTTGAGGCTTATAGAGGCTTCCGGATGAATTATTACGCTATTAATGCTGTTTTAGCTCGCGCATACGCTTACGTTGGTAAATATCAAGAAGCATTCAATACAACACAAATCATTATTGATGCTAAAGATAATTCGGCGAACCTATTCCGGTTTACTCCCGAAGAAAGCATTAGTGCGAAACCCAAATTACATGACGATCTGATTTTTGCATTGTCAAATGAAAAACTTCTGGATAATTATTTATCATATTATAATACGCCGGAGGTAATATTATATTTGGACATTTATGATAAAGAGGATATGTTTGATGATCCCGCAGACTATCGTGGAAAAAAATTGGTCGCAGAAGTTAATGACTGGTGGTATCAATCTTTAAAATATTCTCTTAATGCCACAAGCGATCCGCAGACGAATGAAATTATGATACCTATGCTCCGTTTAAGCGAGATGTATTATATCCGGGCAGAATATTACGCACACTCGAATATGTTTAAAGAGGCGACTAACGAATTGGATATTGTACGTCGGGGACGGAATTGTACTGTTGGTCGTTTGGATATTACGTCGATGACCGAATTCAACTCGGAGTTAATTAATGAAGCCAAAAGAGAGTTTGTCGGAGAAGGTCAGTTGTGGTTCTACTACAAGAAACTCAACATCAAACCCAAGAGATCCATGCCGGATGAAGCGTTTATCCTTCCTTTACCCGAAAGTGAAACTATTAATTAATCACGTCAAAAGATATGAAAAAATATATTATCATATTAGGATTATTATCCGTCCTCTTTGCTTGTTCGGAACAAGAAACGGATTTATATAATACTGCACATCGCCAATTATTTATTTCTACAAAGGGAAGAATAGACACGGCCTATGTTTCTTTCTCGCATTATCCCGGGGAAAATACATTAAAGGTTCCTTTCATTGTTTCACTGATCGGAGAACCTGCCGGGGTGGACCTTGAATACAAAATTCAAGTTATCGATTCCTTAACGACAGCTATCGCGGGAGATTACACATTACCCCAACCTCCAGTCTTCAGAGCGAATCGCACAACAGATACGTTGTGGATAGAGGTTTCAAAGAAGAATTTGGAGGCAAAATCATATCTCCTTAAAATCATGTTGGCGGAGAATGAAAACTTTGAACCGGGTTATTATTACCAACAAACGGCACAGCTTCGTTATGACAATATTACCAGCAAACCTCTATGGTGGGATAACATGGTTATTGAGATGTATTTAGGGATATTTTCCCCGGAAAAATATGATGCCTTTATACGTGTGACCGGAGAAATCTCCTTTGAAGGCAAAGAACCATGGGAAATGCGAATATTGTCATTACAACTCAAAGATGCAATTGCGGCTTCGCTTGCCGATAACGATCCCAAAAATGACATCACGGAAGCCGGAGGTGCTCCAATGATAATCCCTTGCTATTAATTTAAAATGAAAAACTATGAATATGAAATATAATATATTTTCACTCATCATTATAGTTTTATTTTTCACGAATTGCTATGATGATAAAGGGAATTACTCTTATCACGATATCAACACTATAGAAATTGGGAAATTTACAGGAAGTACTTCTCTTGCAGTTGGTGATACCATAGATATAAAGCCGGAATTAACATTCAGCAGAGGAGTTGAAACAGAAGGGTTGAAGTATACATGGGAATGGTGTGGCAAAACACGTCCGGGGTGGAATAAAAAAGACTTTTATTGGATCACGGACACGCTATCCAGTGGTTATCTTGTTTTGCGTATAACTGATCCTAACACGGGAGTTACTTATATTCAAAGCCAGTCATATACTATAAGCAGCGAGTTTAATGTTGACGGGTGGATTGTCCTGGGAGATAAAGACCAGAAATCTTACCTGACGTTCGTGAAAGAACACACGAAAGAAAATGAGAAAGGTGAAGACGTTTGGGCTAATATTGTATACGAAGACGTCTATAAGCTGAAAAGCCATAGCGAGTTAGGGACTTTGCCAGTCAAACTGCATGAACATTTTTGCAATACACGTAATAATCATGATCTTGCCGCTAATATCATGGTGGTACAACAAGGAGGACAAGGTATGGTCGATCTGGACGGTCTTACCTTCCAAAAAGTGATCACGATCGACGAGGCCTTTGCAAACCATACATTACCGGTTGATTTCAAACCTGTCAATACCATGTCTATGAAAAGAGTCGATTTGATAGAAAATTATGACGGGAAAATATTCTCTAGGGTTAAAGTCAGTGATGACTTGTATCATTCCAGCAGTTATTTGCAAACACCTGTGACATTGGACGGAGAAGAATTACACGCTCACATCTATCTCTCGACATTCAAGGAAAATGGTTTTGCAACACTCCATGACTTTGAAAACAATCGTCTGGTTGTAATTTTGGATCAAACGGATATTTACAGTTCCACGAATCTAAGCAAACCACAAGTAATGCCGGGCAAACCTTCGGAAGATATCCCGACAGGTTGGGTCCCTTTAGACAATTTGGGAGATAATGAATTGATTCATCTTGGATATTATAATCCTTCGTTAGGAGTTTCACAACCCGTTGGTTTCTTTATGATTTTAAAAGACAAAGACGGAAAATACTGGACTCAAGATTTTATTGTAAATCGGGATTGGGCTTCTTCAAATTTATACCTAAGCGATTGTAGACGCAATGAAATAGATTTGGCTCCATATATAAATTCCAATAGTGTGATATACACATTGCCTTTTGAAGATGCATCAGATTATGTACTCATATCCAAAGATAAAGAGCTCTATCTTTATTGCAGGCAATCACCCAAAGATGGAATTAAATTATTTTATACCTGTACAGGTAATGTCACGGCAATAAATGCCGAGGTATGGTACCACAGACGTGCCGGAATTGGTTTGGATAACGGACAGTTTGTCATTCTTAACATGAGAGATGGGAAAAACTTGCAAACAGATGAAGAAAAATTAATATGGCAAACTCCTGAAAATGCAATGAATTTGGGTAAAATTGTCGATGTACGATTCAAAGTTGGAAGTGGAGATAATTGGGGGTGGAATTAAATAAAACCGTCATTATTCGGAGTGAAGCGAAGAATCTCCAAGTAAGGGGATTCTTCGCGATACTCGAAATGTCAGAAGATATCTATTGAAAATAGATCGGGTATATTATTGTATGTTTTAAATCAAAAGTATTTATGAAAATCAGAGTTTTAATTATTCTGGTGGCTTTACTTTGCGTGCCGTTCACTTCGGAGGCAAGGAAAAAGTCCAAGAAAAAAGATGCAAAAGTCGAAGAGAAGACAGAAAGCAAGTACGAAAAATTATTCAAGGGAAAGCAGTGTACAACAGTGAAAGGAATGATTACCCTTCACAAGATGGATCAAAAAGTATACATGGAATTTCCATTATCCTTGATGGAGAGAGAAATGCTTCTGGGAGCAACCGTGTCTGAAATCAGTGACAACTCCAATGCGCTGGTGGGACAGAAAAACAATCCTTTGGTACACATCAAATTTTCATTAGCAGATAGTACTGTTCAAATGAAAGAGGTGAGCAATGAACGCAAGACACAAATGATCTCGGACACAAAAGATCCAAACGTGAAAGCTGCTATGGCGAAAGGAAATTTTGCCCCAGTGATGGATGCTTACAAAATAGAAGCTTATTCCCCGGATAGTACTGCCGTCGTGTTTGATGTCACTAAGTTTTTCGTGGGCAATAACAGTTGGCTGCAACCTTTTGACCCGTATAGCCAAAGAACTTATTACGGGATGGCGGCTAGATTTATAAAATACCAAAAAGACCTTTCCTACGTTGATGAAATCAAAGCTTTCGAGGACAACATATCCATCACCTCCAGTCTGTCTTATTTGCAAGATATTATTTACATGGGAATAGTAATGTTTGCCCACAACGAACCGGTGACGGCAAAAGTAAACTGTTCTCTGGTTTTGCTCCCCGAAGAGCCAAGTATGCGCCCGAGAATAGCCGACCCGCGGGTGGGGTATTTCTTCGGTTACAAAAGTAATGTCAGCACCACGCAAGACGGTATAAAAGATATATACTTTATCAACCGATGGGACGTGCAACCGAAGGACGTGGAAGCCTACAAGAGGGGAGAATTGGTGGAACCCGTGAAACCGATCGTGTTCTACGTGGATAACGCTTTCCCCGAGGAGTGGAAAGAACCGATTCGCCAAGGTATTTTGGAATGGAACAAGGCTTTTGAAAAAATCGGTTTCAAAAACGTGATGGTAGCCAAAGATTTCCCGACAAACGACCCGGAATTCGACCCGGATAATATTAAATATAATTGCGTCCGTTACTGCCCGATCGGGATGGCTAACGCACAAGGCCCTTCATGGGTAGATCCGAGAAACAACGAGATTATTAACGCTAGCGTGTTGGTTTACCACGACGTGATCCAATTGGTAAACAGTATGCGTTTCGTGCAAACGGCACAATTGGATGAACGCGTGAGAACACCCAAATTACCGGAGGATGTGGTGAAAGAAAGTATGCGTTACATTGTTGCCCACGAGATCGGGCACACGTTGGGTCTGATGCATAATATGGCAGCCTCTGCCGCTATTCCTGTTGAGAAGTACCGGGATGCGGAATTTATGGCAAAATACGGGACGACGATGTCTATCATGGACTACGCGCGCTACAATTATATCGCACAACCCGGAGATAAAGGTGTTAAATTAACCCCTCCCGACTTGGGCGTGTATGACTATTACGCTATCGAATACGGGTATAAACCGATTTTTGAAGCAAATACTACTGCGGAAGAAATTCCGGTATTAAGAAAATTCGTCAGCGACAAAGCCGGGGACCCGAAGTACCGCTACGGGAAACAACAAGTGTATTACGGTGTATTCGACCCTTCATCCATGACAGAGGACTTGAGTGATGATCCGGTAAAAGCCGGGGAGTACGGTATCAAGAACTTGAAATATATTTTGGCACATATGAATGAATGGTTGGACGATAAAGATCATGATTACACCTACCGCCAAAGTATTTACAATGATATGGTGACTCAATACACCCGTTACTTGACAAACGCTCAAACGAATATCGGGGGATTTTATATCAACGAACATTACGTGGGAGATCCTTACGCTACGAGTAAGGTTGTTCCCAAGGAAATCCAAAAGCGTTCGCTGGCATTCATCATGAAAGAACTGAAGAACCTAGAATGGATTGATGATATCAACGTGGTTAAAAACCTTGAATTTGACGGTTCAACGGCAAGACTCATGTTGAAAGAATTCAGCGGAACATTGTTAAACACGAAACGCATATCACTGGCAGCCTACCGTGAACCGGACGTTGCCTACACGCCGAGAGAATATCTTGACGATTTGTATGGCCACGTGTGGGAATCCGCTATCAAAGGAAGAACCCCCACGGCGTCGGAAATGCTGTTGCAAACAGTTTTCCTTGAAACCTTGCTTAAAGAAGCTGATCCACTAACCGAAAAAATGTTTCAATCGGACTATTTTTTGCTTAGGAGTAATCCCATACCGGAGATTCCAACATTTGCCAAAACAAAGATGCCTGTTTATGAAGCCATGCAAATGATGAATTCTTTGAGCCAGAACTCGGCATTACACGCGAACACGGCTGAAAAGAATTTCTTGAATTTCAAACGTGACAATGATTTCAGGCAAGCATTAAATGAAACATTCGGTTTTAATTACATCATGTACGTGGAGAATATATCCAATGACAACCAAAAACATTTATTGCATCGGATGGTAAGCCGGATTCATAACACGCTAAAAGCGAATAAAAATACGGGAACCTACGAATCCAAAGCTCATTATAACTATTTGTTATCATTAATCGAGGATTTTCTCAGAGATAAGTAACAAATTACAAGTGACAGCATAAATAAAAAATAAATCAGTATTATGACGAAAGGGTTCATTATATTCATCTCTTCTCTTTTCCTACTCGTGACGGCATTACCCGATGATAGTTTCGGCGGGAACAGGAAAAGAAAGAATAAAGACAAGACAGAAGAAGCAACCCGGGAAAGCAAATATGATAAATTGTTCAAGGAGGAAAAATTTGTAACCCGTAAAGGGGTATTTACCCTCCATAAAACAGATAAAAAGCTCTATTTTGAAATCCCGCTGACGCTTCTAAATCGAGAATTTTTGCTTGGTTCCACGATCAGGGAAACAAGCGACAACGGTTATTCGCTCGTGGGGCAAAAGCCCCAAGAACCTTTGCATTTGGCTTTTGCCCGCAGGGATTCCTCTATCCAATTGCTTCAAATCACGCAACCGTGGGGAGTGATTCCGAAGTATTCGGATAGCCGGGAAGATGAACTGAAACAATCCATCCGGAAAAGCTCTATCTCGCCGATTATCAAAACGTACGAGATAAAAGCATTCAATAACGACAGTACAGCCGTGGTTATTGACATGACAGATCTATTTTTGAGTGATGACGAGCGCGTTTCGCCTTTTGACCCGTACGGGATAAAAGCCGAATACGGGAGAGTTAAATTATCACCGGAATACCAGCAGGAGTTGTCGTTTATCGATGACATTAAAGCGTTCGAGGATAATGTGTCGATCATCTCCTCTTTGAATTACACGATTGCAAGCCAAGAGAATAAAGAGGTTAAGTTGCCTGTAACGATAAAAGTTAATCGCTCTATCATTCTGTTACCGGACGAGGAGCATATGATGAGGAGCAGGATTTCGGATCCCCGGATCGGATTTTTTACTACAGTGAAACAGAATATCAGTGTAAAGCGGGATGGCTCAAAATACGTTTATTTCATGAATCGCTGGAACGTGCAGCCGAAGGATATGGAGGCATACAAGCGGGGTGAATTGGTCGAGCCGGTGAAACCCATCGTGTTCTACATCGACAATACATTTCCGGCTGAATGGAAAAAAGCAATCCACGCGGGAGTCTTGGAATGGAATGCCGCTTTCGAGAAAATCGGTTTTAAAAACGTGATGCAGGCAAAAGATTTCCCGATGGATGACCCGGAATTTGACCCGGACAACCTGAAATATTCGTGCATCCGTTATGCGCCTATCGATGTGGCTAATGGGATGGGGCCCTCGTGGACAGACCCTCGTACCGGGGAGATTATCAATGCTTCCGTGTACATTTACCACGATGTCATCAAGCTCGTGAACGATATGCGTTTCGTGCAAACAGCACAAGTAAATGAAAGAGTGCGCACGAAAAAGTTGCCACAAGACATATTAGATGAAAGCCTTAACTATGTTATCGCTCACGAGGTGGGACACTGCTTGGGGTTGATGCATAACATGGGAGCCTCTTCATCCTATCCGGTAGATTCGCTGCGTTCCGCTTCATTCACGCAAAAATACGGTACAACTCCTTCCATTATGGACTATGCCCGTAATAATTACATCGCCCAACCCGGTGATAAAGGTTTGCGGTTGACGCCTCCCAATATCGGGGTTTATGACTTTTATGCCATAAAAATAGGTTACCAACCCATCCCCGAGGCAAAAACAGCGGAAGAAGAGAACGCTATCGTACGAGGCTGGATTGCCGAGAAAGCCGGCAACCCGATGTTCCGTTACGGGAAACAACAACTCCAAGCCGTGTATGACCCTAGCGCACTGATGGAAGATTTGGGGGATGACGCCGTGAAGGCAGGAGAGTACGGTATCAAAAACTTGAAATACATTCTCGAACACATGAACGAGTGGATGGACGAGGAAGACCCGAATTTTGATTACCGGATAAATATTTATGGAGAAATCGTCAATCAATGTTTCGGTTATCTCTACAATGCACTGATGAATATAGGTGGTTTTTATTTGAATGAACACGAGGTAAACGATCCTCGCCCCTCGTTCACGGTTGTTCCCAAGGAGAAGCAAAAACAATCGCTCAGGTTCTTGATTAAAAATTTACAACAACTGGAATGGTTGGATAACCCCCAAGCAACAGAAAACCTAAGAGTAAGCACCCCTCGTTCGGAAAGGCTCGTGAAGAATTTTGCAGCAGCTTTACTTGTCAACACGAAAAAAATATCCTTAGGTGAGTACCGGGATCCGAACTCCTACTCATCCAAAGAATACCTGAATGACCTGCATGCTCTCGTGTGGGAACCGACAATCAAGGGGCAAAACCTTTCTGCTATCGACATGCTTTTGCAGAAAACGATATTGTCTTCTCTATTAAATTCATTATTACCTGTTAACTGGACTGTAAAAGGACCTCCTATCGCGGAGAAACCCATGTTGCGCCGTACTTGCAGTTGCGGAGAACACATGGCATCGGGATTCGGGTTCCAATACCCGGTCTACAACGTTGCTCACGATAACACGAAATACCTGTATTTTTCACTACTTGACCGCATTGAAAAAACGGTAAAAAGTAAACGGGCAACCGGTAATTTCAACACACGGGCGCACCACGCTTATCTGTTGGAAATGATCGAAGATTTCAGAAATAGGAAGGAATAAATGCTTAAAATTAAAAACTAAAGTAATGAATAGAAATATAGTTATATCCATTTTATTGCTCGTGGCTTTCTGTTTGACAAACACGGTGAATGTCATGGCAAAGAGCGAACGGAAAAAGAAAAAAACGGAAAAAGTTGAAAGTCCGGAGCTGACGAAATACGAAAAACTTTTCAAGGATAAAAAAGTAACAACGGCAGAAGGATTGTTCACGCTCCGCCAAGTGAATGGAAAAGTTTATTTTGAATTTCCGAAAACATTATTAAACCGGGAATTCCTTTTAGGCTCAACCATCGTGGAAATCAGCGATAACGGTAACGGTCTGGTGGGGCAAATGCCTTATGAACCAATGCACGTGACCTTTACTCTACGGGATTCGACTTTGCAAATGTGTATAGTGGAATTGCTCGCGAACGGACAGACACCAATTTATACGGATTCAAAGGACGAAAACACACGCGAAGCTATCCGGAAAAGTAGCGCCCCGGCTATAATTAATACATTCAAAGTAGAAACTTACACCCCGGATAGCAGTGCGGTTGTTGTCGATATGACAGCGTTCTTCACGGAACATCGGGATGAAATGAATCCATTTTGGGGACCGAGTAAACGTACCGTAGAATACGGTTGGGCAGGTCGTGCCGTTAAATTCAAAAAGGAACTTTCAAAAATCGACACGATAAAAGCTTTTGAAAATAACGTGTCTGTTGTCACGACTTTAAACTATGACCAGGATATTATTGTAGGCGGGCAATATCTTGTTGCCAAAGATGAGCCCGTGACGGCAAAACTTAACCGCACCCTTATGATTCTCCCGGAAGAGAAAGATATCATGTGTCCTCGGTTGGCAGATCCTCGTGTTAATATCAACACGATAGCCCGAATGAATATGAACACGAAGGTAGATCGTGCCACGATGACACACTATATGACTCGTTGGAATTTGCAACCGAAGGACATGGAAGCCTATAAACGGGGCGAACTCGTGGAACCGGTAAAGCCGATCGTGTTCTATATTGACAATCTTTTCCCGCAAGGCTGGAGCGAATATATCACGGCAGGTGTCCTTGAATGGAATAAAGCATTTGAAGCTATCGGTTTCAAAGATGCCATTCAGGTAAAGCCTTTCCCAAAAGATGATCCGAATTTTGACCCGGATAATATCGCGTTCAATTGTATTCGTTATGCCCCGACCAGCATATACAGTACTGTGCCGGGTCCCCTATGGGCTGATCCTCGTTCCGGTGAAATTATGACGGCTTCCCTCTTTATCTTCCATGACGTGTTAAGTCAAATCAATTATGGACGTTTCATTCAAACGGCATCCAATGACGCCCGGGCTCGTAATATGAAATTACCCTTGGAAGTTTTCGGTGAAGGATTAAAAGCCATGGTTGCCAACAATACGGGAACAATGCTGGGTTTCCTATGCAACGCTGCCGCTTCCAATGCTTACCCGACCGACTCCTTGCGTTCGGCTTCTTTCACCCAACAATACGGAATCAGTCCGTCGATTATGGATGAATTGGGATATAATTACGTGGCACAACCGGAAGATAAGAACGTGGTACTCGTTCAGAGTAAAATCGGACCTGCCGATTACTACACCGTGCAAGTAGCTTATCAACCGAATCCCGAAGCCACGACACGAGAAGCGGATTATGAAATTGTCAAAAAATGGATTGCTGAAAAAGTCGGAGATCCTATTTTCCGCTATGGCAAAAGGCAACGCTTGTTGACCACGTTCGATCCGACTGCCCTCCCGAACGATTTGGGCGATGATGCGCTTAAAGCCAGTACTTACGGTATCAAGAATTTGAAATACATTCTTGAGAACATGAACGATTGGTTGGATAATCAAGATATTGATTACGAATACCGGAATATGCTTTACAGGTATTTGGTATATCATTTTGAACAATACTTGTTCAACGTGTATATAAATATCGGGGGATTCAAATTGAACGAACATTTCGTGGGTGACGCTATGCCTTCGTTTATACCTTTAAGCAAGGATTTACAAAAACGTTCTTTGGCTTTTGTCATGAATGAGTTGAAAAACATGGATTGGATTGACAATTACAGCGTAACGAAGAATTTGGCATTCGACGGTTCGCAAGCTCGCCGCATACTACAAACTTATTTGATTAGCATGCAAAACGTAACAACCGAATTGTTCATCACCAAGCGATTGTCCCTCGTGGCATATAGGGATAAAGACAACTATACCCCTCAAGAATACCTTGAAGATCTTTACGCCCACATCTGGGACTCCACGATAAAAGGCAAAAATGTTACAGAGGCAGAGCGTATTATGCAAAACGAATTTATCCGTCGGACTCGTGATCTTGTCGATTTTAACGGTAAGAAAGACCCGTTCGGACAAGTATATGCAACAACACCCAAAATACCAAGTGAAGAAGAGATATTACGCCAAATCAAACAAATGCGCAATGTTGAAATCCCGACAGAGATGCGTCTTGTGGATAATGCCTTGAAAACCAATCCGACAGCAGGGTTTGGCAGTCGTTGGTTGGTACAGAATGTCGCGGTAGATAATACAAATCATTTGTGGAATGCCCTTTACGGGAAGGCTATCAAATTAATAAACCAGCGCAAAGGCACGGGAAATGTTGAAACCCAAGCACATTACGATTATTTATTATATTTGATTAATCGCTCTTTAAAGAAAGCACCTAAGTGGTAAAGTTTTAGGCATTATAAAGGAAGGGCTGTCGATCAATTCGACAGCCCTTTTATTGTTGTACCCAGCATAACTCTAATCGGCTACGAGGAAAGTAATGACCGACTGTTATTGCCAGCTTGAATCATTCTTATAACGAATATCAACAATTTTGCCAAAATTCGTTTTAGAAGAATACATTCTTCTTGGGAAACTCTCGTTATATGCAACATTCGTCATTTCTAGGAGGTGGAATTCTCCATTTTCAAGTCCTACTCCAACTGCCCATGCGTTATATATTTCTGTATCCAAAGCAGTGATAGTGGCATTAAAGGTATCGTATAATATGATTTCGCCTGAAATGCGTTCCAATAACCAAAGTTCATTGTCTTTCGTGATTAAAACATATTCTATAATTTCTTGGTCATTAGCGGAGCCTGCCATGTAACCCTTGTTGTTGTAGCTTATGTTAAAAATATTTTTACTTGTTCCGTTTATGATTGAACTTAATACAGATTGAGTTTCTGCCGGTAGTTCTTTTTGTACCACTTCCTCTATTTCAGGTGTTCTTCCGTAATATGCATCACTGACTGTAAACACGTAAGAATAGAAAATGCCAGCTTCATCTTTTAGAATTGCGTAAAATTTGTTACCATAACTCATTTTGGTAGCTCCGCAACAGATCACTTCCATATTACCTAAATCGTCAATTTTTGCAGCATCTTTAGGGGTGTAAACAGAATTCCCAAGAATATCGGGTGATGAAATCTGACCTCCGTTTTGTTGACTTCCGTCGAGCATGAGTAAGAAACGATTTAGATTCTTCTCGTAAAGTAGGGTATAACCTGCCGAGGAATAACGATGGTGTATGACTCCTTGCCCGTTGACGGGATATATATTTTCTCCTTCTTCAAATGTGACCGTGTTATTCAAGAATAGTCCGGAGTTGAACAAGTATTCTGTTTCTTTTTTCCGGCTATACATTGTACCGTCTTGCCCGATGACGAAAGAACTCCATTTCATGTCAACCATGTCGTAAGGTTTGAAACCGGCAGGCATTCCGTCCATGAATTGAGAGGCAAGAGTCACGTCTTTTTGAAAACTTACCCCAGATATGTCAAAGCACTCCGGTTGTTCTTGAAAAATCCAAAAAGCCCCGACTTCCGAACCGTTTTCCGTGTTGGCGGAACGGAAATGTTGTAATAGTTTTAACGGTCCGTGTCCCATGACCTCATGATTGCTCGTGCGATAAACATCGTAGTAATCTTTGCATAGATAGTAATTGCTTTCACCATTACCTGCTTGTGAGGAGTAATTGGGATTTGTAGTTAATCTGATATAAGAAAGATGCGATTCATTGTTATCGCCTGCAGATAAAATCATGTATCCGTTTGCTTCGTATTCGGTTTTAACGGTATAACTATAAGAGCCAACATAGTCAATATCATTGATGGTGTCCTTTACGCGTAAGACAATGTAACTCACGCTTACTAATGTATCGGTAATATAAAATAAGTCATGTGTATAGACTTTTTTGTTACCGAATATTGTCCATTCGAATACGAGATTTTCCTCGATACTGTCTAGGGCAAACTTGAGAACGGGTTTTATCTGTATTGTGTCTCCTAGATAAACTGTTTGATATGTGCCGGGAGTTTCTATTTCAATACGATTCAGTGGCGTGTAATCGTAATTTCCTTTGTCATCGTAGCACCCGAAAATCAATAACACGAGTGCAATACATGCTAAATATATGAATTTCATATTATGAATCATTTTAAAGTTAGTTTACAGGCAATTCCATCGGAGAGCCGTTTGCTTCTTTCCAATCGTGTGTACGAATATCTTCTTTAAATTGAAGACATATTTTCCGGATAGCGGTAAATTCATATCCCGTTAAGTCTGTCAGACCGGAACTTTCAATGAACTTTTCGTATTTTTCGGGCGTCCATTTCCCTAAGAATAGGGTTTCAATGTCTTTGGTCCACCATAAAGGTTGGCTGGCAATGTCATTGAAAATAATCCGGGCTGCTCTATTGATTTTCAAACCGGGGCTAAAGTTTTCGTTTTCCACGATTCTTAAATAGAGAGTAACTTCTTTGTTCGCTAAATTTTTGTTGAATACTTTGATTTTGATAGAATCTTTTATTTGGTTGGCACTGAAAGTTTGTGTTAAATCAAGTTCGTAATTCTCGGGACTGGCGGTCGTGCTGTCTTGATCAATTTCCAATTGATATTTAGTGTCTTCGGTTAGTAAGTCGCCAATCAAGGTTACTTCCAGTGTGATTATTTTTTCCGTTGCTCCCGGGTAATGAGAGAATGACAGGTGAGTTGCACTATCCAACACTTCCGGCTTGGAAAAATACAGGTATCTATCGGACTTGTAATTGTATATTTCGTCTTCGGAACATGCCCATGCGATTATCAAGACGAATATGAGAAAGATATATTTTTTCATATAGAATATTTTATGGATTAAAATATGTTTTCATTGTCCGGGGTAGGCACAACGTATTCAGGCGTGTAATACGATATATTCAAGTCTAATTTTTTGTACCAGTAAAATGCTTGTCCTTCTCCAAGTAAATCTTTATGGACCTCGGAAGCCAATGCTTTATCGAAACTGCTTTCATCCCGAATGGAGGAGATAAAACTGGTGTTATTCAAGACACCTCTGTTGAATCGAACGTCTACCAGCATCTGGACACCCTCGGATGTTCTGTTGTTTTTATACAAATATTCGGAGGCGATAAAATACATCTCGCTTAGACGGATCATTGGGATAATATCTTCTCCTAGGGTAGACTTCTCCTGCTTTGTGTATTTTAAAGAGTAATAAGTATAATTCTGTGTACTTAGGAATGTCGTGAAACGGGCATCAGCTTGTTCTCCGCGGGACCATCCAATCGTGTTGAGATCTATGCCGAATATGTCGGCATCTCCCTTGCCGGGGATGTAAAGTTCGAATTCTTCTATAAGTTTTTTCCTGGATAGTACAAAAATGAGTTCATTGTATAACTTACGGTTGGAACTGAATGAAGAAGAATTGTTGAAAGTGAAATAATTGGAATTACCGTTTTTGGCATTGATGACTTCCATGGCAGCTTTATAGGCATTCTCCAAATCTCCTGCCCACGAGTAAACACGCGCTAATGCGGCTACGATAGCATAATAATTCATGCGGAATCCCCGGTATGCGTAGAAAAGATCGTCAGGTGTGTAACCTGAATTGGTAGCTCCCCCTGTTATACGTTGATCCGTTTCCAGCCATGGCTTATGTTCACTAAGAGTGTCAAATGCTGCCACTAGGTCTTTTGCTTTAAGTAAATCTTGTTTCACTTTGACGAGTACTTCATCCACGGTTATATGTGGTTCATAGGTAGATTTCTTTTTATCGTAATACGGAATGTATGTTTTTTGATCATCCGCCTTCTTGGAAGGAGCGAATAATCGTAACATGTCGAAATGAAGGAAGGCTCTTAAAGCGTAGGCTTCTCCCAGAATCAAATTCTTTTCTAAAATATTATCCTTAAAAAGTGAAGGATTGGCTTCTTCCGTATTTGCGATTAAACTATTACAATTGGCGATGGCAGTGTATGTCTTCGACCAGATGTTTCCTATGGTAGCTTTTGCATTTTTATCGTCATAATCATAGTTATATAGATTCCTGTTTATTACTAAATCATAACTTTGATATGAATGACTGAGTACTTCGATAGCTCCGTAAAGTAATTCTTTCCCGTATAGTTGGGTTTCCGACATGTTTTTATAGATACCGTTTAGTGCGTTTCGATACCCGTCGGATTCTGAAAATAGGGTGTTTTCGTTCACCTGATCGTCGGGTGCTACATCAAGCCAATTTGTGCATGCTCCTAACGTGAAGGGGATAAATGCATATAGAATCAATTTTTTTAGTCTCATAATGGTTGTCTTTAGAAGGTTACATGTAAGGTGATATCCATAGTCCTTGCGAAAGGATAGCTAAGACCGCGTTCTGCTTTTATCGTTGAAAGTCGGAACAATTCATTTGCGCCGAGTTCTAATCTTACCATACCAAGATGTAATTTCTTGAGAAGTTCCGGGTCAAAATCATAACTTATTGATAAAGAGTTACAGGTAAGAACATTTTTGTTTTGTACAAAACGTTCTGTCGGCTGAGTTTTGGTAATGCTATGTACTCCGGCGGATAACGCTCTATATTTCGCTTTATCTCCCGGTTTTTGCCATCTGTCTGTGAGCACGCGTTTATCTGCGTTATATCTGTAAACATCGGCATCTTCTACTTTTTCTACGAGAGTCGTGTTGTACTCCTGTCCCCCGAATTGGTACATGAAGGTCGTGAATAGGCTCCAATTTTTGTAGCGGAGGTTGAACCCGAATGAACCTTGTGCGTCTGGCTCCGTGTCACCTAGGGCTACTTGTTCAGAAGCATTCCATTCGTACGTGAGTTCTCCGTTCTTTTTTATGAATAATTCTTTTCCGTTCGTGGGATCGATACCGAGAGATTTCACACCATATATCGGGGTGAGGGAGCCTCCTTCAACATATTGCTTGAAAGGGGTCGAACGATCTTCGGCTTTAGTGTCATTAAAATGATCAATGACCTTATCGTTATACGCTTTTAGACTCTCTGCGATTTTTGTGAATTTGCGTTTGTCGTGTGATATGTTGAAAAATGCGTTCAATGACCAGTCTTGTGTATTTATAATGGTACTTTTTAAATTGATTTCAAAACCTTTGCCTTCCACTTCGCCCAAATTGTCTTTGTATGTGGTGAATCCGCTAGAACTGGGAATCGTAACATCGTTTACCAGATCCACTGTTTTGTCAAAATAATAATCTCCACTGAATTGGAAGGCTCCATTGAATAATTCAAAATCAATACCTAAATTCGTCGTGTATTTCTTTTCCCATCCGAGATTTTCGTTACCGAAAGCGATAAGTGAAGCCCCATACCCGGTTTTATACCATTCGTCATTTTGAATTTCATACATGGTCTGTGCCGTGTATGACGGGAAGTTTACTTTTCCAGTCAATCCGTAACTAGCCCGCACTTTAAGCAGGTTTACCCAACCGATGTTTTTCATGAAATTGTAGTTGTGCAGATTGATACCGGCTCCTGTAGACCAGAATGTAGCCCACTTTTTTTCACTTCCGAATTGTGAAGAACCGTCCAAACGCAAGGAAGCGTCAAATAGGTAAATATTATCGTACGAATAGTTTAATACTCCCACGAAACCGACCAAACGGGTTTTGCTTTGATCAACTAACGGTTTGGAATATATATCTTCAGCATAGTTCGGTGAAGTCAATTGTCCTGAAGGAAATCCCCTGTACTCGGCACTCGTGGTTTGACTGTTCGAGTTTTGGGAATTGATACCCATGTTGAAGTTGATATTGTTTTTTTCTATACTACGGTTATAAGAGATGTTTGCTGTAAGATCCCACGATGTGCTTTCTTCATCGGTAGTTCTCAATTCTCCCGAAGTATGGTTTGTTGTAGAAAGAGGGTTTTGATTTTTCGTGGATTGCGGGTCTATAAAATTCATCCGGTGGCTGGATGTTTTCGTCATCTTGAAAGTCGCTTTGGCAAGAAGATGCTGGGTAATGTACCAGTTGATACCGGTTTCATTACTTAATTCATCGGCATTCGTTTTGTCAAAACTGCCCAATTGTGCTTCCCACAAAGGATTGATCAAATCGCTGTTAGAAAATACCCCATCTCTCCATTTTTGTGTTTGTTTTACATAGTTCCCGTATTCATCGGTTGCCTTGTCATAAGGTAACTTTTTCGTGTATTCGGAAAAACTGCCGTAAGGAGATTCTTTTTGTTTCGTTTGTTGATAAGTTAATTTGTTTTTGATCTGGAATTGATTTAAACGGTAATCTACAGAAAGATCGGCTCCGATATTATCACGGAACGATTCTTTCATGACACCGTTACCGTTGTTATAGAACATGTTCAGTCCAAAACGCAAATCTTCATGTCCTCCTTCTAAAAACAAACTGTGTTTATGATTAAAAACTGTGCGTAAAGGCTTTGATAACCAATAAGTATTAACGCCTTCCCGAATATTACTCAACTTTGCGTTGTATTCTTGTTCTCGAAGAATTTGGTTATAGGGTTCTTGCTCGTCAATAAAAACACCCGCTCGAACTTCGGTTTCTAACTTCTGCCGGGCATTCATCAGGTTGTAATCACTGAGATCCGGTATATTTAAAGTTCCTGTCATAGTATAAGTTGCACGTACTTTTCCGGGAATCGGGGGAACTGTCGTTATAACCACCACTCCATTGGCTGCGCGGGAACCGTACATTGCCGTTGCTGCCGCATCTTTCAAAATAGTCATGGTTTCAATTCTGTTGGGGTCCATGTCGTATACTTTCTGTATGCTTACTTGGAAACCGTCCATGATGAACAAAGGTAAGTTCGGGTTATCCTTTAAATTGGATTTCGATAATTTGTCCGCGTCCAACTCCTTCACTCCGATTCCGGAGCGACCGCGGATATACATCTCCGGGAGCGCGTTCGGGTCGGAACCCCATTGATTGTTCTCCACCATGCGGAAAGCCGGATCGAATACTTGTAATGCCTTGATTACATTCGTCTTGGATACTTTTAATAATTCATCTCTTTTCACGCTCACGGAACTACCCGTGAAACTTTCTTTGCTGATATTGACGTAACCGGTCACGACAACTTCCTCCATCTGGGTTACATCTTCTTTTAGCTTGACAACAAGTTCTTTCTCGTCATTACTCGCGTCGTTACTTATAGATACATTTTGTGTTTCAAAACCGATGAAAGAAACAATCAGAATGATGCTATCCATTTTGGGAATTTCAATTTTAAATTTCCCGTCAACATCGGTAACAACACCCAGCTTCGTGTTTTTTATCATGATCGTGGCCCCCGGTAACGTGAATCCTTTGTCATCAACAACTTTCCCCTTGATAACTCTTGATTTCTCGACATCTTTGGCTTTAGCGGCTGTCGGTTTGATAATGATAACGTCGCTCTCGATTTCATAGGATAAGTCAGTCCCGGCGAGGGCGGCTTTCAAAAAATCCTCGATCGATGCTTCGCGAAGATCAATACTGCGTTTCCCATATTTATTGACTTCTTCTACCCGGTAAAGGAATCGGTAATTTGTTTCGGTTCTGACGGTTTTAATCATTTCGTCGATAGTAGCGTTTTCCATTTTAACGCTAACCTTGGCTACTTGTGCGGAAGCGTTCACCTCGAAATTGATGGTTGAGATAACCAGCACGAAGAGGCTTGCTCGTAAGATAAGAAGAATTTTTTCCCACCTTTGATGAAAATCAAAGGTGTACTTTCGTTTTTTTTCCATAACTTTGAATACTTAATAGTTTAAATAATCGATTTCTAAATTGAATGTTTATGAATTGATTACTTGGGGATAGGGCCAATATCCCCTTTTTTATTTAGCTATTTCTTCCACGATAATGTTATTTCCTTTGACAACAAATCGTATGGATGTCGCTTTTTCAATCATACCCAACGTCTTCCTGAAATCTGCGTATCGTTCGAGATCTCCGGTAAAATGATAGGTTTTTACAGCTTGATTTGCGAAGAAAACATTAATGTTATACCAGCGGGACAACGTGGTCATGATCTCCTCTAATGGTTTGTTCTCGAAGACGAACAGACCTTGTTTCCACGATGTGTACAATCGTACATCTACTTTCCGGGTTGTGATTCTTTTGTCTGTCTTTGAATAAACAGCCTGTAAAGAAGGAGTTAAGGTTACTTCCTGCGTCTTGTCCGATACATTTACAGAGCCTTCGCATAGCGTGGTTTCGACTGTATTGCCGTCCGGATAAGCTTGTATATTGAATTGGGTACCCAAAACTTTTACTTCAATACCCCCGGCAATTTTAACCGTGAAAGGTTTTTGCTTGTCTTTCGCTACTGCGAAATAAGCCTCTCCGGAAAGTGATACTTCTCGTTTGTCCGAGTCAAAACGTGTCGGGAAAGAGAGTTCCGAATCGGAATTTATCCAGACATGGGTACCGTCGGGGAGGATGAGTTCGTATTCTCCTCCTTTTGGAACCTGAATGACATTATTTTTATTCTTCTGGTAAGATGAGGAATCCGAAAATCCCACGTATTCCACGATATTCCCTTTGTTTATGGCAATCAGACCGTAACCCAATTCAAGCGTTCGCGAGCTGTCTTGTTGGGATAAACTGAATTGTTTACCCTCCGGCGTAATTAATATTGCCTTTGAACTTCCGGTTTGGATTTCCGATACCGGCAACGCTTGAGGCGGCACGGGTTGCGATTCGGGTAAGAAAATGGAAACAAAAGCAATAATAACTGCGGCAGCTGCGACACCTGACCACCATGCAAAATGCCGGGATTTCTGTTTTTTTCGTGAGATGTGTTTTTCGATTTTTTGCCACGGGGTTTTCGTGTCAAGGTTTTTCACGAATTCATCTCTTTGACGTTTGTTCTCGGGATCCTGTACGCGTATATCAAGCTCGGTTGCCGAAAGAGAATTTTTTTCTCTTTCGTGCAACTCTGCCTCTTCTTCTGAAGAAAGTTCTCCTGCTATTTTCTTGGCAAGAAGCTGAGCAATCCGATATTCTTTTTTAAATTCTGACATTACTTTTAAAATTGGATACCATTATCTATTTGTAGAACACACGTTCATGTCAAAAGGATGAATGTAAAATCATTTTTTTTCAAAAAAAGTGATTTTATTTTTTCCGGCGTTTCCACCACAAGGCAAGATAGAGGAATATCAATGCCCCGGGTAAAATACCCATGAAAAGAATATTTATCCATATACCCCATTTTTCATTGATATAAATCTTATTATCGGATGAACCTTTACGACTGGTGTCAACAGGGAATTCCCCGAAGGAAAGAAGATGAAAGGATTCCGTTATCACGCTGAAATTGGAAGAAGAAATACCGTTTCGTTGACGGGTTAGCTCCCCGTTGCCAATACAGTCTGCATCTCCAAGGACAATAATACGTTGCTCCTTATCGTTCACTTTGCGGTTCAAATACATCATGGTCGTGTTTGCTTTCTCCACCTCTCCGATAGCCGGATTGATCCGGGCGGTATCTTCAATGAAGTTAGTCGTTTCCAGTTCATTCCAAGAACCCTTGGAATTGGTTGTCAACATGGGAATAACGTCAAATCCTTTATCTTCGGTTTGTTCTATGCCGACAGCCGACGGCATGGTGACTTTGCTATTCCACGCTATCATGTTCTGAAATCTTCTGGCAATACCGAGAGAGGGTTGTGTGGGAGCGGACAAGATAAGGTCTGCTGAAAAATCTTTACTTTCCTGCACGAGAATACCGGGCATGAAAGATAAACCGAGCGGTGCTAACAATGGGTTCATCTGTTCCTGCCGACGCGGTTCTCCGGCAATGAGAAGGTTGCGCCCCTCGGCAATGTAGTTTTCGATGATTGCTTGTTCTTTCGGGGACAAGGCGGTACGCAAATCCGAAATGACAAGAATATCAATGTTTTCGGGAATTTTGTTCACGCTGTCGAGAGAAAGGGATACACTCTCGAAACCTTGGTTCACGAGTGAACTTCTGAACTCTTTATATTGAGAGAACGCGTAATAATCCCGTTCCCCGATACCATTGATGCTACGTTCCCCGTGACCGGTAAGAAATGCCACAACGGGCGATTTCACTACCATGCGTTTCAGGGCGGCACTAATTTCTGTTTCAGTCGGGTGACGGTAATTATCGTCATACAGGCGTAGATAAGATTTTTGACCGTTGCCTCGTTCTATCACCCGGACATACTTGTTGTACTCCCCGGAGAGGTCTTCTTTTGCCCGGATTTGTTCGGGAGTCAATACTCTTTTTACATCCCAGTCCAAGGCATCGCATATCTTTTTCAGACGTTGTTCGTCTGTAAGACCGGGATAACGTTGTTCCAGTGTCGGGTTGTCCGTTTTGTCATAATAATACACGTATTTCATTTTAATCTCCGGTTTGAATCGAATGTACTTTTCAAAACGGTTGAAATCCTCGTTATAATAACGGGGGAGAGCCCTGAAATAGTTTTCGTCGAACATATTCACGTAAGTGGTGATCGTTAAAGGACCATCCAACTTTTTCATGATATCAATACTATTTTGTGTCAACGTGTTTTCTTTCATTTCCGTGGCATCATAATAGCAACGGAGAGCGGGACGGGCACTGAAATAGCCGATCAGAAGAGTTGCCATGATAACACCCCCGTAACGGAGCGCGTTCTGCGAGACGGTTCGTTTCGTGCGTTCCGCTTGCAGCCGCAAAATAGAAAGGGAAACAAAGAGAGTGATAACCAATAAAAAATAGAGGAGATCCTCGCTACAAATCAATCCCTTCAAAAACGTATCCGCCCTCCCGGAAATGGAAAGCCAGTAAGTGATATCCCGGACAAACGGAATCTCTTGCCCGACACGGCCTATATAGTTCAACACGGCAAGTACGGCAAGCGTTCCGACGGCGGCAACCACCTGATACGCAGTTAAGGATGACATGAACAAACCGATGGCGGCATAGGCGCAGATCATAAGAAATACCCCTAATAGAGCGGTCATCGCGAAAGGTGTTCCCACGTTCTGAACCGTAAAAGCCGTGAATGCATAGTAGATAAACAGAATAGCTACCAATACGGCGGCGTAAATTATCATGGAAAGATATTTTCCGAAAATAATTTGTCTGTTCGTGACGGGTGAAGAATAAAGTAACTTGATGGAGCCTCGGTTATATTCCTGACTCATGAGTCCCATCGTGAGCAAAGGAATGTAAAGGAACAAATGTTCCTGCATACTGGAAATGGCTCCCGGCCAACCTAGAAGTAAACGTCCGGTGAGAGAACCGGGAGAATTTCCAAGTGCTACCGAACGCAGGATACTGTCCCATGCGTTGGCGTATGCCATCCCGGACTGGAACGTGAAGATAATAAGAATTAACCATGCTATCGGAGAGTAAAATAGCGTGCTCAATTCGTTTTTGGTTATCTTTAATATTGTTTTCATAGAAATTGCATTTACTGTTGTACTTTTTTTCCTGATAATTGAGCGAAGATAGCGTCCAGTGACTGGCGTTCGAGTTGAATTTCTGAAAGTTGCCAGCCGTTGGCGACGCTGAGTTGCACGATACGCTCGCTGATATCCTTGGAGGCATCGAATTGCAAACGATAATTACGGGCATCCCTTTCTTCAACACGGGTAACTCCTTCAATCGCCTCCAGTGTCGACACGGGCGGGGCGGCGTCGAACGTGACCGCGATAGTGGAAGGTGCCACGTAATTATTGAAATCGTCCATGGAGCCGGAGAACACCAGCTTTCCTTGCTCGATCATTTTAATATTGTTGCAAGTTGCCTGCACTTCCGACAAAATATGCGTGGAGAGCAACACGGCATGATCCGTGGCGATCTCTTTGATAAGATGGCGAATTTCCACGATCTGGTTCGGGTCGAGCCCGTTCGTCGGTTCGTCAAGTACAACGAAACGGGGATTATGAACGATCGCCTGAGCTATTCCCACGCGTTGTTGGTATCCCCCGGAAAGGTTATTAATAATACGTTCCCGGAAATGGGTGATGTCACATCGTTTCATGGCTCTTTCCACGGCAGCTGGAATCTCCGAATCTTTCATCAGGCGCAGGTACGCCGCGTAAGTCAGGTATTCTTCCACGGTGATATCCGGGTAAAGGGGTGGTTTTTGGGGGAGGAAACCGATGTGACGTTTGGCTTCCACGGGATTCGTCCGGAGATTGTAGCCGTTTAGGAAAACCTCCCCCTCGGTTTGATTAAGCACGCCGCATATAATATTCATCGTGGTGGATTTGCCGGCCCCGTTGGAGCCAAGTAGACCCAAAACACCTTTTTCTTTGATCTCGAAATTAATGTCTTGTATGGCCCATTGTATGTGATACCGGTGAGACAAATGCTCGACCTTTACAATTGAATCTTCCATATATTCGTTTATTTTAAAGTCATAAATCTAAAATCGTGAATCTGAAATATGTTTTATCTCCCTTTACGTTTGTACCATACCATGAAACCGGCGAATGCCAACAAGAATGGAATGATACCTAGAGCAAACAAATTGAGCCATGGCTCTATCTTCCGGGTTACGCGCAGGGCGTTATCGATGGGTTGCGGGCGGGATGTGTCAATGGGAAACTCACCATAGGACAACCACTTGAATGTTTCTGAAATAAAGTTGAAGTTTATGGCAAACATACCGTTACGACCGTTGGCAAGTTCCGCGTTGCTGATACAATCGGCATCACCCGTGATCACGATACGCTGTTCTTTTCCCCCCTTGTCACGGGTTAAAGAAAGTACGACAGGGTAAGATTGCTCTTTTTCCCCGATAGCTTCGTTCAGCGATAACTCTCCGTCAAGGAAATCCGTGGTTTCCAATTCATTCCAGCTACCTCTCGGTAGGGTTACGGCAATCGGTTTTACGTCATATCCTTTACCCGTCACGTATTGAAGGGGAGAAGCGTCCGGCATAACGATTGTACCTCTCCATCCTTTTAGTTGGGCATAACTGGGACTTTGGGCGGCAGCCTGATCCGTGAGCTGTGCCGTGATAATAGACGGGAGATAATCCGGATTCTGTTGCACGAGCGTACCCGGCATCAATTCTACCCCGAATTTTGCCAATACCGGATTCATAGCCTCTTGGCGATTGGGTTCCCCGAGAATAAATAAATTACCTCCTCGTTCGACATAACGTTCTAATTTTTGCATTTCCTCGTTGGAAAGTGGCGATCTCATATCCGCGATAACAAGAATATTCACATCTTCAGGAATCTCCTGTTCTTTCATTGAAAGCTCGAAAGCGTCGAATCCTTGGTTGATGAGCGATTGGCGGAAATATATACTCTTGGCGAAAGTGTAGTAATAGCGATCGCCGGAACTGTTGACGCTTCGTTCCCCGTGTCCCGTCAGGAATGCTATTCTGGGTGCCGGAACGAGAAAACGTTTCAAGGCCGTGGTAATCTCCGTTTCCGAGGGGTGCTTCATCATGTCGTTATAAAGACGTAGGGTCGCCTTTTGCCCGTTTTCCCGTTCTAACACGCGGACGAAACGGTAGCCTTCGGATTTTAAGTCAATGACTTGGTCTATTTCTTCGGGAGAAAGGAACAGGTCAAAATCCAAGTCCATGATTTTACAGATTCTTTCAGCTCGTTCCTTGTCCTGTAAGTCGTCAAAACGTCCGGGGAATGAAGGTTGCACCGAGGGGGCGTAATAATAGACGTATTTCATTTTAATCTCCGGTTTGAATCGAACATATTGTTCGAAACGGGCAAAGTCATTTTTCAGTTGATCGGGGAGGGCACTACCGTAGTTTTCATCCAAAATATTCATGTAAGTAGTGATCGTTAAGCCGCCGTCCAACTTTTTAACGACTTCTTGGCTTCCGGGAGTCAACGTGTTTTTCTTTAAAGCTGTCGCGTCATAGTAAAACTTACTTACCGGGAGAGAGGTAAGATACCCGATAAACAAGGCTCCCCCGATGATGGCAAAATAACGCGCGAATGTCACCGCTTTGCTTCTCCTTTTGCGAGCGGCTTGCAATCGCATGACGGACAAAATAATGAATAACGAAATCACGATGATGAAATATAACACGTCCTCGCTGCATATCATACCTGACAGGAACGGATAGGTTCGTCCGGAAATGGACAACCAGTAAGTGATATCGCGCACGAAAGAGATACTTTGTCCCACGTCGCCGATGAAATTCAGAACGGCAAGAACGGCAAGAGTACCCATTGCGGCTACAACCTGATAGGATGTGATACTGGACATGAAAAGTCCTATTGCCGCGTAAGCACAGGTTAACAGGTAAAGTCCCAGAACACCCGTGAGAACATACGGCAAATCCATGTTTTCTATGGCGAAGTAGCCGAATACAACATAGATAAGAAGGATGACCATTAGCATGGCACCGTAAATCAACATGGATAAATATTTACCCAAAATAATTTGGGTTGTAGTAATAGGAGAAGAATAAAGAAATTTAATCGATCCACTGCTTAACTCCCGACTCATAAGTCCCATCGTGATCAACGGGATATATAAATACAGATTGTTCACCATGGAAACCAGCAACCCCGTGTATCCGGCAAATGTTTGCATGGTCACTTCCCCCAGACCGTATTCTAGGGCTACGCGTTTCAACTGTCCCCCGAAATTTTCACTGAAATTCAATCCTGCCTGAAAGGCAAAAATAACAAGGATTAACCAAGATACAGGCGAACAGAATAATATGCGAAGTTCAGTCTTCGCTAATCTGAATATTGTTTTCATGTTGGAGCTATCTTTTATTTATGAATATTTTTCCCGGATAATTGAGCGAATGCCACGTCAAGCGAATCTCTTTCCAAGATAAGCTCGTGAAGGCGCCAGTTGTTGGTTACGCTAAGTTCTATCATCTTTTTGGTAATATCCTGACCGGATGAAAATTGCATGCGGAAGCGGGTGTCTGTAATGTGTTCGACGCGAGTGATGCCGGGAATTTGTCTTAAAACCTCCATTGAAGGTGGATTTTCCATGATGATGATAAACGTATTCGGCTCCATGTAGTGGTTGAAATCTTCCATACTGCCGGAAAAAACCACGTTCCCGTGTTCTATCATTTTGATGTCATCACAAGTTGCTTGTACTTCCGGTAAGATGTGAGTGGAGAGCATCACTGAATGATCTTCCGCTATTTCTTTGATTAAATGACGAACTTCCACGATTTGATTCGGGTCTAACCCGTTTGTCGGTTCGTCGAGAACCACGAATCTCGGGTTATGGACGATAGCTTGCGCGATGCCAACCCGCTGTTGGTATCCACCGGAAAGATTCCGAATGAGCCTTTTACTGAAATGTGCAATCCCGCAACGGGCTTTCGCTCTTTCCACGGCAGCCTTGACTTGTGTTTTATCCACTAAACGCATGAGAGCGCAGTGGGTCAAGTATTCATCGACCGTGAGGTCGGGATACAGGGGTGGTTTCTGGGGAAGAAAACCAATATGTTTTTTAGCAGCGACCGGATTTTCCCGAAGATTGATACCATTTATATATACTTCTCCTGCTGTCTGATTCAGAACTCCGCAAATGATATTCATCGTGGTTGACTTTCCGGCTCCGTTGGAACCGAGTAACCCGAGAGTCCCTTTTCGTTTAATTTCGAAATTGATGTCTTTAATCGCCCACTGCACGCTGTAGCGATGCGAGAGGTGTTCGACTTTTACTACTGATTCTTCCATAATCTTTTTATCATGTTATTGGATTTTCATTTCTAATAGCAGAACACGACAAAACTTGGAAAGGATGAATCGAGGGTGCGTTTTTCACTTTATTTTGACATTTCTTTTAGAATTATTTTTCTGCCAGAAATAGCAAAAGAACGTAGAAATAGTCTTTTAATATCGTCCGTAGCGAATTTAGTGCGTTGTATTTTAATGTTTTGACCGAATTCACGGAAATGTCCAGAATCTCGGAGATTTCTTTATTTTGTTTCCCGTCTAAATACATTTTAACTATTCGTGCGCTTTGCGGGGGGAGGGCATTCACGGCATCTTCTATAATTCGATATGCTTCCTCCTCTATCAAAAGGTCTTTGAAAATGGCTTCTTGACTCTCCACCTCAGGCGAAGTGTAGTCGACTGTGACCTTTCTATCCCGGATATAATTGAAGCATAAATTCTTGACAGACACGTAAAGAAACGTTTTTAAGCTGGGGATATCCTGATAGGCTTCCCGTTTCTCCCATAGTTTGATAAATGCTTCTTGTACAATATCTTCAGCGGCTGTTTGATCGGCGATGAATCTGGTGGCGACAATACACATAGAAGGATAAAACTCTTGAAAAAGAGCTTCAAAGGCTTTTGTATCCCCTTTTTTAATATCTCCGTATGTGACTATAACACCCATATCATTAAACCTTCGTTTATTGGTTTCAAAAATACGAAAAAAAAACATCCCGTCTACAAGTTGGAGAGATGTTTTTTTCTCTGAGAATTAGATGTTTCCGAAAAAGCCTTTCATCCTTAGAGAAAAATACGGTATGAAACCAATAAACGAAGGTTTAATGATATATACTTAATTATAGATTCTTCTTTTTTTTATCATTAGAATTAAGCCTCTGCGTACTCGCTTGGGGAAAATCGATCTGAATTCTCGTTGCCGAAGAAAAGATAAAGATGCAGTGGTGTTCCGTCCGGTTGACCGACTTTGGGAATTTCCACGGTAACCTTTCCGTCACCCCGATGAGCGTTAAGGCAGGTAATCATTTGCGGGGAGCGGGGTTGTGTTCCATAGAAATACCCCAAGTACACTTGATCTGAGGCATTCGCTTTCGGACGGTCAACATCATTTTCCCACCGGAGAGTTACCGTCCAGCTATCCCGTGCGATATCGGTAATCACCGGGGCATCCAGGGAACCCATAGAGAAACGGAATATCGGGAATGCCCACACGCCCTCGCCCGGTCGGAAACATCCGCTGTTCACGGAATGAAACACCGAGTCGCTTTTGGAGGCATGGGTTTCTTTTGCCCAAATCTTCCATACCGGTAACCCTCCCGTGGCACGGCGGTATACCCGCCACATTTTTCGGGCTTCGGTAAATTGATTGGAAGATTTCTCTTCACCTTCCGACCTCGATTTTTTAGCACCTCGTTTGGATTTGCAAATCCGTATGCTATTCCCGTGCAAGTAATAAGTAACCCCGTCCATCCTGACGGGACCGTTAGCAAGTAGGGCTAGAAGTAAAGGTGAAGTCTTATCCATAACCAATATGATTTAAGTATTAATTCCGTATCAATTCCGGTACAATAGTATTTAAAATATTTTATAAATCCAATTAATAAGCTATTAAAACGCTATTACTGTATAGGGTTTTAATAGCGCTTTAATAGGGTTTTAATAGGGTTTTACACGGAATTTATGTGGAATTGCTCCGGAAATGAAGTTGAATTAATACATGTAATGAGCTTGTTTCGTGTATAATATATACACGTACTTTACTTCCATGTATATTGTTTATTCAGGGAGAAATAGATATATTTTATATCGTGCAGAAGAAAGTGACGAGAAAAGGTACACTCAGGTCGACGGTTATCCCGTGGACGATGGAGATGATCACGAACTCTTTGCCGCAGAACTTGGTGATAATAGGTAGTGTGGTGTCGGCAGTGGTGGCGCCTCCCGCGGAGATGGGGGCTAATTTCCCGAAATAGCGGATTAACAGAGGAGCTGCTAATAGAGCAATCAATTCACGCGTGATATTCGAAACGAGGGCGATGGTGCCTAGTTCGGCTCCTTTGTATTGGGTGATGAATATGGAGGAGAGGGAGTAATAACCGAAGCCCGAGCCCACGGCAAGGCAATCCGTGATGCTTCTGCCGCTTAGAGCAAAGCTGATAAGGGCAGACCCGATGAGGGTGCCGATGATGGTTGCCAAGGGGACAAGTATGATTTTTAGGTTTTGTTGCTTTAAGGCTTGCAGGGCTTTCTTATCACTCCCGATACTGATGCCGACAAGGAACATCAAAGCGTACAAAGCGTATAGGGTAGGGTTTTCTGCGGTTAATATGGCGGTAATATCAATGAAGCGTCCTAGCAATACTCCGGCGATAAAAAATGAAACAATCGTGATGCTGCCTTTCATGAGTTGGTTTTATTTAGACGGAACAAAGAAAAAATGATAGATGCCCCACGCGCAAAGGACACTTCCCGCCACGGCGGCGAGGGTGATTAACAGGGCGTCGTAACCGATAGTAGCCAAATTGTTCATGATGTCCCCGTTGGCACCGACCGTTATCCCCAGTAGAAAAAGTAATAAAAAAATAGCGTAGTTGATCAATTTATACACGATCTTCAAATTCCTCTCCCGGAAGAGGTATCCCAGAATGATCCCCGTGACCATTAACCCGATAACAATACCCATAGTTTGACAATTATTTTATCGCGAAGCTACGATTTATTTTTAAAAACACTATCTTTACAAGAGACGTGTACAAATTGAAACATTCATGAAAGAATGTTCGTTACTAATACAATTTTAATTTTTAAAAATGTTGTTATGAAAAAAGTGATTTCGTCGGTTATATCACCTAGCCAGAAGTTTCTGAGCTTGGGATTGCTTATATTGCGTGTGCTCGTGGGAATAACCATGTTGACTCATGGACTTGCTAAATTGACTTCGTTCTCGGAATTGTCCTCGACGTTTTTCGATCCGATCGGGTTGGGAAGTACGCTTTCGCTGATCTTGATTATCTGCGCCGAAGTGGGATGTTCCATATTTCTTATCGTGGGGGCATTCACTCGTCTGGCGACGATCCCGTTAATTTTTTCCATGTTGGTGGTAATCCTTATCGTGCATGGTAATGATCCTTTTCAAGTGAAAGAGTTGCCTTTGATATACTTGGGAATTTACATTTTCCTGTTTTTTGCCGGACCGGGAAAGATCTCTTTGGATTCGATTCTTTTGAAAAAGATAGACACGAGTATACCTAAATAAAGAAAAAATTGAGGCAGGTGGTTCCTAGGGAATCACCTGTTCTGCCCTGTTAAGGGAGAAGGAATACATTTTATTTTGGTCATTTTGTATTTGTAGTAAGATTTTTTTTGTAATTTTACAAAAATGTTAGGCGTTATGAATACAAGTAATATTATTATAGAATCTCTTTACGAGTTTAAACGTTCACGGCGGAGTATTCTATTTCGTGTATTTGCCCTCTTGGCGATTTTGGGATTGATCATTTACCAGTTTACTTTTTTATCCAGAGGTGGCGGCGGTTCTATAAACGAGTTATTCCGATTTTATCTGGATTGGCCTTCTCAGGCTCTGGCTTCGTCAATACCTTTTAAAAGTGCTTATTATTTTAATTTTATACAATTGCTTCTAGTAGTGTGTTTCGCGGTGAATGATTCAAGGGAATTCAGGTTAAGCACGAGGGACGCGTTGTATACCCGATCGCAAAGTAACCATGAAATCGTGATCGGGAGATTTTTTGGGAGGTTGTTAATTGTTACCTTGCTGAACGTGCTGGCGTTTGCTGTGGCTATTATTTTTAATGTCGTCCTGTTTCCCCGGTCTTTCGAGGTGTGGTATTATTTTTTCTATTGGCTCACGCTTACCTTGCCCTCGTTGATTTACTTTCTTGGTTTTTCTTACCTGTTGACCCGTTTCGTTCGTAATCAAGGGTTAGGTATCATGATATTGCTTGTGTTTCTAGGGGGAATGATTTTATGGGGCGCCGGTCTTTGGAATGGGGTGTTTGATCCTTGCGCCAGCCATGTACCGAATATGTTCTCGGATTTCACGGGACACGTGAATCTCGGGAATTATTTGTTGCAAAGAGGAGGTATACTGGTGACGGGTATCGGCTTTTTGATGTTGTCGGTTATTCCTTTCCGACGGATTCCTAACAGTTTGCATGTGACGGTGAGATGCGCGAGTCTGGCGGGAGGTCTGTTCGTTTTGGCGGGAGGATTGTTTGGTTGTTATTTAAGTCAACTGGAAATGACGAAGAATGACCGGGAACGTTACAAGTCTGCCTGTGATAAATATGTTGATGTGCCTAGGGCGAGGGTTAGTAAAAATGATTTACACGTGAAGGAGTTGGCGGATGGCGGCATATCGGTAAATAGTAGGATGGAGATTGTCAACAGGAATAAGACCCGTGTACCTTTAATCGTGTACCTGAACCCGGGATTCGAGGTTAAGTCTTTCGAGATTGACGGGAGCAAGGTGTCTTTCCGCGGGGAAGGTCAAGTCCTGTTGCCGGATAAGGAGTTGGAGCCGGGGGAGAGTTGCTCGGTCGTGATTCGGTACGAGGGGAAAGTGGATAATTCGGTGTGTTTTTTGGATGTTCCTTCTGCCCGGTATGATTCGCCGGAGGTGAACCGGAACGGGATATATCATTACGGGTACAAGCCTGCTTTTTGCGAGAGAGAGTATAAATTGCTCACGCCGGAGTGTATCTGGTATCCCGTGTGCTTGCCCCCGTATAGCTTGTCGGGATGTAGGGGGGTAAACTTTACCCGTTACGCTTTGCGGGTGGAGCATGATTCCCGGCGGGTGGCTGTTTCGCAGGGAGATATGGTTCGGGAGAAGGAAGGGGTGACTACTTTTACCGTTTCGCACGATATGCCGGGAATCAGTTTGTGCATAGGAGAGTACAAGAAGAGGGAAATGACGGTGTTCTCGCAGCAAATTCCGGATGACACGACTCGCGTGGAGGTGTATTATCTGCCCGGTCACGAGTATTTGTTGGATAAATATGATCTTCCGGAGGAGGTGGTGTTTGATAGGTTAGCCGGTTGTAAGCATAGTCATGAATGGAAAGATGGGATGTATAAGAAGATCACTGATCTTACAGCCGAGGAGTGGGAGAATATAAGGTCTGTAGATAATTGGATGCAAAACATGAATGAACTGATAAAAATTCAATATGCTAAAAGAGGGTTTGACCCGAGGCGCCATTACCCCTATCGTTCGTTGACCTTGTTGGAGGTGCCTTGTGATTTTCATTGTTTTCCGAGTTTAACGCAATTGAGCGGGGAACAGGAACAAGGGGGAATAGTGTTCGTCCCGGAAAAGTTGTATTCGATGAAAGATTATCAATCGCGTGTCCCCGAATCTGAAGATAGGGAGGATGAGATAAAGTATGCATTGGATAAGGATCTCGAAAATCTGTTGTGGCAGGGAAGTTGTGATATTGAACCCGTGCTTTGTGGTAGAACAACGTTTATCGCTTCGGATGATTGTCCGGTGTTGCATACTGTGCTGGTGGATATGGCACGTGCAAATAATACATGGAGATATGTGTGTGATGACGTGCAACCGGTGTTGTACTTGAAGGAGCATAGTTTGAAAGATGCTTTATGTGATCAGACTCTCTCGGCGGATGAACTTCGAAATATTATTCGGATGAAAAGCGATGAATTGTATGCGTATATGCTATTGTATATGGATCGGGATGCATTCCCGAAATTTTATTTTGATTCTATTGCGAGTAATTTGTTTGAAGAGATGTCTTTGGAGGAGTGTTGTTCCAAGATGTATGATGCGCTGGGGGTTCGTCTTGATTCGTTAATAGAGTACTGGTACGAGGTCGATCGTTTGCCGTTGCTTGATATCCGGGATACTCGAGCGATACGCGTAGGTGATCCCTCGGCAGAGTGGGTTCTTAGTGCAGAACCTATTGATATGATGTATTATTTTAAAGTGTTTAACCGGGGAGATGTACAAGGGGTTGTGAAAGCTAAAGATGGGCAGACGTGGATAATACCTCCTCACGAGGGAAGGGATATCAAGGCTCGGGCACGAGATTATCATTCTACTGCTTTTATGGGAGTGTCTACCCTTTTGGCGCAAAATCTTCCTGTTTCTGTTGATTTTTGGCAGGAAGAACTCCGTGATATCACGAGAGTGGACACGACAACCGGCGTGTATAAATTGGATTCCTCTGCTTTTTACCATGTCGATAGACTGCTTGACGAGATTGTTGTTGATAACGATGAG